>ERZ773178.1738-NODE-1738-length-22023-cov-4.841269_pt1 | contig 22023 bp, 26 predicted proteins | sample MGYA00580533_ERZ773178 | MGnify/ENA primary metagenome ERZ773178 (study PRJEB29015, sample SAMEA2737859) | human gut metagenome | biome: human gut; feature: human-associated habitat; material: faeces | place: China | collected 2012 ...
CAAGGGCCTTCACCACAACTTTCCGGCTACACACAAAGGTTACAGTCTCTCTGTTGAATTCATTATCATTGGCCTATCACGACATGAGAAAGACTTGGTATCCTGGTGCGGGCGTATATGGAGCGATGATTAGAAGTTGTTAGGGCGTCAGAATTTTCGTTACCCGGAATATGTGCCACTGTTTGAGCCGAATGGCGAGTTTTGTACATATTTCGGGTGTTTTTAGAAAATTCTGACGCCCTTATAACTTCTTCATCGTGGAATCTTAGCCCGCCAAGTCTTTCTCATGGACCGGGGTAAGCCACGATAATCAATTAAATACAAATCTTACTCCGCCGGACAAATCTCCACCCAATACCCATCCGGATCATTAATAAAATAAATACCCATCTCCGGATTCTCAAAACAGACGCAATTCATCTCTTTATGGAATGCCAGTGCCGCGTCCATATCATCTGTCTGCATTGCCAGATGAATCTCATTGTCTCCGAGATCATAAGGTCTGTCCATATCGCGCAGCCATGTGAGCTCTAATTTGTGCGGGGTGGTATCATCACCCATGAATACCAGCTTGAAGCTTCCGTCGGCAGCTTCTGTCTCTTTTGTAATCTTAAGTCCAAGTGCTTTCTTGTAGAATTCGATAGACTTGTCAAGATCAGCAACGTTAATGTTATTGTGATAAAATGTGAATTTCATACGTTTTCCTCCATTATTGATAAAAATTAATATATTTAAGCTGTTATCAGAAAGTATATCATGAGTAGCGGAAGAAAAAAAGATGTGTTATACTTAAAGATACTGAATACAGTGATTTCAAAAAATGGAAAGGGAGAGCTTATGATAATAGAGACAAACAGTGAGAAAGAGACTTGGGATCTGGGATTTAGTCTGGGTGAAAAAGCCTGTGCAGGACAGGTGTATACATTGGTGGGAGATCTGGGTGTCGGGAAGACGATATTTACCAAAGGTCTTGCCAAAGGACTGGGGATAGATGAACCGGTCAGCAGTCCTACATTTACCATTGTGCAGATCTATGATGAAGGAAGACTTCCCTTTTATCATTTTGATGTGTACCGAATCGGTGATGTGGAAGAGATGGATGAGATTGGCTATGAAGATTACATTTACGGAGAGGGCGTCAGCCTGATCGAGTGGGCTAATCTGATTGAAGAGATATTACCGGAACATTACACAGAGATTAAGATAGAAAAGGATCTGGAAAAAGGATTCGATTACCGGAGGATTACAATATGCGAATATTAGCATTAGACAGCTCAGGACTGGTCGCCAGTGTAGCTGTAGTAGAAGACGGGGCAGTGGATGACCAGGTCATTGCCGAATATACAGTCAATTATAAGAAGACACATTCACAGACATTACTTCCGATGCTGGACGAGATCGTGAAGATGACAGAACTGGATCTGCATACCGTAGATGCGATAGCGGTAGCCGGAGGGCCGGGATCATTTACGGGACTTCGTATCGGTTCCGCAACGGCCAAGGGACTTGGACTTGCGCTTGAGAAACCGTTGATCCATATTCCGACACTGGAGGGACTTGCTTACAATCTGTGCGGAATCGCAGATGTTGTATGTCCGATCATGGATGCAAGACGCGGGCAGGTGTATGCGGGAATCTATGAATTTGACGGACAAAAGCTTCACATACTGGAAGACCAGATGGCAGTTCTGATAGAAGAACTGGGAGAAAAGCTGAAAAAATATTTAAAAGAAGGAAGAAGAGTAACCTTCCTTGGCGACGGGGTTCCTGTGCACAAGACAAAGATTAAAGAAGAGATCCTGCCGGGAGAAGCTGTTACATTTGCGCCGGCAAATATGAACCGGCAGAGAGCTGCATCCGTAGGAACACTGGGAATGCAGTATTATAAAGAAGGAAAGATCGAAACTGCAATGGAGCATGAACCGGATTATCTCCGTGTGTCTCAGGCAGAAAGAGAACGGAAGGAGAGACTGGGAAATGTATAGATTTCAGTGTGATTATACAGAAGGTGCCCATCCTGCAATTATGCAGCGGATGGTAGAGACAAATATGGAACAGACCGACGGATATGGACTGGATCCATACTGCGACAGTGCAAGACAGAAGATTAAGGATCTGTGTGAATGTCAGGATGCAGATGTGCATTTCCTGGTAGGCGGAACACAGACCAATACAACTGTGATCAGTGCGGCACTCCGTCCTTATCAGGGTGCAGTTGCAGCAGTAAGCGGACACATTAATGTGCATGAGACCGGAGCAATTGAAGCAACCGGACATAAAGTACTGCCGCTTCCAAGTGGAGACGGAAAGATCAGTGCCGTACAGGTAGACGAAATGTGTCATGCTCATTTTACAGATGGAAGTCAGGAGCATATGGTGCAGCCGGGAATGGTATATATTTCCCACCCTACAGAGAATGGAACACTGTATACAAAGAAAGAATTAATGGATCTGTATGAAGTGTGCAAGAAATATGACATGTTACTCTTCCTTGATGGAGCACGTCTTGGATATGGACTGATGGCAAAGACCAATGATATTACACTTACAGATCTTGCAAAATATACAGACGTATTCTATATCGGTGGAACCAAGGTAGGAGCATTATTTGGTGAAGCTGTTGTGATCACGAATGAGGCATTAAAGAAGGATTTTCGCTACATGATCAAGCAGAATGGCGGAATGCTGGCAAAGGGCCGTCTTCTTGGCGTCCAGTTTGATACACTGTTTACAGATGACCTTTATTTTAAGATATCTGCACATGCAGATGAACTGGCAATGAAGCTTAAGAAGGCATTTCAGAAAAAAGGATATGGCCTGCGTTACGATTCCTATACGAATCAGCAGTTCCCGATCCTGCCGGATAGCCATATTGAGAAATTAAAAGAAAAATATGTGTTTGAATTCTGGGAGAAGGTATCGGATGCAGAAAGTGCGGTCAGATTCTGTACAAGCTGGGCAACAAAGCCGGAAGTGGTGGAAGAACTGATCAGAGACATTGAGGCATGTTAGAAAAGATATGTAAGGCAGAACTGTCGGATCTTCAGGATATTGCTGCGTTGGAAAGTGAAATATTCTTCGATGCATGGAGCCTGAAAAGTCTGGAAGAGACATGGAATCAGAAGAATGCAGTGATATTTGCAGCAAAGACAGAGGAGAAAATCGCAGGCTATCTCATTATCTATTACGTATTAGATGAAGGCGAGATCGCAAGAATCGCAACAGCTCCTTCTATGCGCAGACAAGGGGCTGCCGGACAAATGTTCCAGGAACTTGTGGCGTTTTGTGAGGAACAGCAGATAACAAGAATCATGTTGGAAGTAAGAGAAGGCAACGAAGCCGCCAGAAGATTTTATGAGAAATGTGGATTCACAGAAGATGGAATCCGTAAAAACTATTACGAGAATCCACAGGAAAATGCCATTTTGATGTCAAAGAATCTATAGGAAACAATGGTAATTCTTACAGCACTTTCCACTGGTCAGCATACAGATGGAAAGCTATAATATAGGCGTAACCGAGAGAACAAAAAGATAGAGAGTAATGAAAAGAGAACAATGTAACAGCAGAACAGCACCGGCAAAAACGGTGCCGGAATTACAGGAGGAACGGTATGCGCCAGTTTGAAGAACAGACAAAAAAAGTAAAAGAAGTTACAAGTATCGTATGTAATAAATGCGGCAGAGTGATTCCGGTGATAGAAGGGGTTCCCCAGGAAGATGTGCTGAGCGTGGACACGCGATGGGGATATTTTTCTGACAAAGATAACCGGATGGATCATTTTGACCTTTGTGAAGCCTGTTATGATGAACTGACGGGCAGTTTTAAGATTAAACTGGAAGAAGAATAGAGGAAAATTATGTTAGATGTATGTTTGTTAGGAACCGGAGGGATGATGCCATTGCCATACAGGTGGCTTACATCCCTGATGGTGCGCTATAATGGAAGCAGCCTGTTGATCGACTGCGGAGAGGGAACGCAGATTGCAATCAAAGAAAAAGGCTGGAGTTTTAAACCAATCGACGTGATCTGCTTTACGCATTATCACGGGGATCATATCAGCGGACTTCCGGGCCTGCTTCTTACAATGGGAAATGCAGACCGTACCAAACCGCTTACATTAATCGGGCCAAAAGGGCTGGAACGGGTAGTAAATGCCCTGCGCGTGATCGCACCGGAGCTGCCGTTCCAGATTAAATATATGGAAATTACGGAAACCGAGCAGACATTCGAATTGAATGGCTACCGGTTAAAAGCATTTCGTGTGAATCACAACGTAACCTGTTATGGTTATACAATGGAGATCGACCGTGCAGGAAAATTCGATGTGGAAAGGGCGAAAGCGTCAAATATCCCACAGGAATACTGGGGACTTTTGCAAAAAGGTGAAACAATAGAGACTAAGAGGCACGTATATACACCGAATATGGTACTCGGGCCGGCAAGAAAGGGAATCAAGCTTACGTATACCACAGACACGAGACCGACGGAATCTATTAAGCAGAATGCAAAGCATTCCGATCTCTTCATCTGTGAAGGAATGTATGGCGAAAAGGATAAGCAGAAGAAGGCCAAAGAATATAAGCATATGACATTCTATGAAGCAGCACAGCTTGCAAAAGAAGCAGAAGTAAAAGAAATGTGGCTGACACATTATAGCCCGTCACTGACAAAACCAGAGGAATATATGGACGATGTCAAGGCAATATTCCCAAATTCAATCGCAGCAAAAGATAAGCGCTCGGTAGAACTGGTATTTGAAGATTAGGAGGGAAAATATGAGCGAGACAAAAGATGTATTAATACTGGCAATCGAAAGCTCCTGTGATGAGACAGCAGCGGCAGTTGTAAAGAATGGAAGAGAAGTACTGTCCAATGTCATTTCTTCACAGATTGCCCTGCATACATTGTATGGAGGTGTTGTGCCGGAGATTGCATCCAGAAAACATATAGAAAAGATTAATCAGGTCATTGAAGAAGCACTGAAAGAGGCAGAGGTAACACTGGACGATATCGACGCAATCGGTGTAACTTACGGACCGGGACTGGTAGGTGCACTCCTCGTAGGCGTGGCAGAAGCAAAGGCAATCGCATATGCAGCAGGTAAACCGCTGGTCGGAGTACATCATATCGAAGGGCATATCGCAGCCAATTTTATTGAACATAAAGAGTTAGAACCACCATTTTTCTCACTGGTAGTATCCGGAGGACATACCCATCTGGTTCGTGTGAAGGATTATGGAAAATTCGATATCATCGGAAGAACCAGAGATGATGCGGCAGGAGAAGCGTTTGACAAGGTGGCCCGTGCAATCGGACTTGGCTATCCGGGAGGACCGAAGATTGATAAAGTTGCAAAAGAAGGCAATCCGGATGCCATCGCATTTCCACGTGCAAATGTAGAAGACGCACCATATGACTTCAGTTTCAGTGGATTAAAATCCGCCGTTCTGAATTATATTAACGGATGCAAGATGAAGGGCGAAGAATACAACCAGGCAGATATCGCGGCTTCTTTCCAGAAAGCAGTCACCGATGTACTGGTTGCTAAAGCTATGCATGCAGTAGAAGAATATAAAGTAGACAAATTTGCCATCGCAGGCGGCGTAGCATCGAACAGTGCTCTTCGTGCGGCAATGAAAGAAGCATGTGAAAAACGAGGCGTGAAATTCTATTATCCGTCTCCGATTTTCTGTACCGATAATGCGGCTATGATTGGTGTGGTAGCTTATTATGAATATATGAATGGAACCAGAAGCGGATGGGATCTGAATGCAGTTCCGAATCTGAAGCTTGGCGAGCGTTAAAAAGGGAAAAAAGGCAAAATTAAGGCGGGAAAAAGTAAATGAAAAAGAGATGCGTGGCAATCGTACTTTCGGCAGGGCAGGGGAAAAGAATGGGAACATCTATCCAGAAACAGTATATTGAGCTGTGTGGGAAACCCATCATCTGTTACTGTCTGGAAGCATTTGAAAAGTCAGAAATTATTGATGATGTGATCATGGTAGCCGGAGCCGGGCAGGAAGACTATGTGACCGAAGAAATTGTAAATAAATATTATTATAAAATTTTACAATTATTTATATAAATACTATATAAATTTAGATTAGTAATTCATAATATAATTTTATATTTTGAACGCATCAAAGTCCATTTTAAGACATTTTTATATAAAACCTAACAAGTTATATGTTTTAATTTTAATGTTCAATTTATAAAATATAATAATTATAATGTAATTCTTACAAAAATGCTTAATTTTAGGAACTATTTAAAATTGCTGAAAAATGGCTAAAAAAGTGACGCATGAAAATCGATTTTAAGCCGTTTTTAAAAAATAGACATATAGTTTATTGTCTATAAAATATAGCTATAATAGGCTTATAGCAATGAATTGCTGATTTTTGATGGGTGGGACTAAAATGCAGGTCCTATATATTTGTTCCTATCTCTTACTGCATGAAACTTTGATAATATCTCACTTTTATGTAAATTTTTTTTATAATTGTCTTATTAAAAAAATATTTGATATTATATAGGCAATAAGTTATTTTGGATTGGGACAAAAATAGAATAAAATTTAAAAAGTTACTTCAAATACCATTTTACACTATTAGTACTTGAAATGAATTGACACTATAATGAAAGCATGTTATAATTTGATATATAAAATGCTTTGAATAAATATTTTAGAAAGGCAGTTGCTTATGAAAGTGCGGTTTAATTTACTACAATTAGCTTATTATGTACTTGTTGCCATATTAATTGCAATAATTATCCGAAATATGTTGTTTTTATATGAGTTGAGTAAGTATAAATATGCTCGGAATTGTAACTTTGAAATAGAATTTCTTTCAGCTGAAGATTTGTACAAAGATTCTCTTTGTCAAGATGAAGAACTGACACAAGTTCTTGAAGAATGTATAAAAATTGTAAATTCTACTGATTTGAAAGAACTTTATCCTAAACTATCTTGGGAAAAGCTCGATACTTTATCTATTTGGTTTTGTCCAGACTATATACAAACCTCAAAAATATATGTTACTTTTTGTGAGTACAACAAAAATAGAAATTATATTTTAGTAACCCCTGAATGTTTGCAAATTAATAGATCCTTATTATACAATAGAATTATTCATGAAATAATGCATGCACTTTTAAGTAATGTTCATTTAGGTCAATTAAAGGAAGGCATTGCTGATTTTTATGCTTTAATTATTGCATATAGTAATAATTTTGACTTTAAAGTATCCTATCGTGAAGAATACCTTTTTTGGATTTTACTTTGTAATATTTGGGGCGAACAGTCTTGCATGGATATGGTTTCAAATAATACATTATACAAAAATATTGACTCTATTACTCTTCCTGGGTTTGGAAAAAAGTTAGATGATATATTATATTATATCAGTAATTCTGAAAGAAACAGGACAAGATTTGAAAGAGAAGAACTTATTATGATGGCACAAGATATAATTTGCCATGCAACTAGAAACTATTGTGATAAAGAGGTTGATGATGCTATACAGAGAAGAGATATATTAACTCTTTGTCGTAATAATTTAATTATTTCTAATGAATATTTTCTAAAAATATTGCAATAGTTGTTATAACTACATACCACCATGGAGAGTGTGTTCAAATGAATGAACTCTCTATGGTGGTTATTGCTACTCACATCTTTTTCACGCAAAAATAAGATAATATAAATTTTTTATTTTCTTGAATCAAATAGATTTTTATGATAGTATATGTTTAAAATTAATTTCTCTAGGAGGGAAAAGTGAATATTCTAATCCATATAAAATGACTAAGGTTTGGTTAGAAAAATATAATATCCAATATGATAAATTAATACTTACTAATACATTTGATTCTTCTGAAAAAGCTAAAGTATGTTTAGAAAATAATATTAGTATTATGATAGATGATTCTTCTCGAATACAATTAGAGGTGGATAAAACTAGAGTTACAGCTTTACTTATGGATACACCATATAATAGACAAACAGATTCTCTAAAAAGAGTTCATAATTGGAAAGAAATTTATGATTTTATTATTAATTTTAAAAGAGAAAAGATAAATGTAATATTAGATACAGATACATATAATGAATGTGATGACCAGTTTGCACTTGCATATATGCTAAAAAATCAAGATATATTTAATGTTGAAGCAATTACAGTAGCACCATACTCTCATAAAAAAAGCAAACAAACTATAAAAGAAGGACAAGATTTAAGTTATGAAGAAATATTAAAAATCTGTAAATGGTTAAATTTTGATACAGATAATAAAGTGTTTAAAGGTTCTACAGATTATATAAAAAATGGATACAAAGAAGAAAACAATGCAGTAAATAAAATAATTAAAATAGCTCTAAAAAATGATAAAACATATATATTATCAATAGGAGCAATTACTAATATTGCTCTAGCAATAGAAAAAGAGCCTAAAATAATAGATAAAATTGAAGTAATCTGGCTAGGCGGACATAGTTTACTTCAAGATAATAATGATGAATTTAATTTTAAACAGGATATTGAAGCAGATAGAATATTGTTTAATTCAAAAGTGAATTTAACAATAATACCTTGTAAAAATGTTGCCTCAAATTTAAAAACATCTATTTATGAACTAGAAAACTATCTAAAAAATAAAGGTGAATTATGCAATTATTTATTAGAAAGATTTTATAATGATGGATATCATGGATTGCAAGAAAGAAGAGTGCTTTGGGATATATCTGTAATTGCATATATGATTAATAAAAGTTGGTTTGTAGGTAAGAAGATTAGTTGTCCAAATATTAATGATGATACATCTTATGAACTTACTACAAACAATCATTTAATCACTATGATAAATGATATAAAAAGTGATAAAATTTTGGAAGATATGTTATATAGTTTAAGGAGCAATTAAAATTGAAAATTATAAGTAAAAATAAAGAAATAAGATATGAACAAGTTACAACTGATAATATGGATTTAGCATTTAATATTCAGAAAAATGAATGGAAAGACAATCCAGATAAAGAAAATTTCTTAGATAAAGCTATTAATGCAAAAAAAGATTATGTCTCTTTTATCGCATATTATTATAATGTACCTATTGGAATAACTGGTGTATATACAGAAAATATCGACAAGGAATCAATTTGGCTTGATTGGTTTTGCGTTGTACCAGAGTTTAGAAATAGAGGATTTGGAAAGCAAATATTAGAAGAAACAATAGATTATGTAAGAGATTTAAGAGAATTTTTATATTTTAGAATTGAAACCATATATTGGAAAGATAGACCAGCAGTTTCTTTATACGATAAAATAATGCAAATAAAAGAAAAGTATACTTTAGAAAACGATAATAAAAATAATCCAACATTAATATATACCTATTGCTTTACTGGAAAATGTGAACTTTGGAATAATAGATACTTAGGTTTAAATAATTATTATGGAAGGTTAAAAAAAGAAAATATATTTAGTTAGACATGGACAAGTTAATCATAACTTATATAAAAAATATAGTACTGAAGATTTAAATGAAACAAGCTAGAACTGCTCACACTGCTAAAATTATAAATATTAATAATAAAGAAATTATATTTGATTATAGAATTAAAGAAAGAAATCCTGGAAGTCTTAAAGGACAATCTATTAGTGTTACAAATAGCGAAGAATATTGGTTTTATTATTCAAATGTTCAGTATGGTACTAGAGAAAATATACAAGATTTTTTAAAAAAGTTTACAGTTTCTTAGAGGATTTAAAAACTGTGAAATGAAAGAATATGAATTGTAGGTGATTATATGAAAATAAAATTAGTAGGAACAGGTGCGATGTACACAGCATATAATAGTGCTTGCACATTAATTGATAATAAGATAATTGTTGATATGCCAAATGGTACAATTAAACAATTGTTAAAAGAAAATATAAATGTAGGCTTAATAGATATTATATTAATAACTCATATGCATGGTGATCATACCGCGGATATTCCATTTTTCTTGAAATATATATTTAATTATTTAAAAATAAAGAAGAATATAAAAATAGTAGGCCCCTTAGGTATAAAAAATAAAATAATAAAGCTTTTTAATGCTTATAATTTTGAAGACGAAAAAGAAATTGAACAGTTTTTTAATATAGAATTTATAGAAATATTAGAAAATGAAATAGAAATTGATAATTATTTTATTAAGTCATATTTAGTTCTCCATGGAGAGGAAAAACCAGCTTTAGGCTACGTTATAGATAATAAATTAGGATTAACTGGTGATTCTGGATTATGTAATAATATTGAGGAAATATTTAAAAAATCACAAATGATTATAAGCGATTCATCCTTAGATATTGGAGATAGTTGTCATCTAGGAATTAATGATTTAGATTATTTGACAAAAAAGTATAATAAAAAAGTATTATGTACTCATTTAAGGGATGAAACTAGAAATATTATAACAAGAGGTAACTTTGAAAATATTATTGTAAAAGAAGATTTTTATGAAATAGAAATATAGTAGAGATACTATGCAAATAGGAATGTAATATAAAATTTTACTGTGTTCGAGTCAAAAGTTAAACTAACAGTTATACTTTGTAAAAATGTAGCTTCGAATTTAAGAACATTTATTTATGAACTAGAACACTATCTAAAAAATAAAAGTGAGCTGTGCAATTATTTATTAGAAAGATTTTATAATGATGGATATCATGGATTGCAAGAAAGAAGAGTGCTTTGGGATATATCTGTAATTGCATATATGATTAATAAAAGTTGGTTTGTAGGTAAGAAGATTAGTTGTCCAAATATTAATGATGATACATCTTATGAACTTACTACAAACAATCATTTAATCACTATGATAAATGATATAAAAAGTGATAAAATTTTGGAAGATATGTTATATAGTTTAAGGAGCAATTAAAATTGAAAATTATAAGTAAAAATAAAGAAATAAGATATGAACAAGTTACAACTGATAATATGGATTTAGCATTTAATATTCAGAAAAATGAATGGAAAGACAATCCAGATAAAGAAAATTTCTTAGATAAAGCTATTAATGCAAAAAAAGATTATGTCTCTTTTATCGCATATTATTATAATGTACCTATTGGAATAACTGGTGTATATACAGAAAATATCGACAAGGAATCAATTTGGCTTGATTGGTTTTGCGTTGTACCAGAGTTTAGAAATAGAGGATTTGGAAAGCAAATATTAGAAGAAACAATAGATTATGTAAGAGATTTAAGAGAATTTTTATATTTTAGAATTGAAACCATATATTGGAAAGATAGACCAGCAGTTTCTTTATACGATAAAATAATGCAAATAAAAGAAAAGTATACTTTAGAAAACGATAATAAAAATAATCCAACATTAATATATACCTATTGCTTTACTGGAAAATGTGAACTTTGGAATAATAGATACTTAGGTTTAAATAATTATTATGGAAGGTTAAAAAAAGAAAATATATTTAGTTAGACATGGACAAGTTAATCATAACTTATATAAAAAATATAGTACTGAAGATTTAAATGAAACAAGCTAGAACTGCTCACACTGCTAAAATTATAAATATTAATAATAAAGAAATTATATTTGATGATAGAATTAAAGAAAGAAATCCTGGAAGTCTTAATGGACAATCTATTAGTGTTACAAATAGGGAAGAGTATTGGTTTTATTTTTCAAATGTTCAGTATGGTACTAGTGAAAATATACAAGAGTTTTTTAAAAGAGTTTACAGTTTCTTAGATGAATTAAAAACAAAAAACTACAAAAATGTTTTAATAGTTGCTCATAGTGGAGTTTCTAAAGCATTTAGTGGATACTTTGAAGGAATCAAAGATGGAAAGTTTTTAAACAGAGGATTAAAAAACTGTGAAATGAAGGAATATGAATTGAAATAGAAGATATGGATTAAAAATAGGAGATTATGGATGGAAAATAATATTATTAATCAAAAGACTATTAGAGTACTAGAAAAGTATAAGAGAGAAAATAGTAAAATATCAATTTATTTAAAAGAATTAAATGGCAAAACTTTAATGGGATACAATGAAACATTGAAAGTAAATTCTGCTAGTTGTATTAAAGTTCCAATAATGCTTGCAATATTAAGGCAAGTAGAATTAAAAAATATAACATTAGCTAATATAATTAATTTTGAAAACTATAATTTACCTGATTATGAAGGTATTTATTCTGAAAAGGAAAAGAAAGCATCTATATTAGAACTATTAACATTTATGATAATTAATAGTGATAACTTAGCTACTAATGTACTAATAGATTTATTTGGTTTTGATTATTTTAATAATTTTTTTAAAGAATTGAACTTAAACTCTACTTCTCTAAATAGATATATGGGAATATATAATTTAAACAAAGAAAATTATACAAGTAATGATGATATGTATAATACTTATAAAAAAATATATAATGATGAAATTTTGAATAAAGATTTATGCTCGATTGCTAGAAATATATTACATAAGCAAAGAGGAAAGAAAGCTTCACAAAGATACATTTACCAAGATATAGAAGTTTACCATAAAACAGGAGGATTAGAGTATTTACAGCTAAAAAATGATTGTGGATATTTTAAGCAAAATAATAAAGCTTATTATTTTGGATATTTTGCACAAGGATTAAAAAGCAAAAATGAAGCTGAAATAATGATTGGAGAGATGTTTGAAATTTTTTATAAATATATTCTGGAAAATAATAACTAAGTAGGAGGAGAATTTTAAATGCTTGCAAATAAACTGAATTATGGAGATACCATAGGTATTGTTGGTGTATCTAATAGTTTAAAATATGATGATAAATATGATCTATTTTATAGAGCGGAACAACATTTTTAGATAAAGATTTCATCAAATCAAGAAGTAAAAATAATTGAACCGTTTATAAAATTATGATATACTTTTTTTAAAATAGAAAATATTTTAATTTAATTAAGAAAATTCATGCATAAATAGGGGAGAGCAAATGAAAAGATTATTAAGAATTGCATTTAATTCGGCTGTATTTTCATTTATACCAATACTTTCTTGGTTTTGCTTAGGGCTTATAGTAGATAAAAATTTGGCAAATATTTTTACATTAACTTATCCGTTGCAATTTATAATGATTTTATTAAAATCTATATTTGGAACAGGAGCTAATATAAGTAAACAAATAGATAAAGATGAAAATGCAGTTTTATCTGGAATGACTATTGGTAGCATTATTGGATTTATAGTATTTGGACTATTTGCATTAAATTTACGAAGTTATATTCAGTTTATGAATTTAGATTTTGAAATATATAAAGAATTTGCATTATATTCAGTAATACAATTATATATTCAATTTTTATTCTTTTTGGTATTGGAAAAATTATATTTTGAAGGTAAAGAGAAAAAAGCTAATAAATATTGTATACAACAAAATTTATTGAATTTTGCTGTACTAATTCTATCTGCTATTTTTATAAAAAATAAAATTGGTATAGTAATAATAACCTTAGTAACAATATCTATTTACACATTAACAATAACAATAAAACAGTATAGAAGGTTTAAATTTGAAATACATATAATTAAATATATTAGGTATGAATCAGTAGAAATTGCAAATAATTTATTATTTTTCTTAATATACTTATTTGGTTTAAGCAATGCATTAGAGTTTGGAGAGAAATATACGGTTGCATTAAATTTCGTTGCATTAATAACAGATACTCAGTGGGATTCTTTTGATGCAATAACTACTGTGGCTAAGATAGATATTAGTAAAAATAAATTTAATTATATAGAACATAGAAATAATGCTTATAGATTATTAGGAATCTTAGGATTTACGACATTTATAATGTTAATAATATCTTACAAATTTTATAAGTTAGATTTAATAATAACTATTATTTATTTAAGTTTTGAAGTAATTAATTTTATTTTATATCCAATTTACACAATAAAAACTTGTTATTTGCAATTAGGAAAATTAGCTAAAAATATAACAACAAATAAAATAACTGCAGGAGTAATCAGATTTTTTATATCATTAATAAAAACACCGTATTGCACAGGATTCGGGCAAGTTACATCTTCGTTTTATCAATTTATTACTGTAAACTCTATGTTTCATAAAAACTATGAAATTGATAAAAAAGGTAATGTCATAGAAAAGATTAATTCTATTAGGAGTAAAAGTTAAATGAAATTATCAAGTAAAGAAACTTTAAATATGTTAGAAGAGCTAAATAAAGACTCAAAAAATAAATATTGGATTGAGCATTCAATCTGTGTAGGAAATAGTAGTGGAAAAATCGCACAAGCACTATATGAAAAAGGCTATGACGTAAATATAGATAAAGCAAAGACTCTAGGGTATATTCATGATATTGGTAAGTATAGTAATGATACTCATGGACATGTTATGAGGGGATATAATTTCTTAAAAGAAAAAGGTTATGATGATGAATATTGTAATATTTGTTTAACGCATTCGTTCTTAAATAATGATATTTTATGCACAGCTGGAGGAGTTCCAAATATTAATGACAACCTGTTCTTAGCTGATTTTATAAAAAATCATAAGTACACTATTGAAGAAAAAATAATAAATCTTTGCGATTTAATGTGTCCTCAGGGAGGAAAAGTATATACAATAGATAAAAGATTAATTGATATTATAATAAGAAAAGGTGCTTATTCAAATACACAGTATCATATAAAAGAAACTTATAAATTAAAAGAATACTTTGACAATTTATTAGGATATAACCTTTATAATCTATTTCCAGAAATAAAAGATAATTTGTAAGATATAATTAAATTATTAATCGTAATTGAAATCTATGAAATAAAATCCCACTAGTTAAAGTAGAGGGATTTTATTATTTTTTAAATATATTAGAGATTTTTGCATATATATCATACCAACTATAACATCTTATAATATTTGTCCCTTGACATATTTTATTGTATTTGGAATCAAAGCATATAACAGGTATATATTTAGATATTTTATTAATATTATCAACTTTATCTTCAATCATTAAATCTACATTAGCTTTTTTGCAAATATCTAACTTGTCTTCGGGAGAGAAAATGATTTTATCATAATAAATATTGTTGCTCTTAAGCCGCACGTTTCTCAACCAACTGTTTTTCTCATTTCTATACCTTTTTCATCATTTCTATTAGTAAGGTATCTGGCAGTTATAATATATATTTGAAAGCCATCATCATGAAGTTTATTTGTTACTTCATCAGCATATTTTCTTGCAGGTTCTTTAACATATAAAGGCAAATATATTGACCAAAATTTGTCATCAATTTCAGAATTTATATTAAAAATATCAATAGTGTCATAAGCATTTGCATCTGTAATACTTTTGTTAAAGTTTTCAGACATAAATTTACTTCCACAATCAAGTTGAAATTCTTCTAGATTAGTTAGTACACCGTCAATATCTATTCCTATAATCATTGCAATTACTCCTTCTAATAAATTTATTTAAAAATTATTTTAGCATATCATATTTTATTTTTCAACACAGTTTAAAAATTAATAAACTTATATATTGTAATAATTAAAATATATGATATAATTCATATGGTTAATTAATATATTTGAAATGTTCAATATACAAAAGAATGATTATAAAAAATATTAGGAGATGTAACAAATGAAAGTAATGGCAAAATACCAAAACAAAAGAGAAGAAGTAAAAGCTAAAAAACAAAATGCTAAAATTTATCCTATATATAAAATGTTTTCTTGGGATTTATTGTTTTTTTATTCAATACAATATTTGTTTTTAACAACTACAAAGGGTATAAATGCTAGTGATATCTTAAAAGTAGATGCTTTTTATCCTTTGTTCATAATTATAATGCAATTACCATCTGCAATATGTTCTGAATTTCTCGGAAGAAAGAAAAGTATTGTAATTGGTAATCTATTTATGATGTTTTATATTATTTCTCTAATGGCCATTCCTGGAATTTTTGGCTTAATTATTGCAAATTTAATTTATGCTTTTGGATATAGTCTTAAAGCTGTTCAAGAAACTAATTTGTTATATGATTCAACAGCAACAAGGGGAGGAGAGGGGCTTTATCCTAAAATTAATGGAAAAGGAGCTACTGGGTATTATGTTTTAGATGGAATAGCTTCACTTGTTTCTGGATATTTATTTGTAATAAATGGATATTTACCAATGTTTATATGCTTAATTTTCATACTAATTTCAACTTTAATAGCTACTAGATTTAACGATATATATGTAAATAAGTTTGAAGAAAATGATATTTCAAATAAAATTAAGGATTATAAATCAGATTTCAAAATTTCTATTAGAAATATTATTAACTCTAAAAGATTAAAAGCTTTATTAATTTTTATGGGATTATTTAATGGTTCATTAAGCATAATGGGTACATATAAAGGAAATATTTTAACTGAACTTGCAGTTAATCCTGAAACTTTCTCAATTATAAATGCTGTCCTAACACTTATTTCAGGCATTGCAAGCACATTCCAAGATAAAATACATAAAAGATTTAGAAATAAAACTTTTTCAGTTTTATCTTTAACTTTTTCTTTTAGTATAATATTGATTGGATTTTTATTATTGAGTAATTTGCAAAATATATTACCAGTAGTTTTAATTTTATTTGCTGTAAGAAGTATAACAATGTCAAACTATTATATACTTTCTGAAAGATATTCTAAAAACTTTACTACTCCTAAAACCAGAGCTAGAGTTTCTTTTGCAACTGAGTTTTTAACAAATATCATAGAAGCTATTTCTTTATTTTTAGCTGGAGTATTATTAGACAATGTAAATATAAATTATTCTACTTTAATTATAGGACTAGTATTTACTATGCTTTTAGTATGGTCATTAGATTATATGAGAAAGAGGGTCGGATTAAAACCAGAAGAATATGACCAAAAAGATATCGAATTAGAATAAATTTGTAATTTTACATAATATATGATATAATTATATAGAGTTTGACTAGAAAGTCAATCCAGACATCAAAAAACAAGAAATGAGGTATTAAAAATGAAAAAGATTTTGATGTCCGTTGTAACACTTATTGCACTTGCCGTTGTATTTACGGGTTGTGCGGCAAAACGGGACAATGTCAGCACTGTAAATCAAACTTCAACAGAAGTGGAATCTGAATTGCAGGAAAAAGATTCTACCAAACCTAGCCAAATTATCTATTGCAGCGAAGATTGGGAGAATCTAGATAAGCAAAAAGATTTAATTACCGAAGTCCTTTCAACGAGGCAAGAAGGAGCTCTGCAGTACGAACCTCATGGAATCTATACTCTTTATGACGAAAGCTTCAAGACGTACACTTTCGAAGCTCCGAATGATTTCTACCAAGTCGTTATGATGAATAATGATGAAACTTTTCCGTTTATCATACATAATACAGGAAATCATGGAGTGAGCTTCCAATCGATTGTTTACAAGGAAGGAAAATTTGTTGGATTAACTTCAAACTATGCTCTTTTTGAGACAGCAGATGGAACGGTAAAAGCCGTCTCAATCAAAGAAAAAGAAGACTGCCAGATTGGAGAATACCAATTTGATGTTTTTGACTTCAACGAACTTTCTTTGGAAGAGCAGGAATCTGCCATCTATCCTAACGGATGGTATTTTGCAACTTTCTAAGCCGCAAAAGTGTCCCTAACAAAAGTAGAAGTACTTGGTGGTGTACCACCAGGTACTTCTACTTTTTAAAGTTATATTAAACTTAACACTGTGTCTCATATAATTGATTATATTTACAAAAATATAAAAATAATATATAATAATTATTATACCTTGCATGGTATAGTATTTTCTTTTCTTACAATGAGGACAACATTGCAACATTCACAGGAGAGTGATAAAGATATCTATTATTTTGGAATAATAGATATGATGATATTAGAAAGGTAGGCTATGAAGTGTATATAAGCGCTTCATAGCCTACTTTTCAATAGAAATTAATTTACTTTAATATAACTAAGCAACCTGATTTTTAAAAGTAATGATGTGATTTATTTACTTTTTATATAAAATATGATATATAATTGTCAAAATACTAATATGGAATTTTAGCAAAACTAGGAGTAAGAATATTTATGAATGAAAAGAACCAAAAAGTAATAGTAGGTATAGTAGCAAAACATACAAATATAAATCAATCTAGAATCAATTCTTTAATTCGAGATGAAGTAAAACAAGCAATATTTGATAATGGAGGAATTGCAATTGGAATATTATCACCAAATGACGAAATCTTGTATGCAGGTAATGATTGGAAAGAATATGTAGATAAAATAAGAAAGCTAGACATCATTTCACAACTAAATCTATGTGACGGCATTATTTTACAAGGAGGAACAACGTGTGAAGCTTATGAAAACTGGATTGCAAAATATTGTTATGATAATGACATTCCAATATTAGGAATATGTGCAGGGCAAAATGGTATAGCAAGAGGCTTAGGAGGAACAACCTTTAAAATAAGTAATCCTAATAAGCATGATAGAAATTCCGATGAATATGTACACAAAATAATAATTAATAAAGATTCAAAATTTTATTCTATAGTACAAAAAGAAGAAATGATGGTTAACTCAAGACATAAAAATTCTATAAAAGATTGTCCAAAATTAAATAAAGTAGCATTTTGTGAAGATGGATATTCAGATGTTATAGAAGCACCTGATAAAAAGTTTTATATTGGTGTTAGATTTCATCCTGAAAGTTTGTACAAAAAGGATGAAAATATGAATAACATATTTAAAGCATTTCTAGATTGTTGTAAAAATAGGAGAACTAATAATTAAAAACAAGCAATACTTATCAATATGAGATTTAACTTGCATGATTTAATATAAAGAAGTTGGAGTAAATTATGGAGAAAATATTAGAGTTTTATAAAAATACAAGTATATACACAAATTATGGACCTTATAAAGATTATTTTGTAGGATTAACTAATAATATTTACGAACTAGCTAGATTGGTAAATATTCAAACAATTCATAGGGGAACATTAATTAGAAGCTATTACAGAAAAAAAAGCATTGCAAAAGAGTATCCTTGGTATAGATATAGATGTGAAGATGATATTTTATTAACTGCTCCATCTATGATGGCAGAATTGTTTAGATTAGATAATAGAGGCATAATACCAGATAGAAAAATTGAAAATAAAATAGTAGTAACATGTAGATATGTTTCTATATTAATGGCATCTATTTTAAAGGCGAAAGACATTCCTACAAGATGTAGAGCTGGTTTTTCTATAATAAACAATAGATATAATGAGCAAGTATCTGGCGATCATTGGATTGTACAATTTTATAATTATAATAAAAAAAGATGGATTAATTTAGATACAAATAGAATAAATAATTTAGATACCGATTATGAATATTATGATATGCCAAATGAAAAATTTGATTATGTTGCAAAAGTATGGTTAGATGTTAGAAAAGGCAAAAAAGATGTTAAATCCTTTAGGCATGGTTCTAAGGTTGAAGGACTTCCAATGTTGGCTAGAAGTCTATTTTATGACTTTCATGCTTTGATGAATGATGAAATAAGCTATTTATTTTTTCCTGTATTTATAAGTAATGATGAAAAGTTTAACAACTTAACAGAAGAAGAACTAATGCAACTAGATGAATTAGCTACTTTAATGCTAGAGCCAGATAAGAATTTTGAAAAATTAAAATATATATTTGATAATAATAAAAAATATAGAGTCATAAATTCACCATTGTTAAATGATGAAGATCATATTGAATTATTATAAAACGTATTTATAATTAAAAATATAGTTGTACTAAAAATGAAATAAAAAAGGTGAAATTATAATGAAAGAATTTATATCAATACTAATAAGCTTTATATTTATGAGTATTGCAGATAATGTTGATTCAGCTTTTAATAACCTGATTAGCATTGATGCTATAGTCGTAACAGGTAGTTTTTTACTATTAGATTCAATATTTAAATCTGTTGGAGAAATAGGCATATATACATATAGAACAATAAGAAAAGATGAGTGGCAATACTTATGGTTTAACGTAATATTTGGATTTATTATAGGAATCCTAGTATTTATATTTAAAGACTTAATTATAAATATATTTAAATTAACATATATTCAAAAGAAAATGTTAGCAATACTACTTAATTTATATATTGCTTATGGAATTTTAGGAAGATTATCTAATGGCTTATTTGAAATAATAAGACTTAAAGGTGAGTTAAAACTATATAGAAAAAGTTTAATTATCTATTATTTGTCACTGATTGTTTTTGATTTATTGGCTTATGTTTTTACAAAAAATTTAACAGTACTATTTATAGCAACTATAATATCTTGGACTATTTCAATTGGGTATATGCTATTTAATTTAAAATTAAAATTTGAGTTTCCAAATAGAAAAGCTTTAAAGAATGTATTTAAGTATGGACTAGCATATTCTTCAGAAAGATTATTTTCTAGAATTTTCTTATTATTATATGGAGTTCTTGCAAGTCATATGGGAACTGAAAATTATAGTATTCATACAATTTGCTATTCAGTTTGTTTAAGTTTAGAAATAATTACAAATGCTTATCAAGCAACCTTAATGATTAAAGTTCCTCAAGGAAAAACATATCAAGAGCAATACAATAATTGTATGAGTATGAAAAAGCAATGCTTTAAATTAATTATATTATTAAATTATATTTTTGCGTTTATTTATTTATTAATATCTCATGGAAGTCTGCCACTTTATAAATGCTTTCCATATATTATATTTTATTCTTTTGGTGTATTTGGACTTTATCCTTATGAAACATATAAAACTTTATGTATCACGCAAGGAAAGTCATATATTTTGCTAATAGGTTCTACCGTAGGAGTAATAATAAGATTTATAATTTGCTTGATTTTTATAAATACTTCAATTACTTTATTTGTCTTTGGAGTAGTAAACTTTATCGATTTCTACTTTAGAAGTATAGTTTATAGAATTGTTTTGAAAAAAGTAAATAATAAAAATAAGATTATTGGAGTGCAAAAGTATGAGTGAAATTTCAAATATGTATAATGTAGAAGAACTAGCTAAATATATTGGATTAAATTATATCCCTAAATCGTGGTATATAGCATATAAAGAAATTAAAGATAGAAAAATACCTAAAACAATTTTAGAGAAAGATCTATTAAGTGAAATATTAGAATATTATGAAGTTAATGATATGGATTTCAAGTCTAATATTTTAGATACAGTTGATTTAGTAAAAAAAGATAAGAAGTTACAAATAATAGTATATTTACTTTATTATATCCTTTACATAGATAATACCGGTCTGTATAAAGATGTATGGAATTGGAAAATGTCTACTAACTTATTTAAAAGCGCTGGAAACTATATGATTCCTGTAATTGCACTATTGAGCGGTTGCAAATTACATAAAGAAAATATGATAAAGAGAAATTATGATAAAGAACAAATAGAGGAGCAGAAAAAGAATATAAGAGAATGTTGTTTACTAGATAAGAAAAGATTTAACATAGATGGAATAAGATTTAGTCAAATGATATGGGGTTCATATTTTATAAATGGAAGAATAATACAAGTCGGTAGATTACAATATGAATATTCAAATGAAATTCCAAATGAGATTGCAAAATATAAAAATCATGATTACATAAAAATTCATATACCTAGAGGAAAAGAATTAAACGAAGCTGAGGTAGATGAATCAATAGGTAACTCTAAAAATAAAATAAAAGCTTTCTATCCTGAAATAGATATATCAAAATTATTATTTTTTACAGAATCATGGTTGCTTAGTAATGAACTAGACGATATATTGGATAAAGAAAGTAATATAATAAAATTTAAAAGTAAATTTAAAATAATAAAGCAAATTGAAAACAATTCTGATTTTTTAAATAAAGTGCAGGATTAATTTAATAATAAAAAAATTTT
>ERZ773178.1746-NODE-1746-length-21947-cov-19.528778_pt1 | contig 21947 bp, 14 predicted proteins | sample MGYA00580533_ERZ773178 | MGnify/ENA primary metagenome ERZ773178 (study PRJEB29015, sample SAMEA2737859) | human gut metagenome | biome: human gut; feature: human-associated habitat; material: faeces | place: China | collected 2012 ...
CCCACCATCCATCAAACCAGATACATCTCACCTTACCGTAGTTGGTAAGAAGTTCAGTAAGCTGATTGTTCATAAACTGATAATAGCTCTTCCAGTTACCCTCAGGGTTAGGGCGACCAGTGCCTCTACCCGTTCTTCCCCAAACAGCATCCTCGCGATACCAGTCAATATGAGAGTAATAAAGATGCAAAGCGATGCCCTGCTTGTGGCACTCATCCGCCAATTCCTTCACGATGTCGCGACGGAAAGGAGTAGCATCTACAATATTATAATCAGAATACTTGGTCTTGAACATAGAGAAACCCTCGTGATGGCGAGTGGTGAAGCAGATGTACTTGGCACCCGAAGCCTTGATGGCAGCCACCCATTTGGCTGCATCAAACTTAGAAGGATAGAAACCACCAGCCAGCTTGGCATACTCCTTATAGTTCAAATCCTTGTTGGTCATTGTCCATTCGCCGGTGGCGAGCATGCTGTACAATCCCCAATGCAGGAAGATACCGAACTTATCATCCTGGAACTGCTTTCTAGATTCCAAGTTCTCTGGAGAAGGCTGATAATGCTGAGCCTGTGCCTTGTTTTCCTTGGCAGCATCTTTAGTAACGATAGCGTTAGCCGTCAGGCAAGAGCAACCCAAAGTAAGGATTGCAGCACACAATTGTGACTTAAAATTCATTTTAATTCCCATAATTAAATTGTTACAGTTAGTTATTATGGTGCAAATATACAACTTTTTTTTCAGAGCAAAGAGATAAAATCCGAAAAAGTCTATTTTCAGATAAAAAAAACTCCGTAATGATGGCTCTCCTTTGTCCTTGAAGAAGCATTCTATGTTATAAGACTTTAAATTAGATAATAAAATTGTAATTTTTTCAATTTTATTTGGAGATAAGAAAAAATAGTTGTATCTTTGCAGTAGTTATCAGACGAATAGGCAGAAAAGCCTTCTGATAGAGAGTGAAAGAACAAGATTATTAATATCAAAGAAAGAAAGGAACATTATGAAGAAATATATTTGCGACGTATGTGGTTGGATTTATGATCCAGAAGTAGGAGATCCAGAGGGCGGCATCGCTCCAGGTACAGCATTTGAAGATATCCCGGATGATTGGGTTTGCCCTCTTTGCGGAGTAGGCAAGGAAGACTTTAGCCCGGTAGAGGAATAATAAAGCCTCATAGAGGATTCAAGAACTCCTATCAGAAATAGGAGAAACAAAATTATAGGAGGAACAAATATGACTAAGATTAGAGAAATCTACCGCTGCCAGATTTGTGGCAACGTGGTAGAAGTAGTAAACAAGGGAGCCGTGCTCAGTTGCTGCGGTGAGCCGATGAAGCTCATGAAGGAGAACACCAGCGATGGTGCCAGGGAGAAGCATGTGCCAGTGATAGAACCTATAGAAGGCGGCTATCGTGTAACCGTAGGAAGCGTGGAGCATCCGATGCTTCCAGAGCATTACATCCAGTGGATAGAGTTGCTCACCCCTACCGATGTGCTTCGTCACGAGTTGAAGCCAGGCGAAAAGCCTGAAGCTATCTTCCTGACCAACGCAGAAGCCAAGGATGTTGTGGCTCGCGAATACTGCAACCTTCATGGTCTGTGGAAAGGGGAAATCTAAAGAATATTATTATCCGGGAGGGTGTGTCTCTATACTTTAGACACACCCTCCTGCTTTTTTATCCATTTCATCAAGCAACTTTTCTCTAAAAACCTTGGAACATATTGAAATAATTCGTATATTTGCACCTGGTAATGCCAAAAACCTAATTATAAATCATAAAAACGCGTTTAAACAGAAATGCGTATTAAGCATACAATTTTAATTATTAACATTTAAATTACATCAATTATGAGAAGAACAATTTTTACCCTTATCATGCTTTGTATCGCAACCCTAACCCTGCAGGCACAAGATGTCTGGACTGCAGCAGGTTCCAGTACACTCTTCGGTTCTCATTGGGACGAAACGGATACCCGCAATGACCTGATCGATAAAGGAAATGGCATCTGGGAGCTCACCAAAACCGACTGCATTCTTGAAAAAAATGTGAAATACGAACTTAAAGTTCTGAAGAATCATAATTGGGCAGAATCGTACCCTCAAACCAGCGCCAACTATGTCTTTATGGTAGAAGAGACAGGTACCTATAACGTCACTATCCAGTTTAATGAAAACACCTACGAAGTCGGGGTAATCACCAAAAAGACAGGTGATGCTGTCATTGGTGAAAAGACATGGACTGTAGCTGGATTTGGCACAATTCTCGGAGTAGAATGGGATCCGGAAGCAACAGAAAACGACATGATCAAACAGGAAGATAACGTCACCTACATTCTGACCAAGACCAATCTGACCATTGCCAAAGGCGGTTATCAATATAAGATCTGTGCTAACCACAATTGGTCAGAGAACTATGGTGATGATACTGACCCTGAAGGTAATGCCTCCATTTATATCGAAGAAGACGGAATCTACGACCTTACTTTCACCTTCAATTCAGTAACTAAGGAAGTATCAGCTACAGCTGTGCGCACCGATACCGATGGCATTAGTCAGATTGCCGGCGACGTCAAAGCCAAGAACGTAGTATTCAACCTTCAGGGACATCGCGTTTCAACTCCTAAACAGGGAGTTTATATCATCAACGGTAAAAAAGTGGTCGTAAAATAATAAAAACTGCTCAAAGTAATCATCAGAAAGGCATTCACCAGCATCGTGAATGCCTTTTTTAGTTTATTTACCACGAATTATTTTGTATTTTATTCGATTTAACGTACCTTTGCACCCAAATATTTAAACGTTTAAAGATAAAATGGCATTAAAATGTGGTATTGTAGGTCTTCCTAACGTAGGAAAATCTACATTGTTCAACTGTCTGTCTAGTGCAAAAGCACAGGCAGCTAACTTCCCTTTCTGTACTATCGAACCAAACTTGGGCGTCATCACCGTACCAGATGAGCGACTCAACAAATTGGCAGAGATTGTTCACCCAGGACGCATCGTCCCAGCTACTTGCGAAATCGTGGATATCGCAGGTCTTGTTAAGGGTGCCAGCAAGGGCGAAGGTCTTGGAAATAAATTCTTGGGAAATATTCGTGAGTGCGATGCAATCATCCACGTAATCCGTTGCTTCGACGATGACAATATCGTACGTGAGGGTGGCGCTAAAGTTGACCCATTGGAGGACAAGAGCGTTATCGATACAGAGTTGCAGCTCAAGGACTTGGAGACTATCGAATCCCAGCTCGCCAAGCAGCAGAAGACAGCTGCTGCAGGCAACAAGGACGCTAAAGTGATGGTTACCGTTCTGGAGGCTTACAAAGCAGAGTTGGAGCAAGGCAAGAACGCACGTGGCGTTACTTTCGAAAGCAAAGAAGAGCAGAAGGTGGCTCACGATCTCTTCCTCCTCACTACGAAACCAGTACTCTACGTAGCCAACGTAGATGAAGCTTCTGCCAAGAGCGGAAATGAATACAGCAAGAAGGTAGAGGAAATCGCTAAGGCAGAAGGTGCCGAGTGCATGGTTATCGCTGCGAAGACAGAGGAAGACATTGCATCTCTCGAAACCTACGAAGACAAGCAGATGTTCCTCGAAGAACTCGGATTGGAGGAAAGTGGTGTTAACCGCCTCATCAAGAAGGCATACGCTCTCCTGAACCTTGAGACATTCATCACTGCTGGTGAAATGGAGGTAAAGGCATGGACTTACCACAAGGGCTGGAAGGCTCCTCAGTGTGCTGGCGTCATCCATACCGACTTTGAAAAAGGATTTATCCGTGCTGAGGTCATCAAATACGACGATTATATCCAGTATGGTTCTGAGGCTGCTGTCCGCGAGGCAGGTAAACTCGGTATCGAGGGTAAGGAATATGTCGTTCAGGATGGCGACATCATGCACTTCCGTTTTAATGTTTAATTATGATAAACCTGCTTAATTATATCGTTTGGGATCCAGATCCTATTCTTGCGCATCTGGGTCCTTTGACCATCCGATATTACTCCACTTGCTGGCTTATCGGTTTACTATTGGGTTATCTGCTCATGCAGCGACTCTACAAGCAGCAGGAATTGGGCGATGACAAGTTTGAGCCTCTCTTCCTTTATATCTTCTTCGGTATTCTGGTAGGTGCACGTCTCGGTCATTGCCTCTTCTACCAGCCTGAGTATTTCCTTACGCAATGGGATCACTTCATCGAGATGCTGATACCTATGCACCACATGCCGGATGGCAGTTGGAAACTTACAGGATATGAAGGACTGGCCAGTCATGGTGGTGTATTCGGAATGTTTGTTGCCATCTGGCTCTACTGCCGCAACATGAAGGTAAAGGGCTGGGTTGTGCTCGACAATATGGGTATTGTCTCCGGTATTGCAGCCATGTTTATCCGTCTGGGTAATCTGATGAATTCAGAGATTATCGGCAAGGTGACTGATGTGCCTTGGGCATTCATCTTTGTTCGTGAAGATCAATACCCTCGCCATCCAGGACAACTCTATGAAGCCATTGCTTACCTCATTATCTTCTTGCTCATTCTCTTCATCTATAAGAAGAAAGGTCCTAAGAGTGTGGGTACAGGCTTATATTTCGGTCTCTGTCTCACCCTCATCTTCGCCTTCCGTTTCTTCATCGAATATACAAAGGAGATTCAGGTGGCATTCGAGGCTGGACTTCCTATGGATATGGGACAGATATTGAGTATTCCACTCATTCTTCTGGGAGTTTGGAGCATCGCCTCCAGTTTTAAGAGAGCAAAGTCTCAGGAAGAGAAACAAGAGAAATAGGACTTGTCTGGGGGCTTGTTATGTCATCGCGGATAGTAGTATTTACTTTGCCGAGGCAGTAATACTTACTTTGTCAATGCAGTAGCATATAGGAACCATTTTCAATTTTAACCATACAGTTAGAACTGTTTTTCTATAAAATAAGAAACTCTCCCTTGCAGGAATCCAATCCTGAACAAGGGAGAGTTTTTATTTTCAATCCATCATTATCTACTTCTTATCTTCCCATCAAAATCTTCTTGATTTCATTGAGTTTGTTCAAAGCCTCTACCGGTGTGAGATTATTGATGTCCAAACCCAATATCTCATCGCGTATCTGACTCAGAACCGGATCATCAAGCTGGAAGAAACTGAGTTGTACTCCATCCTTCGGTTCATCCAAATGCTGCATATTAGGTTTGCCGGCAGCACCCACACCCGCATTGTCATCCTCCAGTTGTTTCAGTATAATATTGGCACGATTTACGATGCTACGAGGCATACCGGCTATTTCAGCCACATGAATACCAAAAGAGTGCTCACTTCCACCCGGTTCCAACTTACGCAGGAAGATAACCTTGCCATCCACCTCCTTCACGCTTACATTGAAATTCTTGATGCGAGGAAAGTTCTTTTCCATCTCATTCAGTTCGTGATAGTGGGTAGCAAAGAGCGTACGTGCTTGCGCCTTCTTGTGCTGATGCAAGTATTCCACGATAGCCCAAGCTATTGAGATTCCATCATAAGTAGAAGTACCACGTCCTAACTCATCAAAGAGAACCAGAGAACGAGGAGAAACATTATTCAGGATATTCGCAGCCTCAGTCATCTCTACCATAAAAGTAGATTCACCAAGCGAGATATTATCACTGGCACCCACACGGGTGAATATCTTATCCACCAGACCTACTCTTGCACTCTCGGCTGGTACGAAACAGCCTACCTGTGCCAGCAGAACTATCAAGGCCGTCTGCCTTAAAAGCGCAGATTTACCGGCCATATTAGGACCCGTAATCATCATAATCTGCTGCTTTTCAGTATCGAGCAACACATCGTTTGGCACATATCGCTCACCTAAAGGCAACTGAGTTTCTATCACAGGATGGCGTCCCTGCTTGATGTCGAGCACCTCAGAATCGTCGATGACAGGACGCACATAGTGGTTTTCTTCCGATGCCTTCGAGAAGGAAAGAAGACAGTCCATACGGGCAATGAGGTTGGCATTGATTTGTATCTGAGGAATATACTCTTGCATCGAAGCTATCAGTTCATTGAAGAGTTGGGCTTCGAGAATCAAAATTTTCTCATCGGCACCGAGAATCTTCTCTTCATATTCCTTCAGTTCCTGAGTAATATATCGCTCTGCCTGAGCAAGCGTCTGCTTGCGAATCCAGTCTTCAGGCACCTTGTCCTTGAAGGTATTGCGCACCTCTAAATAATAGCCAAATACATTATTATAACCCACTTTCAGGCTGGAAATACCTGTTTTCTCTATCTCACGCTCCTGTATTTTGAGCAGATAGTCCTTACCATGCCGGCTGATGGAACGCAGATCGTCCAATTCTGCATTGTAGCCATCAGCGATAACATCGCCCTTATTGATAAGCTGCGGAGGATCCGGCTGGATTTCCTTTGCTATCCGTTCTTTCAGCGTTTCACAGAGATTGAGTTGCTCACCCACTCGCTGCAAGGCTTCATTCTTGGCATGTTGACAAGCCACCTTGATTGGCTGGATAGCCTCCAAGGCATGTTGCAATTGCACAACTTCACGAGGCGAAACTCTACCCACAGCCACTTTGGAAATGATACGTTCCAGGTCACCGATACGATGCAGTTGATCATCCATCAACTGCTTGAACTCCGGTTCCTTGAAGAAATATTCCACGATGTCGAGTCGTTCATTGATTGGACGCACATCTTTCAGCGGAAAGACAAGCCAGCGACGGAGCATACGGCCTCCCATTGCCGTTACGGTGCGGTCGATGACATTCAGAAGCGACGAACCATCGTCCTGCATCGGAGCCACCAGTTCGAGACTGCGGATGGTAAAGCGGTCCATACGCACGAACTTATCCTCCTCAATACGGGAAAGTGCTGTAATATGATTGATTTGGGTATGCTGGGTAATCTCCAGATACTGCATGATGGCTCCGCTGGCAATGATACCGTTCTTCAGATGTTCTACACCAAAACCCTTCAAGGATTTGGTCTTGAAATGACCGAGGAGTTTCTGTCGGGCAGTCTGTTCGGTGAAAACCCAGTCGTCCAATTCGTATGTACAGTATTTAGTTCCGAAACACTGTTCGAATTTCTGTTTCATGGCACGATCATAAAGCACTTCTTTCGGCTGGAAGTTGCCCATCAGCTTCTCCACATAGTCGGGAGTACCTTCCCCTGTAAGGAATTCGCCCGTAGAGATGTCGAGGAAGCTTACACCACAAGAAGCTTTTCCGAAATGGACAGCAGCAAGGAAATTGTTCTCCTTGTAGTTCAAGACATTATCGCCCATCGCCACACCCGGAGTCACCAGTTCCGTAATGCCACGCTTCACCATCTTATCCATCTGGCTAAGCCCCTTCTTACCCTTGATTTCCAAGCGTTTCTTCTTTGGATCTTCCAGCTGGTCGCACACGGCAACACGCTTGCCGGCACGTATCAACTTAGGCAGATAAGTATCGAGTGCATGATGAGGGAAACCAGCCATCTCAGCACCACCTGCCGAACCGCCATTATTACGACGAGTCAGGGTAATACCGAGCACCTTGGAAGCCTCTATAGCATCCTCGCAATAAGTTTCATAGAAGTCACCACATCGGAAAAGCAACAGTGCCTCGGGATGTTTCGCTTTCATCTCAAAAAACTGCCGCATCATCGGCGTAAGACCTTTATTATCGTTTGCCATTATATCTTTTATTCCTTTCGTTATTTTTAAGTTTATCTTTGGGGGATATTCTCTCCCAAATTCTTACTTCTTCTTTTAGTTGTGGCACAAAGATAATATTTTTCAATGAATTATCCAAAACAAATTATCTATTTTTGATAATTTACATGAAAGAAAATAGAGAGAATCATGATATAAAAGACATAAAACAGGCAAAATATGACTTCTATAGAAGACATCTTTTAGTTAAAAAATGCTATATTCACAATTTGCAGATATAAATGTTACCCAAAGATAACATTTATATATTTTTAAATGATAATCTAAGGGTTATCCGACAAGAAATGCGTACTTTTGCTTACATGAAAAGAAAACATATATATATTGCTATCATATCCCTCGTTTGCTGCACGCTCATTGCAATCGGGGTCACTCTTCATCTGCGCAATCAGAAGGAGCCTCAGTCTACCGCTGTCAAGGCACCAGATACCCGCAAGAAGATAACCGTGGCAAAAGATACCATCAAGAAGATAAAACCTGTCATCAAGCAGGACTTCAATATCATAGGTACCCTGAGAGATACTGACGGAAAAGGTGTGGCGAACGTCATCGTAAGCGATGGTTATAACTGCGTGAAGACTGATTCGCTCGGAAGATACAAGATGAAACGGGACAGTCTTGCCCGCTTCATCTACTACTGCGTGCCTGCCGACTGTGAGGTTCCTACCCATTCTGCTACAGATCGCACGGCTTGCTTCTACCAGCCAGTATCCAAGAAAAAGAAAATATATGATTTTACCCTGAAAAGACTACCTGGAGGAAAGGAAATCAGTTATAAGATGATTGTCATCGGCGACCCGCAAGTTACCAATGCCTACAGTCCTTATTATACCTCGCCCACCGACAACCCCATCAAGAAGAGCGACGTAGAGCGATTTACCACCCAGACGATGGCAGATATCAAGCAGACCATCAAGAGTCTGCCTGCCGGGACTCCTGTCTATGGACTCAGCATGGGCGATGACGTACAGTATTACGGAGGATATAATGCCCACCTGGAGAGACAGATACGCCAAGCTTTGGGCTCATCGGAGATGCGCCTCTTCTCCGTCATCGGCAATCACGACCAGGATGGAAAGGCACTCTACAGACGTAAGTGGGAGGAAAACTTCGGACCTACCGACTACTCTTTCGACCGTGGCGATGAGCACTTTGTGTGCATCAACAACTGCTTCTTTTATCGTGGGAAGGCCTATTATTCACCAGGCGAACTGCGAGAGCGGCAGATGCGCTGGCTCAAGCAGGACCTCGCCCTCACGCCCAAAGACAAAAAGGTAGTACTCTGTTACCATATTCCTTTCACCTTCGGAAATGCACCTTTCGGCAAAGCCAAACCTCTTGGCATAGAGAATGAGAAGGGACATTATTCCTCCTCTCGCCTATCCCAACTCCTGGCACTTCTGCATCAGTTTGAGGGAGGATACGAACTCTTTTGCGGTCACACCCATTTCGCCTGCAACCATGAAATCCGGTATGAGGGCGAGGATGTGATGGAGCATTGTCATGCTGCAGCATGTGGCAATATCTGGCAATCCAACATAAATATCTGCGGTACACCAAACGGCTATTATGTCTATCAGTTCATTGGTACCCGCCTTACCGATTGCTATTATAAGGGCACATTCTGGGATAAGAACAAACAGATGACCATCTTCAGAGCACAGACCGACTTCAATGGCGAATCGTATGCTGCGGACTGGGGACTTTCCAAAGATAAAGATAAGAATATACTGGTAGCCAATGTCTTTAACGCTGACTCCCACTGGCGGGTTGTAGCAATAGAAGATGGCAAGGAATACCGGATGCACCGCATCAGCAGCAAAGGTCAGGATGCCTTTGCCGCTGGCTATCATCATAAATACAGCGAATCAGTATCCTATCGTTTTGTGAGCAAAGGCAACAGTTATCTGCTCATGAACCATCTGTATTATTATGTCCCAAAGAATCCGAATGCCAGAATAACAATCAAAGCTTCAGACCCTTATGGTCATACATTTACCGCAGAGAGTACCGAAGCGGTCAGTGAGCCTTTCTTCAATTACGCTCACTACTATGAGCAGGAGAATCAGGAATACAAGAAGGCAAGAAACTCCCTCTTGCGAGATTCTACCATAAATAGGCAGAAAGATTCGACACAAAGCAATCGACATACAAAGCAATAAGCATAAAATAACATAAAGCATAAGAAAATGGCAAAGAACAATACCCCAAAAGCTGTCAAGACTGAAAAGAATGCCAAGAATACAGCAACGAGTACAAAGAAAACCACAAAGAAAAAGAAAAATGTCAAGGTTTCTCATATCGTTAAACCAGCAGAAATGACTCTGGAAGAATGGCAAATCAAACTTCGCAAACAAGTGACAGAAACAGAACACTTCAATATCAGTTGTGTAGATGATGAACTTTGCCCTGGCGAATATATCGTTCGCAATCCAGAGAAAAATAACGAGTACAAGGTAGTGTATCGTGGAGCCAACAGCGAATGGAATTATTGTTCTTGTATGGATTTCAAAACTTCAAAACTTGGCACATGTAAGCATCTCGAAGCCGTGAAGAAATGGTTTAGTGGAAAACGAGGCTTACATGTACATCGTGAGCTTCCTCCTTACACCTCTGTCTATCTATCTTACAGAGACGAACGATGCGTGAAGATTCGCATCGGAAGCGAAAACAAGGAAGCATACGAAAAACTTGCCAAAGATTATTTCGACGAAAAACATGTTCTAAAGAAAGCTGCCTATGCCCATATCGGATCTTTCTTAAAGCAAGCCCGCCAAATTAGCGATACATTCAGATGCTATAAAGATGCCATTGACTTTATCATCGACAAACGAGAGAAATCTACAAGAGAGAAGATTGTCAAGACGTACGATGATAAGAAACTCGATAATCTTCTGAAAGTTAAACTCTATCCTTACCAAAAGGAGGGTATCCGCTTTGCAGCCAAGGCAGGAAAAGCTATCATTGCCGACGAAATGGGTCTCGGCAAGACAATCCAAGCCATTGGAACAGCCGAACTTCTAAGAAAAGAAGGACTCATCGGCTCTGTACTCATCCTCTGCCCTACCTCCTTGAAATACCAGTGGCGCAGTGAAATCAAAAAGTTTACTGATGCCGAGGTCTTTGTTATAGAGGGAAATCATCTCAAGAGAAAGGATGCCTACAATCGTCCAGAACCTTACAAGATTATCTCCTATAATAGTGCCGCCAACGACATTAAGATACTCGGCAGTCTGCAAACCGACATGCTCATCATGGATGAGGTGCAACGCCTCAAAAATTGGAATACCCAAATTTCCCGTGCAGCAAGAAAGATAGAATCCGATTACTCCGTGATTCTATCGGGTACACCTTTAGAGAATAAACTTGACGAACTATACTCCATCGTGGAATTTGTCGATAATTTCCGTCTTGCCCCATACTATATTTTCAAGGAAAACCATATCATCACCGACGAAACAGGCAAAGTATTGGGATACAAGAACTTGAACAAGATAGGCGAAAAACTCAACGACATCCTCATCCGCCGTCGCAAGAAAGACGTGAAACTCCAGATGCCCAAGCGAATGGACAAAAATCTCTTCGTACCTATGACAAAGGAGCAGATGGGAATGCATGCAGAATGGCAATTCCAAGTAAGCTTCCTTGTGAAAAGATGGCGCGCCCACCATTTTCTTTCAGACAAAGACAGAAAGCGTTTACTCCTGTTGTTATCACAGATGCGCATGGTATGCGATAGCAGTTATATCCTCGACCAAAAAACGAGATTCGATACCAAGGTGGATGAATGTATCAATATTATCAGCGACATCATCAGCGAAGAAGGTGAAAAAGTTGTGGTATTCAGCCAATGGGAACGCATGACTCGCCTCATCGCCAAAGAACTGGAGAAGAAAGAGATAGGTTATGAATACTTACATGGCGGTGTCCCATCCGAAAAGCGTAAGAACTTAGTGGACAACTTCATGAATGAACCGTCAAGCCGAGTTTTTCTTTCTACAGATGCTGGCAGCACAGGCTTGAATCTGCAGGCAGCCGCTACCATTATCAACATAGACCTGCCTTGGAACCCTGCCGTTCTCGAACAGCGCATAGGGCGCATCTATCGCCTTGGTCAACAGAATAATATTCAAGTTATCAATCTCGTGACTCCCCACTCTATTGAAGAAGAAATGCTTGGTAAATTACGTTTCAAAACCTCTATGTTTGAGGGTGTACTCGATGATGGCGAGGACTCTATATTCATCAGCGACGATAAATTCACCAAGATGATGGAAGCCGTAAGCGGCATCATGGAGGAAGTAAAAACAGAAAACAAGGAAGACTGGACTAATCAAGATATAACCGAAGAAGGCGAAGAGAAGAACAACAAGGCAAATACTCCAGAAGTAAAAGCGGAACCAGATAAATCCAAAGACATATCTTCCATTGCTCCACATTCCGCCACTACAGTTACTCATCGCCCAGCTGAGCCAAAAGACTTAGTTGCCCAAGGAGTATCCTTCCTCTCTGGTTTGGCAGAGACTTTGAAATCACCAGAGGCAACTGCACAACTGGTAGATTCTATAATAGAAAAAGACGAACAGACAGGCGAGACTTCTATAAAGATTCCTGTGGAGAGCAAGGAAACAGTTTCTAACCTCTTGAATCTCATCGGAAAACTGTTTGCGAAATAACTGCAAAGAATCCAAGACAGATAAAAATATCCAAGAATTTAATGATGAACTGTATAACAAGCTGAACTAAACGGAGAGTTTTTTTAAAAAGAGTAAGACATTATATTAAACAAAATAATATGAAGGAAGAAGAAATTAAAGAATTGTTTGAACAATTCGAAGCTATCGCCAACGAATATAAAGGCATAGAGTGTTGGAGTGCAAGAGAACTTGCACAAGTATTGGGTTATAGCCAATGGCGTAATTTCGAAGGAATTATCGAAAAAGCAAAAGCATCATGTACCAATGCAGGGCAAGAGGTATCATACCATTTTGCTGATGTCAGCAAAATGGTCACCCTTGGTTCTGGATCTCAGCGTGAAGTCAAAGACTACATGCTGACTCGTTATGCTTGCTACCTTATTGCACAAAATGGTGACCCACGCAAGCCACAAATCTCTTTTGCCCAAAACTACTTTGCCGTACAAACTCGCCGAGCAGAATTGGTGCAAAAGCGTTTGCAGGAACACGAACGTGTACAAGCAAGTGCAAAACTTGCTGAAACAGAAAAGCGGCGCCGCCTGCAAATCCGCAGGAAAGCGCCGCCCATTGTAAACCTATTCTCGTACAAATATGACTTCTTGAAAATAAAACTACTTTGCCTTGATGACGAAGCGGAATTCGCGGTCGCCATAATGCATACGGTATTTCTCCATAGGCTTAGTCATCCAGCTGTCGATGCAACCTAAGCCGTACTGGCGTTGCTGGATATGTACCTGTGTCAAGCCCTTGTCAACCAAATCACCGCTATGCTGTCCCCAAGCATGCTCCTTTTCATCGCCAGAATCCAAATCCTTAATAGAATAAGGAATGGCACTACACTCCATCGGAGCATAACCCTCGAAAGTAATACCCTTGCCTGATGCAGGATTGAAGATGGAGAAATAACGGATATCTGTATGGTTGCCACTCTCCTGAGGACGAATATAAGGATAATACTCATCCTTTACATCCGACTCATATTTGCCAATAAAGGTAGAAGAATGACGGTCGATATAATTCTCCTCCGGGCCACGGCCATAATACTCCAACTTAGAGAATGATGCAGGCAAATCCAATACCATACCATATCGGAACAAGTCAGCTATCTTAGCCGCTTTATCCGTGGTCATCTTCTCGGTAACAGAGACCTCACCTACCGCATTGATGCGATAACGAAGTACCAACTCAGCCTTCACCTCAGGCATTTCAAAGGTAGCGGTCAAAACAACACTATCCTTCATCTCACTCTTGTCGAATGACTTCAAGTTCATTACAGGATTTTTCCAAACCTTCAACTCCTTCTGCAAAGAAGCACCATAATCATTATCAGTAGGAGCACGCCAGAATTCAGGCTTCATGCTCTCGCGGAATTTCAAGATAGGCTCACCATCTACGTCAAGATAGTCAATCAAACCCGTCTTTTTGCCTATAGTAACCGACATTCTCTTGGCAGAAACCTTCACATAGCTATTGGTTTCCTCTACCTCTATATTGCTGGTACTCTGGAGTTTCCCTTTCTTACCAGAAATCTTAGTAGAAGTCGCCGCAATAGGAGTATCTACCTTATCAAACTGATATTCATTGATGACAAACTGCTGGCGGGCCATTACCTGTCCTTTCTCTACCAATGGTTCTGTACCATCGCTGGCAAAGGCAAAATTGACTGTAATTTCCTCCTTACCATGTTCAGACTCTGCTTCAGCAATAGCATACTTCAAAGCATCACTCTTCACCATTTTAGTAGTCTGAGGAGCAATACCCTTAGTCTCAGGAATCTCAACAGTAGATAACTTCACGCCATTGGCATAGATAGTTGCAGTAAGGTGCAGGTCGTCAATATTCTTGAAGAAATTCTCATTATAGATATTGAAAGCACCATTCACGGCATCCAGATCCTTGATCCATACATTCTGATGCCAATACTGGATTTCGTAGGCATGCGGATTCAAACGGCGGTCTGGAGCAATAATACCATTGCAATTGAAGTTGTAATCACTGGCAGGATAACGCCCATAGTCGCCACCATAGGTAAAGATTTCCTTGCCTGTAATTGGACTCTTGTCACGCAGACCCTGATCTACAAAGTCCCAGATGTATCCACCCTGATACTTAGGATATTTGCGAATCAGATCCCAGTACTCCTTGAAACCGCCCTCTGAGTTACCCATCGCATGAGCATACTCACATTGGATATAAGGTTTTACGCCATCACTCTTGCAATATTTCTCACTCTCCTCGTAGTCGATGTACATCGGACAATGAATATCTGTCTTACTGTCATATCCACCACGCTCATACTGCACAGGACGAGTCTGATCATAGGCTTTCACCCAGTCATAGGTCTTCTCGAAGTTGATGCCATAGCCACACTCATTACCCAAACTCCATACGATGATGGAAGGATGGTTGATGAAAGTCTTCACATTACCCTCGTTACGCTCGATATGAGTCTGGAGGTATTCAGGGAACTTGGCGAGAGATTTCTCATCATATCCCATACCATGAGATTCAAGGTTTGCCTCAGCAGTCACATAGATTCCATATTCATCACAGAGGTCATACCAGCGAGGATCATCAGGATAATGACAGGTACGAACAGCGTTGATATTCAACTGCTTCATAATCTTAATATCCTGAATCATGCGCTCCACGCTGACCACATAGCCACCATCAGGATCTATTTCATGACGGTTAGCACCCTTGATCAGGACAGGCTTGCCATTGACCAAGAGCTGTGCATTCTTGATTTCCACATTGCGGAAACCTATCTTTTGAGGAATAACCTCCGATACACCCTGCTTATTTTTCAAAGTAATGAATGCCTTATATAAATAAGGTGTTTCTGCAGTCCATGCCTTCACCCCTGGCACCTTAATAGTACCCTGTACACCTGAAGCCTCAGCAATCTTCTTGCCATCCTTATCACACAATGTAAGAGTAACATCAGTCTTACCACCCTTCAAGGCTACCTGATAGTTCAGGACACCATCCCGGTATTGATTTTCCAAACCTGCATCCAGACGGATATCAGCTGCATGAACTTTCGGACGGGCATAGAGATATACCTCACGGGCAATTCCTGTAAAACGCCAGAAGTCCTGATCCTCAAAATAAGAACCATCACACCAGCGCATCACCTGCATAGCAATGAGGTTTTTGCCTGGTTTCAGATATTTGGAGATATTAAACTCTGCAGCCACCTTGCTGTCTTCGCTATATCCCACATACTTGCCATTCACCCAGAGAGTCAAATTGCTGGTAGCAGAACCTACATGGAAATATACATCCTTTCCCTTCCAGTCCTTAGGCAGGTCAAAGGTGCGGCGATAGGAACCCGTATAGTTGTTGAGTTCGCTGATATAAGGAGGATTTGGGTCAAACTGGGTAGCCCAGGCATAACCGATATTCTTATAAGTAGCATCGCCATAGCCATTCAGTTCAAACAAGCCCGGTACAGGAAAATCCTTCCATTGAGAATCATAAAAGTTGGTAGCGAAGAAATTGACAGGACGCTTGTTGTAGTCCTTGACGAAATTAAATTTCCAAGTGCCTTCCATCGAAAGGTAGTTGGCTGAATTTTTCTTCTCGAAAGCCTGAGCCTTATCCTGATTCTCGAAAGCAAAGAACGCAGCACGGCGAGGAGCACGATTCTGCTGATTGACATCTACATTATGCCATCTGTTGGCATCTTGCGCCCTTACTTCGCCATGCCCATTAAGAACCATGGCACCCAATAGGGCAAGAAACATGAAATTTCTTTTGTTCATATTCATGAATATTTATGATTTAAAAACAGGTTTTACCTTATTATATATTTAATGGAACAGTTGACTATCTTCAACATCCGCAAATTCCTTGGAATTATCCTTGCGCATCTGCAGGTTGAGTCCGTTCCACCAAGAAGGCCAGCCACCAGTAATATTGGCTATGAAGACATACTTGATAGGATGTAACCCCTTAGCCAAAGCTACGCAGTTGTCACGATGGGAAATACTCTTCACTTCGCTGGAGTTGTCGATAAGCAACTTACTGTCAATCCAAACCTGGTCGGCACGGGAAGAAACATAATATACACCATCCTCTGGCACCATCACATATCCTTCAGCAATAGAAGCATAACCATTCTCTCCACGCAGAGTGCGAGCATCGTCAGCCTGCTTCAATTTCATTTCGCCAAAGTTGCGGATAACAGAATTTTCCCAGACGCCATCCGTCCATTCTAAGTCATTCACATGATGATAATACCCCTTGATACGCTTCATCTCCAAACCCGGCTTTACATCTTTCACTTCAACAGAAGGAGCATAATTCTGTTTCTCCACCTGGATGGTTCTGATGCGACTCATCTTACCAGAAGACAAAACCGTAGCAATATTGATGATACAATCATGGTTTACAGGGATAGGAGCAGTATAGACCAAAGACTCAGGAGTAGGCATCGTACCATCCAGTGTATAGACCATTTTCATCGGACGGGAAGTGGTAAAGGTTACGGTAGTATCCTTGGTAATCACCACTTTATCGCAGGATCCGTATGGCTGCTCCGGCAGAGGAAGATGATATTTGATACAACGTTCATCAAGTCTTACGAGGTTAGCATCCACTCGTTTGCAGAAATCCGTAAGGTTCTTACGACTCAATGGCGACCATGCCACCTCAGATAGTGCCAGGGCACGAGGATACATCATATACTCCATCTTGGCATTGGAATACATATATTCAGACCAGTTGTTGCATTGCACACCCAAAATATGCTTATCAAGTCCAGCCTTGCGGATTACATCAGGAACAGGGTCGAAACTATAGGTTTTGGCCAGATAGACAGGACTGCTTGGAATCGTGATTGGTTCTATCTTACTGTCACCCTGATAATGGTCAAGGTAAAGCCCACCAGAACCAGGAGTCATGATAACATCATGCCCTTGCTTAGCAGCTTCGATACCTCCATCAATACCTCGCCAAGACATGACGGTAGCATTCTCACTCAATCCACCTTCCAGAATTTCATCCCATCCGATGATTTTCTTACCATACTTCTCCAGCATCTTTTCTACACGTTTGATCACATAGCTCTGCAGTCTTTCCTCTGCAGAGTGCTTGCCATCGCCCTGAAGATGCTCGTCAACAATACGCTTCTGACAAGTAGGGCAGGTTTTCCAACTGTTTTTCGGGCACTCGTCGCCACCTATATGGAAATATTTACCAGGGAAGAGCGGCACCATTTCCTTGAAGATATCATCCAGGAAATGGAACATCAATTCCTTGCCGGGACACATCACGATGTCCTCAATACCCCAAACCATTCTTGGAGTCCATTGCTCTCCCTTGCAGGACAATTCCGGATAAGCAGCAATAGCCGCCATCATGTGTCCAGGAAGATCCACCTCAGGAATCACCGTCATATAACGCTTGGCAGCATAATCCACGATATCCTTAATCTCCTCCTGTGTATAAAAACCTCCATAGATAGAGCCATCGCCTTCCTTGCGATAACCGCCAATAGAAGTCAGTTTAGGATATTTCTTGATTTCAATACGCCAGCCCTGATCTTCCGTCAGATGGAAATGCATCGTATTGACCTTGAGAGAAGCCATCAGGTCAATCTGCTTCTTCACATTCTGTACAGTAATGAAATGCCGGCATGGATCGAGATGGAAACCACGATAACCGAAACGAGGATAGTCTTCGATATCACAACATTGTGCCACCCATTTGACTCCCTTTACCAGAGAAGCACTTTCCACTTCCGCTGGCAACAGCTGCAGGAAGGTCTGCATACCATAGAAGGCACCCTTACCTGTCTTAGCTTTGATAACCACTCCCTTGGCAGTAACCTGAAGGCGATAGCCCTCCTCATTCATTTTCATCGAAGGGTTGATAATGATAGAGATATTTCCCTTCTTGTTGCCCACATTGACCTCATATCCAGTAGAAGTCTTGAGCTTGCCTGCCAGATAACCAGCTATCGCTTTACCTTCCTCTGTATTGTAGGAAATACCAAGGCTGGAAGGCAAAATAAATTCTCCACGCTGTTGGGTGAGTTTGACTGGTGTTGGAATCACATTGACTTCTGCAGCCAAAGAACACACAGGATTCATCCCCAAGTAAACCATGAGGGCGAATGCTGGAAATAGTTTTTTAATCTGATTCATATCGTATTCAGTTGTTAGTTTGATCTAGTTATTCAAATATGAGGTTTTAATCTTTCTAATATCTTTTATTAGTTGCCAATATTTTAATAAAATATTTTATTTTGCAAAGATATATGTTTTTTGTGTTACTTCAAAGGTTTTATGGTTAATAAATCTAAAACGCCAATACTTTTCGTATCTTGTCATCTTTATGCAGATAAGTGTATATTTGCCATATTATCAGATATTTACGTGCAAAGGAACAAAATAACTCACAGAAAGAGTGAGACTATTTTCTATCATAAGAATTTAATAAAAAAGACTTTATGATAGAAACTCTAAAGTTTACTTATATATATAAATAAGGTGTAGGGGCTAAAAAACAGCCTCAAAATAATAAAAAAGCAAAGAAATGAACATATTTAATGTTTATTAACTACAAAAATGTTGCACATATTAATAAAAGCTTTATCTTTGCAAATAAAAAATATTACTTATGAAACAAGAGATAATAAAATATATTAAGAATATAGGTAAAAAAGCTACTATACCTAAGAAAATCTTGGAGCATTTTATATCTCACGGACATTCCACTATCCCGGAAATATCTAAGAGTATAGGAGTAAGTCTCCCAACCACGACAAGCGCCTTAAATGAGATGATGACAGTGGGAATAGTCAAAGAATTCGGAAAGAAGGAAACTGCCATGGGGCGCATCCCAATGCTTTACGGTTTGAAGCCTAAGGCTGGTTACTTTATAGGTGCCAATCCGGAAATGGACAGTCTGGCACTTTCTGCAAGTGATTTCTGCGGCAACCAGATAGTGGAAAAGACAAAAATTCCCTACTGTTACGAAAACACTCCGGAGAATCTGGAAAAACTCGGAAGCATCATCAATGATTTCATAGACAGTCTTCCTATCAAGAAAGAGGAAATACTAAATGTCTGTGTCAATGTAGCAGAACGCGTTAATCCTTTTGAAGGAACGGCATACAATATGTTTACATTTACCGAAAAACCTTTGGCAACGGAAATATCAGAAATGATCAATTTGCCGGTTTGCATCGAAAACGACACCAGAAGCATGACCTATGCAGAATACATCAAAGGCTGCAGTAAAGGAATGAAAGACATTATCTTTGTGAATGTGTGCTGGGGGCTCGGAATCGGAATCATCATAGACGGTAAACTCTATTATGGAAAGTCTGGATATTCCGGTGAATTTGGACATACACCTGGCTACAACAACAACATCATCTGCCACTGTGGAAAAATCGGTTGCATAGAAACTGAAACTTCTGGCAGAGCTCTGAAAAGAAAATTGACCGAAGCACTTCTGGAAGGAAAACAATCCATACTTTCAGACAAGGTGGTAAACAGAAAAGAAGAGTTAAACTTACAAGATATTCTGGACGCCATCGCAAAAGAAGATGTGCTCAGCTTAGTTATCCTACAACATGTTGCAGATGAACTGGGAAAACAACTGGCAGGAATCATCAACGTCTTCAACCCGGAAATGCTGGTCATCGGAGGCGAAATGTCGGCTACAGGAGATTATCTGACATTGCCTATCAGAATGGGCATCAAGAGATTCTCTCTCAACGTCATGAACGAGGATTCTAAGATTGTAACCTCCGAACTGAAAGGTCAAGCGGGCGTAGTGGGAGCCTGTCTCATGGCAAGATACAGATTACTCTATGCTTAACAAATACCTCTCTCTGACTGACAACTATATATACATGACTAACAAAAATCAACAAAAACCTGATTAAATATAAATCTATCTCTCTATATATAAAAGGTATGAGAAGATACATTGTGTACGAGAAAAAATAACTTAAACCGAAACAACATGAGAAAATGCTTTCTGATTGCCATGATGTTGGGAATCTCAACACTGGCAATTTCGGCACAAAAGACATCCAAGTCACTGGAGCCTGTGCAACCAACTCCTACTACCAAACAGGTAGAATGGCAGAAAATGGAAACATACGCTTTCATCCACTTTGGATTGAACACTTTCAATGACAAAGAATGGGGATACGGGAACTCGGATGTAAAAACCTTCAATCCCAAGAAATTGGACTGCGAGCAATGGGCAAGAACACTTGCTGCTGCAGGTATGAAAGGGGTCATCATCACTGCAAAGCACCATGATGGCTTCTGCCTTTGGCCAACCCATACGACAGATTACTGCATCCGAAACACTCCTTATAAGAATGGTGAAGGTGATGTCGTGGGAGAACTTGCCAAAGCTTGCCAAAAATATGGATTGAAGTTCGGCATATATCTCTCACCTTGGGACAGAAATCAGGCCAGTTACGGCTCACCATATTACCTGAAACTCTACCAGCGCCAACTCAAGGAACTGCTGAGCAACTATGGTGAACTCTTCGAAATATGGTTTGATGGAGCCAACGGAGGAGATGGATGGTACGGAGGAGCAGAGGAAAAACGAACCATCGACAGAAAGCACTACTACGACTTCCCTAAAATCTTCCAGATTGTAGATAGTCTCCAGCCAAATGCCACTATTTTCGGTGATGGCGGACCAGGGTGCAGATGGGTAGGAAACGAAAACGGATTTGCAGGCGAAACCTGCTGGTCTATGATTCCTTCCAATACCGTATATCCAGGCTATAAAAACTACAAGCAACTGCAATTCGGCTGGGAAAATGGTGATCAATGGACCCCCGCAGAATGTGATGTATCCATCAGACCAGGATGGTTCTATCACGAAACTGAGGACAGCAAGGTCAAAACCGTTGACCAGTTATGTGATCTTTATTATAGAAGTGTAGGGCACAATGCCACATTTTTGCTTAATTTTCCGGTAAATAAAGATGGGCTCATTCATCCTATTGACTCAGCCAATGCAGTCAACTTCCACAAGAAGATACAGCAAGAATTGTCCAACAATGTATTGAAAGGCATCACTCCTAAAACGGATAGCCAACAAGGCAAAAACATTGGCAAAAACATGACCGATGGGAAATACGACACCTTCTGGGCTTCGAAAACGATCAAAGGAGCAAGCATCGAATTCCGTCTGGGCAAGACACAAGAAATCTCTCGCCTTATGCTTCAGGAATACATCCCATTGGGACAACGGGTAAAAGCCTTCACTGTCTATTATCTCCAAGACAAGAACTGGGTGAAACTCAATCAGAAGGAAGAGACAACGACAATCGGTTACAAGCGCATCCTCAGATTTGACAAAATCAAAACCAATGGTCTTCGCATCGTATTCGATGATGCCCGAGGTTGCCCTTGCATCAACAATATTGCTGCCTACTAAACAGATAGAAATATCTGTCAGACAGATATAAAACTGAAATAAGAAAGAATAAAAATATTATCTAACTAAAGTTTCCCACCCTTGTTTATAGGGCATTTTTGAGTCCTTAATGTTCCA
>ERZ773178.1759-NODE-1759-length-21867-cov-3.733908_pt1 | contig 21867 bp, 16 predicted proteins | sample MGYA00580533_ERZ773178 | MGnify/ENA primary metagenome ERZ773178 (study PRJEB29015, sample SAMEA2737859) | human gut metagenome | biome: human gut; feature: human-associated habitat; material: faeces | place: China | collected 2012 ...
TTCACCGAAGCGCATGGGACACTTGATGCACAGTTCATAAAGGATCTGGAGTTTCCATTTGCCTTAGCCAACGGTAGAATAAAAATATCATTTGGACAGAGATAGAATGCTGTTTGATCACCGATTGCGGTTTATCTCTGCGATTGCGGAAATGCGAAAATACCAAATTTATTCTGAGTACGCACCCTATACCTACATTGAGGACTTGAAAGAATTCATCGATAAGGTCGCACAAATGAACCGAGTCGCACCCGTGTTCAGAAAGCATTGAGAAGGCTGAAAGAAACTGCCATAAAAATCGTTTTATTTTTTTTTAGAAAAAAATAAAACGATTTTTCTAAAGTTTGGAGAGTTGATACCGTTAACATTATGTGGTATTGTATTGATAATATAATAGACGGAAATTTTTTTATAGTATTAATAAGGAGGCGTTTATGAAAAAAGTTAAAAAACTGGTCAGTATGTTATTGGTATTTGCAATGACATTTAGTGTGGCTATTTCAGGAAAAATTACAGGCATTACCCAGGTTAGTGCCAGAGAGGCTCTTGGAAGCAATGATTTTTTGAAGGTTAACGGAACACAGATAAGAAAACAAAAAGGAACAGGAGATATTGTATATCTAAGAGGTACAAATGCAGGTGGATGGCTTGTTCAGGAAGACTGGATGAATCCAACCAATGCATCTGACCAGAAAACAATGATGACCACATTGGCAAATAGATTTGGAGCATCAAAGAGAGATGAGTTGGTTTCAACATATGAAAATAATTATTGGACAACACAGGATTTTGATAATTGTGCAGAAATGGGAATGAGTGTTATAAGATTACCATTTACATATATGAATCTTTGTGATGACAATGGAAACCTTAAATCTAATGCTTTTGACAGATTAGACTGGTTTGTACAAAACTGTAGCCAGAGAGGTATGTATGTTATTTTAGATATGCACGGAGCATTTGGTTCTCAAAATGGTATGGATCATTCAGGAGAGATTAATGATGGAAAACAGCTATATTACAATCAGAGCAATAAAGATAAAACTTTAAATTTATGGAAAAAGATTGCAGAACATTTCAAAGGCAATCCGGCAGTTGCAGCTTACGATATCTTAAATGAACCGGGAATTAAGGCAGCTGCAACATATAGTTTACATTGGGATTTTTATAATGAAATTTACAATACAATCCGTTCAAAGGATAGCAATCATATTATTATAATGGAATCATGTTGGGATGCAGACAATTTGCCAAGACCTTCACAGTATGGCTGGACAAATGTAGCATATGAATACCATTACTATCCATGGAGTGCACAAAATAGCAGTGATGCACAGAAGTCATACTTTTCAAGTAAAGTTTCAGACATTGCAAATCACAATTATGGAGTGCCAACATTTGTAGGCGAGTTTACATGCTTCGAACAGGCAGAAGGCTGGAAGGCAGCAATGTCAACTTTCAACGGTCAGGGATGGCATTGGACAACATGGTCATACAAAGTTACAGGAAACAGCTCATGGGGTATTTATAATCATAACCCTGAAAAAGTTGATATTTATAACGACTCAGCTGACACAATTAAAAATAAATGGTCAGCTGTAGGTACAGCAAACGGATGGAAAAATGACAAGATTTACAATTTGGTAAAGCCATATCTTTCGGGAACAGTAACATCTACAGGTGGAAGCACAACAGATGATAGTGATAACAACAGCACATCAGGTGTGGCAACATTATATGAACATTCAAATTATGGTGGATGGGCAGTTTCATTGGAAGAAGGTTTATATGACTACAAAGATATTTTAGCAAAAGGAATTGTTAATGATCAGATTTCATCACTTAGAGTAAGTGACGGATACAAAGTTACAATATATGATGACGAAGGATTTAAAGGAAAATCAAAAGAATTTACCAGTGATGCGTCATATGTTGGAGATGAAATGAATGACAAAACTTCATCAATTAAAATTGAAAAGATTAACAATCAGACATCAACTACAACATCATATAACACAGTCAAATTGCCAAATGGAAAATACAGCATCAAATCTGTTGTAAATGAAAAATATGTTGCAGCAGAAAATGGTGGAAGTGATCCGATAGTAGCAAACAGAGACAACTATAGCGGTTCATGGGAGACATTCTATATTGTTAATAATGATGATGGAACAGTAAGTATAAAAGCAGATGCAAATAATAAATACATATGTGCAGTATTAGACGAAGAAAATCAGCTGACACCTAGAAGTGACAGCATTAGTACATGGGAAAAATTTAAGATTTACAAAATAAATGACAGTGAATACGGCATTAGAAGTGCAGAAAACGGAAAATATGTAAAAGCTGACTTGGATAACGGAGGCAAATTAATAGCTGGAAGTGATTCAATAGCTGGAGCCTGGGAAGCTTTTAACATTGAAAAAGTCGGTGATACAACAACAAATGATAATGTAGCAACATTCTATGAAAATTCAAACTATAGTGGATGGTCAGTTTCATTACCGGAAGGTACATATGATTATAGTGATATCATTGCAAAAGGTATTAAAAATGATGCAATATCATCACTGAAAGTAAGTTCTGGTTACAAGGTTACATTGTATGATAATGAAGGATTTAAAGGAACATCAAAGGAATTTACAGGTGATGCATCATATGTAGGAAATGAGATAAATGACAAAACATCATCCATTAAAATTGAAAAGTGGGATGGTTCATCAAGTGTTACATATAATACTGTTAAATTATCAAATGGAAAATACAGTATCAAATCTGTTGCAAATGAAAAATATGTTGTAGCAGAAAATGGTGGAAGTGATCCAATAGTAGCAAACAGAGACAGTTACGGCGGTTCATGGGAAACATTTTATCTGATAAATAATGATGACGGAACAGTAAGTTTAAAAGCAGATGCAAATAACAAATATGTATGTGCAGTATTAGATGAAGAAAATCAACTTGTTCCAAGAAGCGAAAGCGTAGGAACATGGGAGAAATTCCAAATCTACAAAATAAGCGATACAGAATACGGTCTTAAGAGTGCAGAAAACGGAAAATATGTAAAGGCCGACTTGGATAATGGAGGCAAATTAATAGCAGGAAGTGATTCCATAGCAGGAGCTTGGGAAGCATTTAATATTGAAAAGTTGGGAGATGAGACATCTTCTGCAAAAGCAACATTTTATGAAAATTCAAATTACAGTGGTTGGTCTGTAGCATTAAGTGAAGGAAGATATGATTATGGCACAATGATTTCTAAGGGAATTAAAAATGATCAGATTTCTTCAGTTAAGGTAGCAGATGGCTACAAAGTTACATTGTATAACGATGAAAGATTTGCAGGAAGTAAAAAAACATTATTCACAGATGCATCAGGCCTTGGAGATTTTAATGATAAAACTTCAGCGATCGTAATTGAAAAAGTAGAAAAGGCAGATTTTAATAATTCAAATGCATATATTACATCCATAGCAAACGGACAGGTAGTTTGTGCAGAAAATGGTGGAAGTGAAACAATAGTGGCAAACCGTTCATCATGTGGAGGTGCATGGGAAACATTCCAGATTGTAAATAACAATGATGGAACAGTTTCATTGAAATCAATTGCAAATGGAAAATATGTATGTGCTGTAATTGATGAAAACAATCAGTTATTGCCAAGAAGTGAAAGTGTAGGTACATGGGAGAAATTCATTATTGAAAAGATTTCAGATGGAGAGTATGCACTTTACTCATTGGCAAATGGAAAATATGTTCAGGCAAACTTAAACGACGGTGGTAAACTTTTTGCTACAAGTGAAACTGTTGCCGGAGCATGGGAAGTATTTGACATTAACAGAAATTAAAGTTAAAATTCATAATAATTAAACAATTCAAAGGCTGTTTGCGTGGACTATATATGCAAACAGCCTGATTTTGGTATATATGTTAGTAAAAAAATAAGGCTCTTTGTCAAGCATGGGGGGTAATCCCTTATATATATCGTGTGTGATTTGTAATCACACACGATTTTTAAATAGTATCACAAGATAACATTATTCTGTTTCTAAAATTATCAAAATTCCTATATCCATAAGCATTTCGTGAGAATGTGATGTTCATCAGGTGTAGATTCCAATTTAGTAATAAAAAGGTTTGGTTGACTTTAAGGTAATAGTTATTTATAATAGTTTATGACTTTAAAGTGAAAAAGTAATAAAGAATAAGATTCACATAGGAGAATGTTATGATTATAGATATTCACACACATACATTTCCTGATGCCATAGCTTACAAGACTATAGCAAGTATGGAAGAAGATATTGTAAGAGGTCAGGGTATTTATGTAAAAAGTGCAAGAATACCAACAGTTAAAGGTTTAGAGGACAGTACTAAAAAAGCAGATATAGATTTGTCTGTTGTTTGCCCTGTGGCAACTAATATTAGGCAGCCGGAGAAAATTAACAGATTATCTGTGGAACTTAACGAGAAAAGAGAAGAAACAAGATTATTTAATTTTGGGGCTATTCATCCGGATTGTGAGAATTATAAGCAGATTATAGATGAAATAGTTGCAATGGATTTGAAAGCTATAAAGATTCATCCTGACTATCAAAATACATTTTTTGACGATGAAAAATATATCAGGTTAATGGATTATGCAGCGGAGAAAGATTTGGGAATAATTGTTCACGCAGGAGAAGATGTGGGACTTCCGGAAACGGTTCACTGCACACCTGAAAGAATTCTTAATCTTTGGAAACATATTCAGCCAGAGAAGTTGATTCTTGCCCATATGGGTGGCTGGAAAATGTGGGATGAAGTGGAAGAGAAGCTTTTAGGACTGCCATTTTATTTGGACACGGCAGTTGTTCTTAATCCTATTTTTCCGGTTAAGCTTGAAAATGAACAGTTTGTAAGAATGGTTAGAAAACATGGAGCGGACAGGATTTTGTTTGGAACTGATTCTCCGTGGTATGACCAGACTAAAGCTGTTAATGATTTTAACAATACAGATTTGACACAGGAAGAAAAAGACAAGATCTTTGGGAAGAATGCCAATGATTTGTTTAATTTCTTTGGATAATAAATTAAAAATAAGATAAAAAAGAAGGAAAGAGAAATGCCAATTACAGAATTATTAGAGAGAAACGCCAGAGAATTTCCAAAGGATATAGCTTTGGTAGAAATAAATCCCGAAATTCAGGAAAAAAGAAGGGTAACATGGAGAGATTATGAATTAATCCAGCCAGATGCCCGCCATCATTACAGACGTGATATTACATGGCACGTATTTAACGAGAAGGCTAACAGAGTTGCTAATCTCCTTATTAGCAGAGGTATTAGAAAAGGAGATAAAGTTGCAATTCTTTTGATGAACTGCTTAGAATGGCTTCCTATTTATTTTGGAATTCTTAAAATAGGAGCTTTGGCAGTTCCTATGAACTTTAGATTTGATGCTCAGGAAATTAAATATTGTCTTGAACTTTCAGAGACAGATGTGCTTATTTTTGGACCTGAGTTTGTTGGCCGAATCGAAGAAATTGTTGATGAAATTGATGAAAAAAGAATTTTGTTCTACGTAGGTGGTGATTGTCCTACTTTTGCAGAAGATTATGATAAGCTTGCATCTAACTGTTCTTCACTTTCACCTGAAATCGAAATTAAGGATTCAGATGATGCGGCAATTTATTTTTCTTCAGGAACAACAGGTTTCCCAAAGGCTATTTTACATAATCACGAAAGTCTTATGCATGCGGCAAAAGCTGAACAGAATCATCATGGACAGACTAAGGATGATGTATTTTTGTGCATTCCACCGCTTTATCATACAGGTGCCAAGATGCATTGGTTTGGCAGCCTTTTGACTGGTGGAAAAGCAGTATTATTAAAGGGGGTTACACCTAAAACAATTCTTGAAACAGTATCAAATGAAGGCTGTACAATTGTTTGGCTTCTTGTTCCTTGGGCACAGGATATTTTGCTTGCATTAGACAGAGGAGAGATTAAACTTGAAGATTACAAGTTAGATCAGTGGAGACTTATGCACATTGGTGCACAGCCTGTACCACAGAGCCTTATTAAGAGATGGAAGGAATACTTCCCACATCACCAATATGATACTAACTATGGCCTTAGCGAATCTATCGGACCAGGTTGTGTTCACTTAGGTGTCGAAAATATTAACAAAGTAGGAGCAATTGGTATTCCGGGTTACGGCTGGGAAGCAAAGATTGTTGATCCTGAGGGTAATCCTGTAGAGCAGGGTAGTGTTGGGGAACTTATTGTTAAGGGACCAGGCGTCATGACTTGTTACTACAATGATGAAAAGGCTACAGCTGAAACAATCAAGGATGGCTGGCTTTACACAGGGGACATGGCTGAAATGGATGAAGACGGTTTTATTTACCTTGTTGATAGAAAGAAAGATGTAATTATTAGTGGTGGCGAAAATCTTTATCCTGTACAGATTGAAAACTTCTTAAGCAAATTCCCTAAGATTAAGGATGTTGCAGTTATTGGTCTTGCAGATGAAAGATTGGGCGAAATTGCAGCTGCTATTATTGAATTGAATCCTGACACAGAATGTACTGAACAGGAAATCAATGATTTCTGCAAGGAACTTCCAAGATACAAGAGACCTAAAAAGATTATCTTTACTAAAGTTCCAAGAAATGCCACTGGAAAAATCGAAAAACCTAAGCTTAGAGAAATGTATCACAGTTCAAATCTTGTTGATGCACAGAATAAGGCTTAATTAAGACTTTTGGGCTGGATTTAAATCAAACAAAATAAAGAATAAAAAGTGTTCCTTAACAAGCTTGCAAAAATGCGATGAATTTAGGGGACGCTTTTTTAAATACATTAAAAAAGTACAAAATTATTATAGAACAAATTTTCTAAAAAATTGTTGGAGTGGAATTTCGCAATGCAAATATTGCGGTAATATGGTACACTTATATAAGCGAAAGATATCGGAGGAATAGATTAATGAAGATTAAAAATGGTTTTGTTTTAAGAGATGTTGGAGGTCAGGCAGTTGTTATTGCAGTAGGTGAGGCAAGCAAGACCTTTCACGGAATGATTAACCTTAATGCGACAGGTAAGGAGATATGGCAGGGAATTGAATCCGGATTGGATGTTGACCAGATGGTAGAGAAGATGGTTGAAACTTATGAAGTTGAACCTGATAAAGCAAGAGAAGACATTCAGGCAATGGTAGATAAGATGAAAAATGCAGGAATTATTGTAGAATAGAGAGTGTGTTATGGGTGAAGTGTTACATATTGAGGATGCATTAAATGAGAAGGGAGTGTATGTTAGTACAACTTCTGGTGTCAGCATGTATCCAATGCTAAGAAACAGAAGGGATACCATAATAGTTAAGCCACCTACAGCACCATTGAAGAAATATGATGTGCCTTTATACAGACGTGGAGACGATTATGTGCTTCATAGAATTATTGGAAAAGATGATAGGGGGTATATTATTTGCGGAGATAATTGCATTAATAAGGAATATGGCATAACTGAAAACCAGATTATTGGAGTTTTAGTTGGCTTTTATCGTGATGGAAATGAAGTAAATATGGAGGGAGTGGGATACAAGCTTTACAGCAGGGCTTGGGTTTTTCTTCATCCTTTAATTTGTGCTTTTAAGAAAATAAAAATGAAGGCTGGAAAGGTGAAAAGATTATGGCATTCAAAATAAAACTTGCCGGAATCGGATTTCAGGTAAATGGAATTTATGAGGAATCATTGAAGAAGCATTGTGGGGATTATTTGGATATTGAAGAAAATTCAGATAATAAGAAGTGTTTCGATAATTGTGTAGCTGGAAAAGAAGATTTGAAGCTTTCTGATAATGATTCGGTCTATGAAATTATTATATCAGAGGATGACATAATAAGAGAACAGGGAACAATGTTGGAAGATGAAGGACAGAGTGGATTTGCCCCTGAATATTTGGAAACATTGGCACTTTTAAGGAAAGTTGCGGAAGTTTTGCCTGAGAAAGACGGTTTCTTGATGCATGGAGCGGTTATACAGTGGAAGGACAAAGCCTATATGTTTACTGCACCAAGTGGTACCGGAAAAACTACCCACATCAGGTTATGGAGGAAGTATTTAGGTCAGGGTGTTTCTATTATAAATGGGGACAAACCTTTTATTAGAATAGTTGACGATTGCGTAAGAATATATGGAACTCCGTGGGCTGGCAAAGAGGGCTGGCAGAATAATAAGAATGCACCACTTGGTGGAATTTGCATAATAGAGCGTGGCACGGAATGCAGAATTAGAAAGCTTAATTCCAAAGAAGCTATACCATATCTTCTAGGGCAGATTCATTTCGGCGATAGCTCAGTCCAGGCAGGAAAAACATTGGAATTACTAGATATTTTGATAAAAAAAGTGCCTGTTTATATATTGAATTGCGATATATCAGAACATGCGGTGAGAACAAGCTATGAGGCAATGACAGGGGAAAAGTATAGAGAGAGTTAGAGAATATGTTGGTCTGACAAGCATTGAAAAAATCACCGAAATTAACAGAAAATTATCAATTGAAAAAGAGGGAGTTCCAGCGGTATCTCTTAGCGTAGGCGTGGCATTTACTGACAGAAAAAATCCAGGAAAGAGCCAGTTCACTGATGCAGACAAAGCCATTTATTATACTAAGGGACATGGAAAGTGCGGATGCAGTTTCTATCCGGTGGAAGAAAAGTAGAATCAGTATGAGTGAAATCATAAAAAACGGACATAATGAGATTAAAAATAAATATTATTTGGGTAGAATTAAAAGAGATTTGACAAACTTTTTTAAGTGGATGGCTATTGCAATTTTAACAGGTGTGGTTGTTGGCGGCGCCAGTAGTGTTTTTGCCATATGTATCAGGTGGGTAACGGCGTTTAGAGCAGACAATAAGTGGATGTTTTTGTTACTTCCAGTGGCAGGTTTGATTATTGTTTTTATGTACCAAAGATTGGACAAAAATGATGGAGGAACCAATCAGGTTCTTTCAACCATTAGATCTAAGGATGATGTGCCTTTAAAATCGGCACCACTTATTTTTGTGTCAACAGTGCTTACTCATTTGACAGGTGGTTCCGCAGGACGTGAAGGTGCGGCAATTCAGTTTGGCGGAAGCATTGGCAATCAGCTTGGGAGAATTTTTCATTTGGATGAGTTCGACCACCACGTTATGGTTATGTGTGGTATGAGTGCGGCGTTTGCTGCGGTTTTCGGAACTCCTATGGCGGCGGCAGTTTTTGCCATGGAAGTTGTAAGCGTTGGAGTTATGTATTATGCGGCGCTTTTGCCTTGCGTTATTGCGTCAATTATTGCAGCCAAATTTGCGGCAGGAATAGGCATCCATCCTGAAGTTTTTCATGTAACAGTTATACCGGAACTAACCGCTGTAACCGGAGCAAAAATGGCAGTTATTGCAGCAGGTTGTGGTGCTGTAAGTATACTTTTTTGCATAGCACTAAAGTTAGCTTCAACTTTGTATACTAAATATTTGAAAAATCCTTACGTAAGAGTGGTTGTTGCGGCACTTATTGTTATGGGAATTACCTTTATTTTACAGACAGATGATTATATGGGCGCAGGCAATCAGCTAATAGCCAAAGCCATTGAAACAGGAAGGGCAAGACCCCTTGATTTTGTTTGGAAAATAATTTTGACGGCAATTACAATGCGAGCAGGTTTTAGAGGGGGCGAAATCGTTCCTGCATTCTGCGTGGGAGCAACCTTCGGATGTGTTATGGGACAATTGCTGGGATTTCCACCGGTGGTTGCAGCGGCAGCGGGAATGGTGGCATTGTTCTGTGGTGTAACTAACTGCCCAATAACATCAATGCTTATCTCATTCGAGTTGTTTGGCTTTGCCGGGGTCTCATATTACCTGATAGCAATATCAATCAGCTATGCCCTGTCAGGATACTACAGCCTGTACAAAGACCAGACAATTGTATACTCAAAATACAAGGCCAAATATATAAATAGAAAAACAAGATAAAACATAAAATGTGATAATATTATCTTATAGAGTGAAGAAGAAAAGAAAAAAATACATGAAAATTGGGATTAAAACAAAAAAGGCCGTATGTGAATTTGATTTCACATACGGTCTTGTCATAACATTACAAATCAATCATCAATCTATCACTTCCACTACAAATCTTTATTTTGTCTTTGTAGCTTTTCCGTTTATCCAGCTAGAATATACTTTTTTTCTGCCAACTACTTTATAAGTGCGGATACGTACATAGTATTTCTTTTTAGATTTCAATTTCTTTATTTTAGCAGAAGTAGTTTTCTGCTTCTTAACAAGAATTGATTTCTTGTTCTTTTTAAATTTCTTGTCTGTGGCAACCTGAATTTCATAGCCACTTGCACCTTTTACTTTGCTCCATTTAATGGTAAGAGATTTCTTCGTAGCCTTGACTTTCTTAACCTTTGTAGTAGCAGGCTTCTTTGAACTTGAAGGTTGTAAGCTTGTGCTTGTAGTACTAGGTTTTGGCACAACCCCATTAGTTGTATTGTTACTAGTAGTTCCTACGTTAATAGAATCTCCGTTAGTCGTAGTAACTACAGGAGTAGCAGTTTCGCCAGTAGTTTCTATATTGTCAGTAGTCTTCACAGGAGTTGTAACTACTTCACCACTTGTTTCTCCATTTCCGGTTGTGGAAATTTCAGCAGTAGTAGCTATCGTAGTAGTAGTTACAGGAATTGTTGTTGCAGGAACCGTTGTCACCTTACTTGTTTCAACATCATCTGACACCTTAATTATCGTAATTTGTGGTTCCAGAGTGTTAAGGTTTGAATTATCTGTTTTATCACAATTCTTGTGAATGCCAAAGAATTTGATAATATACTCCTCGCCAGCTTTAAAAATACATGGGGCAATATTTTCTGTATTGTAGTTTGTTGAAACCAGTTCGCCATTATGATAAACATTATAATATGTTGAAATTCGGCAATTATTATCGTGTGGTGTTGCGCTCATTTTTAAATTATAAGTGCCACTTGTTTCAGGTGTAAATCTATAAAATTTATAGTAGCTTTTAGCATCATCTCTATAAAAACGAACTGTATTTGTTTCGTTTAACCCAATTGTGTTAAGATTATATTCAAAACGCTCATTGTCATAAACAGTGAATGTTAGAGATTTGCTTTTGCCATCAATATTAAAATATACAGAATTATAACCTGATGACCAGTCGTTCGGATTCTTGATTGTAAGAGGATATACTGTATATTTGGCAGGGGCATCTGTTGTATATGAACCGGAAGCCTCATCGTATGTATATTTAACAACAGTTCCATCGGTGTAAGTTACATCAACGCTGTTAACATAATCCGGTAGTGAATATTTATAAAAACCTGAAATATTGTCAATCCCATCCACAAGCACAGGATCAAGTCCTGTTTGGTTCAAACTAAAAGAACTAATAATGGCAGGGTTCTTAAAATTAAAAGTCATATTAACAGTTTCATCAGATGCTTCACTGTCACTATGAATTAAATAACAGTCAAAAGTATATTTTGTACCCTTTTCAAGAGTCAGATTTCTATACTCATACAAAGTCTTGCCATTGGCAAGTTTTGTTGTTTGATCAGGAAAGTCACGGTTAAGGGAATGATCAGTAGTATTAAAAGCTATAGTATCATTACAGGAATCAGAGTGGCTATCCACAGTTACAAACAAAGTATATGGTCCGTCCTCAGGTGGAGTAAAACTTAAAGAACGTCTTAAAGGCGCATTAGGCTTAAGCTTAAGGGTTGTATCTCCAAAAAACATAAAACGGTCAAGCTGATCATAAGTTTTAATAGTTACAGGAATTTTTTCTTCATAATAACCTGCCCGAATAAGGAAAGTATTGTCACTTCCAACGGCCCAGTGATTTGTATCATGAGAGTCTACAGGGGTCAAATAATAACCGGTATAAGGACTGTAAGGATTCTTCTCAGTAGTAGGATGGGAGTTGGCAGGAAATTCCATATCTTTATTAGAGTAATGAATAGTATAAGATTTTATAAAACTCAAATAAGAATAGGCATACTTAAAATAAGAGTGACCAAACTCATTAGTAACCATCTCTCCGTTCTGATTTTCAATAAGATTAAATGGCTCATCAGGCTGATTTATATCAATACCACTAGAATTTTCCATTCTAATAAACTTAATTTTTGATTGGGCAGTTGAAGCATCCTTTGAAGAATAGCTTGTGCCATGGGAATAAAAATTAATAATACAAAGAGTACTACTATTAGGGCGCATTGATGAAAGGACATTGTTCATATAAACATCAGGAACATTTAAATAATCCAGTTTATCATTGTTTTCATTCTGAAAATATCTGACTCTGGCATTAAGTACATTATTGCCATTGTCATCAGTATCCATAAGGCAGCCTAACTTATAGTAGTGATAATCTTTTGATGGATTATAATAATAAGAAACATCATATTCGCCGGTAAAGTTAAACTCATCATCTTTGTTTATTTCCCTAACAATATCGGCAATAATCAAGGCACTTGAATTAGCATGAAGCATAAACTTAATCGTGAAAACCTGTCCCTTTTTAAGCTGATAATAGTCTATTCGGGTTCTGTCTCCAATACGATAGTCTCTTGCGTAAGGTTCAATCTCATTGCCGTCAGGATCTTTGGCAATACTCAGATTATTAAAACCTTCTATAGTCTTTATTCTTACAGAATACAAGCCGTCTTCAGTAGCAGTAAAAGTCATATCCTTATCATTAGCTGTATCACTTGCACTGAAAAAATCTTTTTCTCCAAAGACATAATCGTCTGTGTAATTCTCTGACTTAGCTTTAACCTTTGCAGGTGAAACTGTCACAGAAGTTATAATTAATAAAAAAGAGAGTATTAAACACAGAAATTTTTTCATAACATAAATCCTTTCTAATTTTGTCAGTTTAATACTATCATATAAACAATTGCATCGCAATTAAACATATGTAATTGCAAAAAACAAATCCTAAAATAAGAGTTTTAAGTACATCTAACTATTTCCAATTAACAATCTACAATTACTTCCCCCTTAAACTTGGCAAGTGCTTTTAAAAGCTTTTCCATATTAACAGGTTTGGACATATGCATATTCATGCCGGCATCAAGACAACGTTGAATATCGTCTTTTTCAAATTCAGTTTGATTAGCAGTCATGGAAAGCTTATGCTGTTGAATAAGAGTGTCCTTTTTATTGTTTTCACGAATGCTTCCCATATGGTGACCGATAACAGGGATAATATCAATGAAATCACCACAATCTTTAATGTTAGGATTATCTATTCTTACAAATCCCATTAATCTTTTTCTGAAAATAATTGGAAATACAATAACAGCAGTAATGTTATTATTTCCAAAAAAAATTGTATTCTGTAGGCATAGAATCCTTAATAGATTCTATATCATCTAAAATAATGGATTCTCCCTGATACAGAATATTAAATATGCATGGAACTCCATCAGTTGGAAGAATTAAGTCGTGATTAGGACTTTCAGTATTATTAAATAATCTCCATTGATGTGTAAGCTCAAAAGCACTAGAGTCAACAAGTTCATAGATGCTGACATATAAGGCTTTGGTGTATAATCCAATCTCTTTAAGCATAGAATAGATGGCATTATTTCTGTTTGAATTTAAATGATTATTTTCAATTTTAGTTAAGGCATCAATAATATTACTTATTGAGCTTTTTTTATCTTCCATAATATTACTCATAAGCAAACTCCATTCTGTAATTTAAATATAAGCTAAACATTTACAAACTGATCTCTGTATGCTTTAGGACTCATGCCTGTATTTTTCTTAAATAATACGGAAAAATAAGCAGGGTCGTGAATTCCAACAGCTTCAGAAATCTCAAAAGTTTTTAAATTAGAAGTGGCAAGAAGTTCTTTAGCTTTGTTAATTCTAAGATTATTAATATAGCTAATGACAGAATTACCACATTCCTTCTTAAAAGTTCTACTAAAGTAGGATTCATTAATATGAATATGTTGGGCAATTTGTTCCAGAGACAAATCATCCTCTAAATGTTCTTTTATATAATTCAAAGACTCTTCAATAAAAGAGCTATATTTCTTAACTGATTGTGTTAACTGTATCTGCAAATCATTAATCATATCAGAAACTATGGATTTTAGTTGGAAAATATCAGAACTTTCAGTTAACATTTTCACATATTTCTCATCCATTGGCAGGTTATAAGTACTCATAACCAGTCTATAAGAAATCAAATAAATCTGAGTACAAATATTCTTAACAGAAGCCTCATCAGTAAAATTACTTTGTAAATTACTGAAAAGAGTAGAAATAACGTCTTTTGCAGCTTTAAAGTTCAATTGAAGAATAGCCGTTTCGTATTCGTGAAGACGCACGGAAATATCCACAGGAAAAATATTTCTATTAGCAATATAATCTCTTGAAAAAGCAATTATATGTGATGCTGAATAGAAATTAAGTGACAAAGCAGTGATGGCTTCTGAAGCAGCCTTTGAAAAATGCTTTGCAGTAGAGTGATGGGCACTTATGCCGATATCAAGCTGTTTTCCGTACTGTTCCTGAAATAAGTATTCTATCTCCTTGCAATCCTCAACAATAGGTCCTATGTAGGAATTTTGATCGCAAAAATATGCAGTAAGAACCATGTTGTTATATCTAAAACAATGGCTTTCAATCTGCTGGTCTTTAATAATGTCTTTAAGTTTGCTAAATTCATTGAAATCTTTAGGCAACTGAAAAGCAGCTACATAAAAATGACTAAAATCCAAATTAAAAGAGTCAATCTTTTTTTGCTTTTCTTCATCTATAACATTGGAATCAGTTAATTGTTGGAATAACTGATCTTTAAGAAAAGCAAGCTCACTTTCTTTAATTCGGGTATTAGACTTAGATGTTACAATTTTTTCGCAAACTTCTTTAACAGCAGCAATAACCTGATCTTTAGATGCCGGTTTTAACAAATACTGTGAAACATGATATTGTATTGCAGAACGTGCATACTCAAATTCAGAATATCCCGATAAAATAATTACGGCAATATCAGGACGATTCTCGTGAATGTATTTTGCAAGACCAATTCCGTCTAAAAGTGGCATTTTAACATCAGTCAAAACAATGTTAATGTCATTTTCGTTTATTTTTGTGATTGCATCCTCACCGTTGTTGGCAGTGGCAACAACCTTACAATCATAATCTTCCCATTTAATATATTCAGATAAGCCCTTTCTGATAGGAGCTTCATCATCAACAATTAATAAATTAAAAATCATAAAAAAACATCCTTTCTTAAGTAACTCTTTGGTCAAATTCTTAAATTTGCAAAAAGAATTTATAATGGTATTTTAAAAGATATAGCTGTGCGAACTTCAGGAATGCTTTCTATGTGCAATACAGCATCTTCTCCATACATAAGGAAAAGTCGTCTGTTAAGGTTTTTAAGCCCAATGTGAGGACGTGAACCTACAGCCTCGGAAGTTGTTCCTTTGGAAGCAACGTTAATATCAAACTTTGGAATCTTTTCGAATCCAACTCCGTCGTCAATAATATTTATTAATAAAAATTTATTTTCGTTATCTTTCTTAATGCTAATAGTCAGATGTCCATTGGTATCCTTAGGTTCCAAGCCGTGAACATAAGCATTTTCTACAAGTGTTTGAACACAAAAACAAGGAATATTAATATCGTCCAAATCCTTATCAATATCAAAAGTTACACTAATCTTGTCCTCGAAACGCATCTGTTGTAAATAAATATAAAACTTAACAAATTTAAGCTCTTCAGCAATTGAAATATACTGTGAATTTCTGTAAGCAGTTGTAGCTTTGAAAATCTCACCGATAGCAATAGCCATCTGGGAAAGTTCACTGTTGTCAGACATTTCTGCTTTCCAGGCCAAAGTGTTCAAAACATTAAAAATAAAGTGTGGATTAAGCTGTGACTGTAAAGCTTTAATCTCAGCTGTTTTAAGAGAAATGTTCTGTTCTAACACGTTGTCGTGGTAGGCGTGAATCTGGTCAAGCATATCATTAATGGCAACCTGAAGAGCATAAAACTCCTCATATTCTTCAAGACCTGAAACCTTTTCAGAATAATTGCCATGAGAAATCTTATTAATATTATGTATCATAGTTCCAACAGGTTTTGTAATATATCGGCTTATGGCGAAAGATATTAAGAGTACTATGAAAATAATAATAAACATAACTATAATATAAGAATTTAAAACATTATTAACCTGTCTCTTAATCTGATTCTGAGGAGCCATAATAGTAGCAGATATATCTATTTTTTTAAGATTATTAGACAAGGTCAGATAATCTTTAGATTCAAATTTTACGTGATGCAGAGCTTTGTCATTGTAGTAATCCAGAGATTTCTTTAATGCTTCAATTCTATCCTTAGAGGTAACATCATAATTATAGTCAGAAATAGTTTCAAAACTGTTGTTATACATAAGAATGTGCCAGCCTTTTGAGATATTCTGTGTAAGCATATTAACCCAACTTTTTTGATTAAGTGTAACGATCATAGTTCCTAAAACATCGCCACTGCTTAAATTATAAATTGTACGAACAAAGTAAAGATCATCAGAACCGTCTAAAGCGTGTAAAGTAAGCGTAGGTGAAGGTTCCGTTAAATTTCTGTAAACAGCTGCATTTTCTTCTCTTTTTATCATATTATCGTTTTTGGACACATAAAATCGCTTATTATAATTAGTATAAACGTAAACAGACTCCAAATAACTCTTTTCCCAAAGATTATTGAGAATAAGAAGAGAAGTCATCTGTTTTTCGGCAGCAATATAATCAGAAGGCGTTCTAGATGAAGAAGCCATAAAACTATAAATATTATCGCTTGAAACCAAAAGTCTATATATAGAATCGATAGTGTCGATATTGTCAGATAAAACATTCATTGTAGTATTACTTTCCTGAAACATCTGCTCTCTATAATGAGTGGTCAACTCCTTATCAGTTTTATAGTAAAAAAGCAACGCGCTAATAACCAAAGCCACGGCAATGGTAAGTGTAATTAATATAGATGTTTGCGCAGTAATACTTCTTCTCTTATGTAAAAAATTTTTAAGCATTAGTATAATCCTCTCAAAATCCGCAGAATGACAGAAACTGTCTCTGTCTCTTCCTATTTATAAATAGAGTATAACATATTTGAGTAAAAAAAAGAAAAGTTATACTAAAATAATAGAAAAAAGTAAATTATTTCTAAAGTTTTGTAAAAATATTCTATTAAATGATAAAAACTAGTCAAGTATACTTGTATTAATTAACAATTATAAACAAAGGAAGGAGTATTTTTTATGAAAAATAAGAAATTATTAACAATGGTGCTTGCAGCAGCAATGGTTGTAGGAAGCATAACAGTGCCGGCACCAATGGCAACGGTTAAGGCAGATACAGTGACGACAAGTAGAACAAATATACTTAGGGAAGACGGAGTCGTAGTATCACAGCAGCACGGCTCAGCACGTTCACTGATAGATGGCGACATTACAACAGTTTGGGATACAAATGGATGGAATGGAAGCCAAGCAGGATTTCCAGGTTCGGGAAAACATAATTATTCTGTTTGGGCAGAATTTACATTAGCAGATTATTATAATGTATCAGACTTTAACGTTTGGTTTAAAGATGAAACTACTCAGAAGAATACAGCATGGCAGTACAAAATTGAAGCATCTATAGATAATAGCAATTGGGATTTGGTAGTAGATCAGACAGAAAATACAGTTACGGATAAGCATTTTGAAAACATTGTAGGAAAAGATTATAAAAATAAGATTTATAAGTATGTTAAAGTAACTATTGTTGGAGCTAAGACTGACATGAAGCCATGGCCGGCAATGACAGAATTTGCAGCATATGGTGAAAGAGCTACAGCGCTTACATCAGACCAGATAGCAAAAGGTACAGAATCTTCAGTTAGTATATATAATCCGGGAAATGTAGGAAGTAATGCAATTGACGGAGATGTGAATACATCATGGATTGCAAATGGCTGGAATGACAAAGAAGCTAGTTATGGAGACGTAACAAGTGAAGGAACAACAGCCAATTATGTTGTAGAATTAAAGAAAATGACAAAAGTAAATGCATTAGGAATCTTTTTCGCAGGAGATGCAAAAAGTTCAGCATGGAAGTATAAAGTAGAAGGTTCAGTAGATGGAACAGAATATACTACTATTTGGGATCAAAGTACTAATGAAGTTAATGCAGGCTCAAATGGTGAACAGTTCACAAATATTGAAGAGGGAACATACAAATATATAAGATTAAAATTTACAGAGCCGATTGAAAAGGCTTGGCCGGCTGTAGCTGAAATCTGTATATATGGAAATCAGTTAAGCAACTTATCATTAGGAAAAACTGCAAAAGGTTCAAGCGAGAATAGGCCTGCAACTAATGCCAATGATGGAAACAAAAGTTCACTTTGGGTAGCAGATGGAAACACTGAAAAACTTGGTTCTTGGTGGAAGGTAGATTTGGGAGGATTAAAGTCAATTGATAGTTTCGAAATAGCATTTGAATATGCTGTTAACGAAAAAAGAGATGATGCTGATGCAAACAATAATCCGCTTTATGGTTTACCTCATAAATATGAAGTGAGAGGCGGAGGAGAAGCCGCTGAAAACTGGAGTGACGAACAATGGGACAAGGCAGACTTATTGTGGTCAGGCAGTCAGATGACAAAAGAAGCTACAGGAAAAATTTCTGACAAATTTAAAAATAAAAACTATAGATATATCAGAGTTAAGTTGACAGGAATTCCTCATCATAAAGCTAATGCTGATACAGATGACAATCATGCATGGGCAGAAATTGCAGAATTTACAGTATATGGTGAAGCCACAGCAGAACACAAAGTTGTACTTAATGGTACAACTGAAACAACTGTAGCAGATGGAGCAACATATGAATTGGGAGATGCGAAATACGGTTATTATAGTGATGGAAAAGTATATGCACCAAATAGCGAAATAACAGTTAATGATGATATCTACCTCACAGCAATTAGTGATGTATCATTAAAACTTGCAAATGCAGCAGCTATTAGAATAGATGCTGGGCAGGAAAAACCAGGTGGAATTAGATTTAAAACAGAAGTTTCAGCTACAACAGCAAGCAGAGCTAATGAACAGAAAGTTAAAAATGTAATTTGCGAAAACGCAGGAACATTAATTACTGTAAATGATGTTTTAAAGGGTGCTACATTAGATTTGGCAAAGAAGGATGATTTAGGAAAGAATTTCTGCGCTGACGTAGTTAATACAGGATGGTACAAGGAAACAAACGATACATACTGTGCATCATTAATTAATATTGTACCAGCTAACTATACTAGATTCTTTAATGCTAGAGCGTACGCAAATATTCCATATGAAAATGCGGATGCTACTACAGTTTATTCTGAAGATGGTGCAGGCGAAGGATATACAGGAACAGCATCAAAATCAATACAGGGAATTGCATCAATAATACAGAAAAAAGGATATCCAAATATTGACGAAGGATTGCATGACTTGATTGATGAGTTTGCAAAAGAAAATCAGAATAATAATTAGGGAGGTTTACTATGAGAAAAGAATATAAAAGCCCAGAAATGGAATTAGTAGAAATGAATAATAATGATATCATTACAACAAGTGGTTTTGATAATAATAATTTAATGGATGAATATTTTGGCAATGATAAAGATGGATATAACTTCTCTGATTTCTATTAAAAACATTAATACATAAAATACTATATAACATTAAAAACCCCGGATTCTTTTATCAGAAGATAATTGAGTCTGGGATTTTTTTTAGATAATCTTTTTGATGAAAGTTAAGAGCCGTCTATCTTAGTATTTCATAAAATATAAAGACTATAAAAGACCTTTGTTTATATCTACCAGATATTAATTTACAGTGGTAATGCCTAACTTGAATTATGAAGTCCCTTGGAATGTCCCCTAGAATGTCCCTTAGATATTTCTCTGATGTTCCTCAGAATATTCCACGGAAAGAATAACATTAGACTGTACATGAAAAAATGCAGAAAGCAAAAAATTAGAACACACAAATAATGACAAAACCATATTGACTGTGAAATGAAATGATAGTAGAACGTATGTATAGATGGGATTGTATAAACGGGGGAATATTTTAAATAATAAATTTGTAGAAATAAATGGGAATGATAGGCAAGCATAATGCAAGCAGGTTTTGCAGGAGGACAGTATGACAATAGAACAAATTTGAAAAATGAAAAAGCGAACTAAAGAATTGAAAAAAGTGGATCTTGAAACAATATTACTAGGTGCCAAGATTTCAAATGTTATGCATGCTCATATAATAAATATTTTTGACGAGTTAGATGATAATCAAGTGTTTGGAAGGCAGGAAGTTATGGAAATTACTGGTTGCGGAAAAACACAGGCATCAAAAATACTGAATGTTATGAAAATGAATAATGTGATTGTGGATGTAAAAGGAAAAGGAAAATATGTTTTTAAGGTAGAAGAAAGAGTGTAAAAATGAGATTGCCAAACGAGAAAAGATAGAGTAAAATCAAGCTAAGCTTAAACAATAAGTGATAAATATCACATATACTGGCTTCAAAAAACATGCAATCAGAATATGCGATATTAGAGGGGAAAATTTTAAGAAAGTTCATTTTCAACATATGTAAAAAAGTCAGCTATTGACTAAGGGGGAGAAACATAAGAGGAGGAAAATGAAAGAAACATATTTATCCGCTAATATAGAAACAGCCTATATTAAAGCGTGGTATGATGAAGCGGCGAAAAGACTTTTATGCGATAAGTATATATTGGCATGGATTATCATAAGTGTAATAGATGAGTACAAAGATTGCTCCGTACAATATGTTAGAGGATGCCTTATAGAAGGTGATGTAAGGACAATGTCAGAAACTGTAAATCCTAATGAAGTTATGCCGGCAATTAAAGGCTTAAACACAGAAATTCAGATTAATTCTGAAGGAAGAACGACATTTGATATTTACTTTAATGTCATAAGACCGAATCCTAAAGAAAACAGTCACATTTACTGTGATTTGGAGATTCAAAACGACTATTATCCGGGATACGACTATGTGACAAGAGGTGTATACAATTGTGCCAGAATTTTATCATCACAGTATAATACAGAATTTGCAGGTTCACATTATGAAAAATTAAAGAAAGCCTACTCCATATGGGTATGTACAGATCCGCCTGATAAACATAAGAACAGCATTAGTGTTGTATCATTGCAGAAGAACGATAAGGTATCAAGCGTTGATAGAGATAAAGAGAAATACGATTTAATAAATGTCATATCAATATGCTTAGGCGGACCGTAGTATGCCAATTACGATAATAAAATAATAAGATTATTGGACGTACTCTTAAGATCAAAGATGACACCGGAAGAGAAAAAGAAAATACTGGAAGAAGAATATGAAATACCGATGAGTGAAAATATAGAAACGGAGGTGAATAATATGTGTAGCTATATAGATACAGTGTATAATGAAGCGATGAGAATAGGAAATGAGCAGGGAGAAAAACGAGGAGAGGAAAGCATGGCAATGCTGGGAAGACAATTACTTGAAGAGAATCGAATAGACGAATTAATGAAGTCTTATGATAATGTGGAGTACAGAAATAAGCTGATGGACCAGTATGGTATAAAATGACTATGCTCAAAAGAAAAATTTAAAAATGTCAATCCTAATTTACTTAAAGGATCAACTGAGGAATAAAATGAAAAGCACTTTAGCAAATTGATATGCCCCCTGTCAAGTAGACAGGTGAAATATCTAAAAATTAGTACAGATTA
>ERZ773178.1765-NODE-1765-length-21830-cov-25.101401_pt1 | contig 21830 bp, 15 predicted proteins | sample MGYA00580533_ERZ773178 | MGnify/ENA primary metagenome ERZ773178 (study PRJEB29015, sample SAMEA2737859) | human gut metagenome | biome: human gut; feature: human-associated habitat; material: faeces | place: China | collected 2012 ...
AACGTCGAAAGTACTTGGCTGGAAGCGGCCTGGGAGGATAGAAAGCTGCCGGTTAAAAAATAACCATACCATACGGTATGGTTATTTTTTTATGTTAGGTAAATTTCTAATCTTTACTTGACGTTAGCCTACGCTAATAGTATACTATATGAAGATGAAGAATAGTGTTCTTAATAAGGAACAACACAAGGGGCTTTTAATCACTGTATTGTTTGTCTGTTTTTTGTTATAATATAAAGCAAGCTATGAATTTATTTAGGAGGATATTGCCATGAAAATGGAATTTACAAAGATGCACGGTACTGGTAACGATTATGTTTACGTCAACTGTATGGAACAGGAATTGCCTAATCCGGGCGCTATTTCCGAATATATCAGCCACAGACGTTTTGGTATTGGCAGTGATGGCCTGATCATGATCTGTAAATCTGACGTTGCGGATTTTAAAATGCGTATTTTTAACGCTGATGCTTCTGAAGCCAAGATGTGCGGTAATGGGAGCAGATGTATCGCCAAGTATGTTTATGATAAAGGTCTGACGGATAAAACAACTTTTACGCTGGAAACGCTTTCCGGTATCAAAACCATCGATGTATTTTTGGGTGAAGACGGTAAAGTGGCAGAAGCCAGTATCGATATGGGCGAGCCTATTTTTAAATGTGCCGACATCCCCATGATCAGCGATCACTTTATGTTTGTAGATCAGGGATTGGTGCTGGAAGAAGACGTTGTTTATAATGGTACGGCTATTTCTGTAGGCAATCCGCATTTCGTCACCTTTGTAGACGATGTAGATGCTTTGGATCTGGAAAAATTAGGGCCTAAATTTGAAAAACACAAATTATTTCCTGAAAACGTCAATACTGAATTTGTGCAGGTAATCGATAAAAATACCGTTAAATTCCGTGTCTGGGAACGCGGCAGCGGCGAAACCTGGGCCTGCGGCACCGGCGCGACAGCAGTTTGTGTTGCTACTATCATGTTGGGCCATGCAGGTAAAAAAGGTGAAGAATTAACAGTTATCGCCAAAGGCGGCACTCTGAAGCTTACCCATTTGGCCAATAACCATGTTATTTTAAGAGGCCCGGCTGTAACTGTATTTGAAGGCGTCATCGATATTCCCGATGAAGTCATTAATAAATAAAAATATATTTTTAGTTTAATGGGGGACAAAAAATGGCTTTTGTAAATGACAACTATTGTAATTTGAAAGACAGCTACCTGTTTTCGCAAATCGCGCAAAAGGTTAATGCTTATGTAGCGGAACATCCTGAGAAAAAGGTTATTCGTATGGGTATCGGCGACGTTACCCTGCCTTTGGCGCCGGCCGTTATCGACGCGATGCAGAAAGCCGTTGCCGAAATGGGCGTGAAGGAAACTTTCCGTGGCTACGGACCGGAGCAGGGCTATGATTTCCTGCACGAAGCTATCGTAAAATATTATGCCGGCTTCGGCGTAACTTTGGCCAGCGATGAAATCTTTATCAGCGACGGCGCTAAAAGCGACTGTGGCAATATTACCGATATTTTCAGCAATGCGAATACGATCCTGATTCCTGATCCGGTCTATCCTGTATATCTGGACACCAATATCATGTGCGGCCGTAAAATAGTTTATATGGACGGCAAGCCGGAAAACAACTTCCTGCCAATGCCTGACGACAGCGTAAAAGCTGACATCATTTATCTTTGCTCGCCGAATAATCCTACCGGCGCTGTTTATACCAAAGAGCAGCTGGAGGCCTGGGTCGCTTATGCATTGAAAAACGACGCGGTCATCCTGTATGATGCCGCTTATGAAGCGTTCGTTGATGATCCTGCTATCCCGCGCAGTATTTTTGTCGTTGAAGACGCCAGAAAATGCGCTATCGAATTATGCTCCCTGTCCAAAACTGCCGGTTTTACCGGTACCCGCTGCGGTTATACTGTAGTGCCGCATGCTTTGGTACGTAAAACTGAAAGCGGTAAAGAGCTGGAACTGAATAAAATGTGGCTGCGCCGTCAGACTACCAAATTCAACGGTGTGCCCTATATCATCCAACGCGGCGCCGAAGCTGTGTTCAGTGAGCAGGGGCAAAAGGAATGCCGCGAAATGCTGGCTTTCTATAAAGAAAATGCCAGGATCATGGCCGAAGGACTGCGCAGAAAAGGCATTAAATTCTACGGCGGGACCCATTCACCCTATATTTGGCTGCAATGCCCGCAGGGTATGTCTTCCTGGGAATTCTTTGATTTCCTGCTTGAAAAACTGGCTGTTGTCGGTACTCCCGGCGCCGGTTTTGGCGCTATGGGCGAAGGATACTTCCGCCTGTCCGCTTTTGGCAGCCGTGAAAACACTATCGAAGCAATGGAACGCATTGAAAAAGAACTGTAAGCAGAATAATAAAAACGCCTGGTTTTTAACCAGGCGTTTTTGCTTTTAAAACAGACCGTTAATTTTTAACAGCTTTGATACAGAACATCGGGACTGGGATATAGAAGATATCCTGTTCGGCATAAATACGGTCGCCGACGCTCTGGTCGACAGAACAGGAACAGCTGCCTAAAGCCTTAAGTATTTCCAAGTCCCAGCGGGGACGTTCAAAGAGGCTGATTTCCAGCATATGGTAAATATTGTGGCACTCATTTAATAATTCTGCGGAAACATCGGCATGGGCATTGATGGCAGGCAGTTTTTGCCGATGATGGTCCTTGGCGTATTCCGCGTCATAATTCAGCAGGATACCTTTCGGAGCCAGCACACGGAGCCATTCGGCATAAGCTGTTTCGGGATGGGGCAGGTTCCACATCAGATTTCTGGCAATAACGACATCAAAGCTGCCGTCAGAAAAAGCCGTATGCTCGGCATCGGCAGTTTGAAAAGTACAGCTGCAGCCTTCTGCTGCCGCCAGCGTTTCCGCCTGAGCGATCATGGCAGGTGTCAGATCGATACCGGTGACTCGGTGACCTTCATTAGCCAGCAGAACGGAGAAAAAACCGGCTCCGCAGCCAACGTCAAGGATACGCAGCTGTTTTGCGGGCGGCAAATGCTGCACGATCTCGCGCTGCCACTGGCTGTATTTTTCACTGTGCAGCTCCTGACGGCGCAGTGCGGCAAAAGCGTCGGCCCTTTTCGTCCAGTAATTTTCAATATAGTTTTTGGTATCGCCGCTTGGATTAAGCGTTTTTTTAGATAAATCAGACATGATCTGCTCCTATTTTATCGCTGAAATCATAAACATGGGCGTTGAAGCGTAATTTATTTTTTCTACCGTCGACCAGACGCGCTGCCAGACAGAAACGTCAGTAGTAATGGAACGCATACGCAGCTTTTCCAAAGTGCGGATATCCCAATGCGGCCGTTGGATACCTGTCAGAGGTACCTGCAGGGCGATCGCCTCCATCGCGTCGATATCAGTGCTCAGATAATGGTCTTCAAGATCGTTTTGCTGTACGTTGCGTCGATCCTGTTCGTATTGCTGTTTTAAGTCAGCGTCATACAGATAATTATACCAGTTGGCGTCAAAATTCAGAAGCAGCCCTCCGGGTTTCAATACATGACGCCAGTTGCCGTAAGTCTGCTCCGGGTCTTCCAGGACCCAGGTAAGATTGCGTGAAAGTACAACGTCAAAAGATTCTGCGGTAAACGTCGGCTTCTGCGCGTCCATCAGGCGAAAATCGATAGCTTCCTGCCAAGGTCCGGCATTACGTTTGGCTTCAGCCAGCATTGCCGGGGCAGCGTCGATAGCCGTTACTTTATAACCGGCTTCCGCCAGAATAACAGCAAAGAAACCGGGACCGGTGCCGGCGTCTAAAACAGTGATTTCCTGCGGCGCCCGGTTAGGATAAACCATCTGGATCTGTCTGCTGATTTCTCTGAGCCAGTTGCTGCGCTGACAGCCTGCCAGTTCTTCCTGATTGACCTGCGAATAACTGGGAGCCCGATCTGTCCAGTATTTTTTATTAACTTCAAATAATGCAGATGTCATAGCTTTCACCTATATTTTCGTAAGATTGAATGCTGCCGTTACCAGTTCGCGGGTGTAATGCTGCTGCGGTCGGGTGATGATATCCAGGGCAGGTCTGCTTTCAATGATCGTCCCGGACTGCATGATCAGGATTCGCTGGCAGATTTCCTGTACAAGAGTAATGTCGTGACTGATGAACAGCAGGCTCATTTTAGTTTCAGCCTGCAGCTTAAGCAGCAGCTGAATGATCTCTGCCTGGGTCTGTACGTCTAAAGCGCTGGTTATTTCATCGCAGATCAGCAGCCGCGGTTTGATACTGATCGCTCTGGCGATAGCGGCACGCTGACATTCGCCGCCGCTCAGCTGGTGCGGAAATTTTTCAGCATGCTGCGGTGTCAGGCCTGCTGCCAGCAGTAAAGCGATCGATCTTTCCTGGGCCGCAGCCTTAGTACAGCCGTAATTCAGCATTGGCAGCATAATCGAGCTGCCGATGCTTTTCCGGGGGTGAAAAGCCGCAGCGGCATTTTGAAAAACCAGCTGGACCTGACTGTAATAATTTTTTCGCAGTGCGGCATCGGCAAAGTCCAGCGGCTGGCCATTGAAGCTGACCGTACCGCTGTCGGCCGGCGTCAGTCCCATAAGCAGACGTGCCAGGGTGCTTTTGCCGCAGCCGCTTGCCCCAGCCAGCCCCAGACATTCGCCGGGAGCAACACTAAAGCTGACATTGCAGACAGCAGGCAGCGCGTTATGTTCACTGAAGAAAGTTTTACTGAGGCTGGCTGCCTCTAACAGGGCGCTCATAAAAGAAATTCCTTTCTGAAATGCGGTATAGCCTCGATCAGCTTACGGGTATAGTCATGCTGCGGCCGGTTGAGTATTGTTTGCGCCGGACCGCTTTCGATGATTTCGCCCTGCCGCAGTACGGCGATCGTATCAGCTATCTGAGCCAAAGCGCTGATGTTATGTGAAACAACGATCAACGCAGTATGGTGATCTGTTTTGAGCTGCAGCAGGTGCCGCAGTATTTTCTGCTGCGTCAGCAAATCAAGTCCAGAGGTCGGTTCGTCTGCCAGTAACAGCTCCGGCTTCAGCAAAAGTGCCATAGCGATACAGACCCGCTGGTTCATGCCGCCCGAAAGCTGAAACGGATAGCTGTTTAAAATGGCCTGAGGCTTAGAAAAATCGAGCCCGGCAAGCACCTGCGCGGCAGACTGCAGGCTGGCGGCCGTATCGAACTGCCCCTGTGCCTGCAGCATAGTGCAGATTTGCGAGCCGATCGTCTGCAGGGGATATAAAGATGCTGTAGGGTCCTGAAAAATCATGGACAGCTTCCTGCCGAGCAGACCGCTGCTGTTCAGACGGCCGCCGCTGAGCAGGCTGCGCCCCTGCCAGAGGATCTCGCCGCCGGTAATGACAGCGTTAGCAGGTAAAAGGCCGGTCAGCGTTTTTAATAGAGTGCTTTTGCCGCCGCCGGAGCTGCCGACGATGCCCAGGATCTCTCCCGGGCAGACAGTAAGATGCACAGCTTTTAAAATTTCTTTAGCCCCATAGGCAAGGCTCAGGTTATTTATTTGCAGTAATGGCTGCTGTTTGTTCATAGTTGAACCCCTTAGACCTCAAGGTCGGAGGTGATTTCGTAATAATCGGAAGGATGGGCTGTAAAGCCCTTGATGTTGCTTTTCATCACAAAGGACATTTTCAGATGCGAAGCATAGATAAATGCGTTATCGTCTAAAAGCTGCTGGCTGATCTGGACTGCCAGCCTGCTGCGTGCTGCCGGGTCAAATTCGCCGCGCAGCTGCCGGGTCAGTTCTTCGACCCGTTCATTATGGTAGTGGCCGGAATTATAGGAAGAACTGTCCAGTACATGGGTCGTAAAATAATACTGCGGGTCGCCTGTAGGCGCAGCCACAAAAGCCTTGGCATAAATATCCCAATCCCCGCGTTTCAGGAAATCGTTATAATTATCTGTCGCGTTGACTTCGGCCCTGATACCGACCTCCTTTAGAAAAGCCTGGGCCGCTTCGGCCAGCAAAGGCAGCTCCTGCCGGGAAGTATAGGTGAGCCAGCGGACGGTAAGGTCCTGACCGTTTTTATCAACGTAGCCGTTGCCGTCAGTGTCGGTCCAGCCGGCTTCCCGCAGCAGTTTTTTGGCCTGTTCGGCGTTATAAGCGTCCGTATGCACGGCATCGCCGCCGCAGGGCATATTGGCAGGGAAGGGACCGACAGCCGGCGTACCATTGCCATTCAAAAGCACGCTGGTAAATTTATCCTTGTCGATAGCCATAGCTATTGCCTTTCTAACGGCAGGCTCCTGTAATACCGGCGTCGTAAAATTCAGGCAGGCCTGAAAAACTCTGGAAGTATTGGCGGAAGCAACCTTAAATTTTGCATTGCCGGTAAATAAAGGCAGACTGGCATAGGGCAGGCCCTGTGTGGCATCGATCTCGCCGTTCTGCAGCGCCATCGTCAAAGTATCGCCGTCGGGAATACTGCGGACGATAACTTTATCTGTTTTCACCCTGCCGCCCCAGTACGCCGGATTTTTAGTCAAAACTATTTCCGTAGGCGTCAGGCTTTGGACGATATACGGGCCGGTGCCCGAGATTTTGACATCGTCGGCAGTGCCACGCTGCATATCGATGATGCAGCCGTAAGGATCGCATAAATAATTGATCAGCGCCGGCACTTTTTCCTGAGACTTTATCGTAACGGTTTGTCCGTCAGCAGTGATTGAAGCCAGTTTTAAGTCGTCGGCAGCCCGTTTATGGCGCTTTACCAGATCCTCAAGGCAGGCTTTCACGGCGGCTCCGGTAAGTCTGGCGCCGCTGCTGAAATTTACGTCGTCGCGTAAAGTGATTTTAACAGTATGATCATCAAGAAATTCGTAGCCTGTTGCCAGCCAGGGCTGCGGCTGCATTGCTTCATTAAAGCGGAACAGCGTTTCGCCGACGCCGTAGCGCAGTATTGACCAGCCCTTATAGGATTCGTGCGGGTCCATACCGGCGTTCTCCATAGCCACACCGTAAGCTGTGGTGCCGTAACGGAAGACAGATTCTCCCGCCTTGTCAGGAGCTGCGGAAGGGCCGCAGCCGTTGAGCAGTAAAGCGGTAAGCAGCAGACCGCTGCCCAGTAAAGAAAGTTTCATCATAATAGCAATACCCCTCGCATAAAATTATTTAGGATTGAATTTAGGGTCAAGCTGATCACGTAAGCTGTCACCTAAAAGATTGAACAGACTGACCGTCACAAAAATCGCCGCGCCGGGTGCCAGGATCACCCACGGCGCCGTCTGCAGCATACTGCGGCTGCTGCTCATCATCGAACCCCACTCGGCTGCCGGAGGCTGGGCCCCCAGACCCAGAAAAGACAGGCCGGCAAGTTCCATCAGCATCGTGCCAAGATCAAGTGCCGACATTACCAGCAGCGGACTTAAAATAGAAGGGAGTAGATGCCGGAAAATTATTTCCGTGTCACTGCAGCCGCTCAAACGTGCCGCCTCGATATATGGCTGCTGCCGGACAGTCAGCGCCTGACTGCGGGCCAGGCGTGCATATTTGGGCCACGAGATGACGGCCAGCGCCAAAACAGCGTTTGTCATACCGCCGCCCAGGATACTGGCAACAGCAATGGCAAAAACAAGGCCGGGAAACGCTAAAAAAATATCGGACAGACGCATGATAAAATTATCCAGTTTCCCGCCATAGTAACCGCTCCAGAGCCCGGCGGCAGTACCGGTAGTAAAAATGATCCCCACTAAAGCCAGCGCAGAAAAAATGGAGCTTTGCCCTCCGACCAGCACACGCGAAAAAACGCAGCGTCCGTAACGGTCAGTCCCAAAGGGATATTCGGCGCTGGGAGCCTGCAAAGCCAGGTCAAGGTTTTGCAGATAAGGATCGTGAGGTACCCAGTAAGGCGCGCTGAGCGTGACCAGAAACAGCAGCACTGTCAGCAGAAGCAGCCAGCAGGTCTTATGCAGGCCGTGCGGCAGTATATTTTGAGGCATCACCATCCACCGCCTTTAGTAAATTGCCGTGCCTGCGGCTCCAGCTGATGCAGCAGCAGATCGGTGATAAGATTGACACATGTAAAAATGAGCGCGGTCCAGACTACGTAAGCCTGCACGACCGGGTAATCGCGCATCAAAATAGCGTCCATTGCCATTTTGCCGATCCCGTCGATCATAAAAATCATTTCAATAATTGCAGTTCCGCCTAACAGCGAGCCTACCGACAAGGAGAATAAAGTAATGAGCGTACTGCCAAGAGAACGCAGGATGAACCTGCGAAAAACAGTTGCTTTGGGAATACCGCGTACAAGAGCGCCGGCAACATAATCCCTGTTGATCTCCTCCAGGATATTACTGCGGATATGCCGGATATACTTGGCAGACATGGGAATTGCCAGCGCCAGCGCCGGCAGCAGCAGACCGCCGAACCCTGAGCCGCCGAGGACGGTAAAAAAGTTCAGTTTTAATGCAAAGCAGTAAAGCAGCAGCAAAGCGATAAAAAATCCCGGCAGTGAATTGCCCAGAAACGCGCAGCAGCGAATCAGATGATCGCAGCAGCGGTTATGCCTCAGCGCTGCCGCGATACCCAGCGGCACAGAAATGCAGGCGGTAAGCAGCAGGGCCAGCGTCGTCAAATAAAGCGTAGGCTGCAGCTTAGCCACAAAAAGCGCTGTTACAGGCGTGCCTGAAATATACGAACGTCCCATATCGCCGCTGCAGACAGCCAGCAGCCAGTCCAGATAACGTACCAGCAGCGGACGGTCGAGTCCCAGCTCGGCACGGGCCGCTGCTTTGACCGTTTCCGATACCGCCCCGGAGGCCTTATACATCATATCGACCGTATCGTCTGCCGGCAGCTGCATTAGCACAAACGTAAAAAAAGTGATGCCCAGCAGCACCGGCAGCAAAAGCAGAAAACGGTGTTTGATATAAACATTCATCGTGTCAGGCATCCTTTCTGAAAATAAAAACAGCTATGCAAAGTAAACCGCCCTTTCAGGAGCAGCTTAAGCCTTCATAGCTGTATCAATAATACTGTTGTTCAAATAAGAATGAGGGCAGCTTCAACTGCCGGCGGCTGCTTCAGCAGCCTGATATTATTTTATCATATTTTAATACTTTAAGTTAACTTCAAGTCAAGCTTTCAAAGAAAAAATTTACAAAAAAGTTTTTTCTTTGTGAGATTTTTGTAGAATCACAAAACTTTCCTTGAAGCTATACCAAGGTAGATGTATAATAGTAAAGAATCAAATTGACCCTAATATTCAAAGAGAGCCGGAGGTAATTATTAATGAAAAAAATTCTTTTAATGCTGACAATGGTCTTAGTGCTTGGTTTCAGTGCTATCTGCAGTGCCAGCAACGGTAAAGTGCTTGACGCTGAAGAAGCCATGGTCAACAAGTTTTTGGCAGCTTCCAATTATTCTGCCGTAACTTCCATGATGACTGACGGTATGAAAAAAGACTTTACAGAAGAAGTTTTTAAAAATTTCAAAGAGCAGATGGATAAAAACTTTGGCGCTGTCAGTGAAAAACGTTTAGTAGTGATAGAAAAAGGCGCCGATGCTGATATTTTAAGATACAGCATGAAATTTGCCAAACAGCCCGAAGCAATGATGAGCTTCCTGTTTGCAGTCAAAAACGAAAAACCTTTATTAGGTGATTTCGGTATTGCTCTGCCGCAAAAAGAAGAAAATAAAGAAGCCGCTAAATAAAACGGCGTAAAAAAAGGACTGCCAAACGGCAGTCCTTTTGTATTTTTATAGCAGCCCGCGCAGTTTGTCCAGTGCTTTTAATCGGTGCTTGGTGACATTGCGTACACTGCAGCCTAAACGTTTTGCTGCTTCGGAAGGTTTCAGCTCCTGTGCGAACAGCAGCATCATCACCTGCCGCTGGGCGGGGTTCAGCTGACGCAGAGCTTCCTGCAGATCCAGCGACAGGAAAAGCCGGGCCAGCTCGTCCAGGCTGCCGTCAGCATCACGGCAGGCTTCCAGCAGTTCGGTCCCGGCGGCGCTTTCAGTATCTACCTGCGCTTCGTTTTCCCAGATCTGCCCCTGCTTCTGCATGGCGTCAAAAAGGGCAAAATGCACCTTACAGCGCGCCAGCCCAGGCCAGTTGGCAAAATCGGCGCCGTCATATTTCAAAATCAGTTCGATCAGGGACAGCACGGCGATACCTTCGGCATCTTTACCCAGCGACCGGTAAAACATTTCGCGGTGGGCCTCGCTTTTTAAAAGCGGGCTGAAATCTTCGCATAGCTGCAGCAGTGCCTGTCTGTCGCCGCTTTGCGCGGCGGTTATCAGCAGCTGCAGGCGGCTGGGAGGTGTCTGGTCGTTTGTATTGTTTGGAGTGTTAATATTTTTTATGATGATCAAATCCTTTGGTTTTATGATGGCAGGCCATACTGTAAATAGTTATGCATAACAGTTGCTAGTGTACGCCTGTTTTTTAAAAAAGTAAATAGCAAAATATCCCTTCCAGCCTGTTAGCCCCTATCTCTAAGATAGGGGCTAAATTTTTTTGCGGCTGGCCGTTGGGGTGCAGGATAAGCAGGAAAAAATTAGATACCGGGTCTTAGCAGAAAGAGCTTTTGCTGCGTTTGGTAAAACAGCAAAAGTAAGATACCGCCTTTAAGGGTCGTAAAGCAGAAACCTGAAAAATTTTTCCATTGCTTGCCCAACCTTTGAAACCAAGACGTCAAGCCGTTTACAAAGGATTGGCGGCGCCAAGCGTATCGCGGCGAAAAACAAAAATGTACAGAAAGCACTTCTCGCGTCTTGTGGGGGGGTACATAGGTGTTATAATAACAAAGGGCATTGCTATATGTTCAAAAAAATAAAAATATAGTTTTAAAATATTTGCTCTGATAATTTAAAACTATATTTTTAAGTGCTTTTTATTTGCTTGTATAAAATACAGGGGGTGGAACATGTACGACGAAAAATGCCTGCGTCAGATCGGCGGCAACGTCAAATACCTGCGCAGCGTCTGCCATATAACCCAGCAGGACCTGGCGGCTCGCATCGGCATCAGCCAGACGCACCTGTGCAATCTTGAGCATGACCATGCCCGGATCAGCATGAAGCTGCTGCTGCGTATCGCCAATACGCTGGGGTGCGCTCTGGAAGTACTGCTGGACACAAAAGCGGCGGTGGCCTGGGGCGAAAACAGGGACGAGCCGGAAATGGAAGCGGTTGAGGAAGAAGAAGAAGCAAGCTATTCGCTGGAAGAAGTGCGCCTGCTGCTGCAAATACTGCAGCCCCGCAAAAGCGCGTCCGGTTTAAAAAGGTAAAAGCGATGAATAAGGGAGATGGACGAAGTGAGTAAAAGGGAGATACGTGCCAAAAGACTGGTGGCGGCAGTACTGCTGGCGATCAGTGTGCAGATGTGGTCTGCGCCGCCGTTGTGGGCGGCGGAAGCGTCAGTGCAGACGGAAACGTCGGCGGCCGGGGAAGCAAAAGAAACAAAGGACGCAAAGGACGCAAAAGCAGCGGACAGCGAAACCGGCGGTGAAGCGGACGCCGGGGAAGAAGAAACTGTCGTTGTGCCGGTCATCGGCTACAGTACGCGCTCGGCCGCAGGCAGCGACTACGGCGTCATGCCGCTGGCTGATATGGCTGTTGACGGCGCGCTGACAGGGGTAACCGGTATCAACGGTTCAGAGCTTGTTGTTGATAAAGTCAATAATAATTTCTTTATTGGAACAACAGAATATGGTGGTTTTGATAAAAAATCTAAAAACAGGGCTGTCATAGGTCTTGGTATATACGTCGATCCAAGTGATAATATCAGTGTTTTTGGTACTTCTGCTGAAGGTCATGGTGAGTCAGCCAGTGCTTTTGGTTATAACGCTAGTGCTGATGAATTTTCCAGTGTTTTTGGTTCTGGTGCTAATGCCGCTTCAAATGGCAGTGCTTTTGGTTATAATGCAGAAGCTGTAGAGCAATATGCCAGTGCTTTTGGTTCTGGTGCTGTAGCTGGAGACAATCATACCATTGCTTTTGGTTATAGTGCGAAGTCTGCAGGGTCTTATTCTATTGCTGTTGGTTCGGAAGCGATAGTTGAAGTCGCGAGAGGTATCGCAATAGGTACTTTTGCCCATATAGAAAAATACGAAGGTTATGCGGATTCTGGTAATATTGCTATTGGTACTGAGGCGCATACGAACGCTCTATATAGTATGGCTATTGGTGATTGTGCAGATTCAACGTTTAAAAACAGTATTGCTATCGGTGCAAGTAGTAATACGACAGCGGAAAATCAGGTATCTTTCGGTACAGGAGTCATTAACACTATTAATGGAAATGAAGTAGTCACCTGGACGGATCGCCGCAGTCTGGCCGGCATCAGCGATATCGAGATGGCAGGTGCTTTGACAGGTGTAACAAGTATTAACGGTAGTGTGCTGGCAGCTATGAATGAAGATGTGACTAACAAAAGCCTTGCTATTGGCGCCGGGGCTGTTTTTATGGATCCTGACTCGTCAGTAACAACAATTTCTAAAAATGCCATTGCCATAGGTAATGGTACAAAAGTGTTGGGTGATGGCTCGCTTGCTATCGGTTATTATGCTTATCAGCGTGTAGGGGCTTTTGCCGGTGGTATAGAAAGTATTGCTATTAACGGTTGGGTTTCTTTGGAGGCAAACTACAATATAGCAATCGGCGGTTCTGTAGTAGATGCCGACAATGTTGTCGCTATCGGCTATAATGCAGCGTCGGATTCTTCTAATGCTGTAGCAATTGGTAGCAATACTTATGCTAGTTATGATGGTACTGCTTTGGGGTATGCTGCGCAGGGAACTTACCACAACGCTGTTGCTATTGGTGCATATAGCGGAACGACAGAGGAAAATCAGGTATCCTTTGGTCATAAGGTTGGCGATCGCAACTATGCAGATGGCAGTGACTACAGTGACGACCTGTTCCGCAGTCTGGTAAATGTTGCCGACATTGATATGCACGGCAACATCAGCCTGGGCGGCGAGTGGAAGGAAAATACAACTTCTGGCCTTTACGAAAGCAATGGCAAAGGCGAGCTGAACGGCGTCACCAGCATCAACGGAGTGATTTTTGCCAAAGACAGCATGAATAATCAAGAAGGTTTGCTTATTGGCACACCTGCTTCTGGTACTAGTTTCTATGGAGATGCCAGTGTTATGATCGGTTTGAACATTGATAATAGCGCCATAGATGCTGTAGGTATAGGCAATTATGCAAAAGTAAGAGGTGACGGGTCTGTAGCTATTGGATATGGAGCTGAGGCAATGAGTAATATGGCTATGTATCCTACGGCTATTGGTTTCTTCGCACGTGCTATCGGCGATGAGGTTGTGGCGATAGGTGGTAGCAGTTACGCTGTACATGAGTTCAGCGTAGCGCTAGGTGATGACAGCAGTACCTCGGCAGAGAATCAGGTATCCTTCGGACATAAGGCTGGCGATAAATATGGCGATGGCGGAAGAGATATCTACGGTAGCGATCTGTTCCGCAGTCTGGTAAATGTTGCCGATATTGAAATGCACGGTGCTTTGACAGGCGTCACAGGTATCGACGGCGTAACCGTCAGCGGCACGGATGCCAGCACGGGGCTGACCGTGGGCGGCAATGCCGTGATCGGCAAAACTGATACACCGTTCAGCAGTACGGGCTTTGCAGTTGCTAAAGACGGCGCTGTGACTGCCAAAACTGTCAACGGAGCGACGATAACAGGTACTGGTTTTAATGGTGTAACGCTTAGTACGGACGGCAAAGTCAACGGCGCGGCTATCACCAGTAACAGCTTTAATGGTGTGAAGCTGGAAAAAGGCGCCGACAGTCACTATAAAGTTGGCGGCGTCGACGTAACGAAAATGCAGACTGACGTTGCAGGCAAAGCAGATGCGGCGACAGTAACGGCTCTGGATACAAGGGTCGGCAAGTCGGAAACGGATATCGGCACCTTAAAAACAACAGTCGGCGACAGCAGTAAAGGCTTGGTCAAAGATACTGCCGACTTGAAAGCGGCGGTCGGTGACAGCAGTAAGGGTTTGGTGAAACAGGTAAGTGATGTCGATACTGCTTATAAAGCGGCAGATACTGTTCTGCAGGGCAGGGCAAAGACACTGGAGGACAAAACGGCAGGCATCAGCCGTAGTGGCAGTACTACTACACTGGAAACAAACACCAGTGTCAGCAGCAGCGGTATAACAACGAATAAAGCAACGGTCAGCGGTGCGACAGCTACAACGCTGGAAAACGGCAAGCTGACGGTGGGCGCAGCTGCAGTGCAGAATACAGGTTTTGCAGTGGGCAGCAGCAGTTTGAATAATGGCAGTCTGACGGTAGACGGTAATAATAAACTGACGACGGCAGGACTGACGGCCAGCAAAGTAACTGTAGGAACTGTAACAGTGAGCGGCGGCAAAGTGAGCGGACTGACGGACGCGGCTTTGAGTGCTGTCAGTACGGAAGCTGTAACAGGCAAGCAGCTTAACGCGACCAATACGACGGTCAGTGCTTTGGATACTGCTTACAAAGCAGCGGATACGCAGATACGGACTGATTTTGCGGCAGCAGATACGACTTTGCAAAATAATATCGATGCAAAAGTGGCACAGACTGCCTATGATACGAAAATGAGCGATTTGGACAGCGCCGATACTGCTTTGAGCGGCAGAGCTACAGCTTTGGAAACAAAGACTGCAAAATTCAATACTGCCGGCGATAACCTGACGGGGATGGCGAATATTACCAGTACGGCGGCGACTTTGGGCGGCGTTGGCTTTGCTTCTGCGGGGGTTATGACAGGAGTTGCCAGCATTGACGGTATTGCTATCGACGCCAGCCGTAACCTGTCCAATGCCGGTACTTATAACGGCGTGACAGTTGCGGCGGCAGGTATCAGCGGCACCAGCGTATTTAACGGTGCTGCGATAACCAATAACAGCTTCAACGGCGTGACATTGGAAAAAGGCGCCGACAATCACTATAAAGTGGGCGGCGTGGATGTGAGCGCGCTGAAAACTACTGTTGACAGCATCAGTGCTGACGGCGTTGGCACTGCTGATACGGCAGGTATCAAACGTGATACGACAGGTACGGCAACGACTACTATCGAAACAAACACCAAGATCAGCAGCAGCGGTATAACAACGAATAAAGCAACGGTCAGCGGTGCGACAGCTACAACGCTGGAAAACGGCAAGCTGACGGTGGGCGCAGCTGCAGTGCAGAATACAGGTTTTGCAGTGGGCAGCAGCAGTTTGAATAATGGCAGTCTGACGGTAGACGGTAATAATAAACTGACGACGGCAGGACTGACGGCCAGCAAAGTAACTGTAGGAACTGTAACAGTGAGCGGCGGCAAAGTGAGCGGACTGACGGACGCGGCTTTGAGTGCTGTCAGTACGGAAGCTGTAACAGGCAAGCAGCTTAACGCGACCAATACGACGGTCAGTGCTTTGGATACTGCTTACAAAGCAGCGGATACGCAGATACGGACTGATTTTGCGGCAGCAGATACGGCTTTAAAAACAGAGCTGAATACTGCCATTGATGAAAAAGCTAAGAAAGCGACCGATTTAGCAGGTTACGGCATTACCGACGCTTATACAAAGACTGCTGCTGATGAAAAAATAACTGCGGCAACTGCCGATATGGCAACTAAAACGCAGGTAACGGCAGATATCGGCACAGCTAAAACAGCGCTTGAAAGCGCTTATCAGGCAGCAGATACGGCGTTGAGCAATAGAGCGGCAGCCTTGGAAACAGCCGCTACAGGTATGAGTTATGACGCTGGCAAGAATACTACCACCTTTACTGGTGGCGTGACAGCGACTGTACTGACGGCAGGTGAGTTTAAAGTCGGTGCAACAGGCTTCGGCTTTGGCAATGACGGCGCTTTAACGGCTAAAACTGTCAACGGTATAGAGATCAAAAAAGACGAATCGAAAGTAATGGTAGGCGGCATCGACCTGACGGCGCTGAGCAATGGTGATGTAGTTACCGATAATACCAAAGGCATCGGACGGAATCAGGATACGGCAACGACTACTATCGAAACCAATACGGCGATCAGCAGCAGCGGCATCACTACTAATGCCGTAACTGCCAGCGGTACGGTAAAAGCAGGTGAATTTGTAGAAGGAAGCCAAAAACTTTCTGATAAATATGCTGCTAAAACAGCGCTGGCTGATTATACGACTACTACAGATATGAATACGAAGTTCGCTGATTACGCAACTACTACAGCAGTAGACACCAAACTTGCTGATTACGCTAAGAGCGACAGCGTTTACAGCAAAGCAGCGGCGGATACGGCCTTTGCTAAAGCAGGTGACGTCGATACTTTAAAAACAACAGTTGGTGACACTGATGGCGGTCTGGTAAAAGATGTTAAGGACCTGCAAAGCGGCAAGGCAGATAAAGCGACTACGCTGGCCGGTTACGGCATTGCTGACGCGTATACGCAAACCGAAATCAATGAGAAGATCGTTGAAGCAACGAAGGATCTGGCGACCAGCGCGACCGTAACAGATATTCAAAGCGGGCTGGAGGAAGTGACTGGCAAAACGGCAGGGCTGAGTTATGATACTGCTTCCGGAAGCAGTAAGTTCAGCGGCAGCGTGGTTATTGGCAATGAGGGTGCTAAAACCCATACTCAAATCACAGATGATGCGATTATTTTCGGTGAGGGCACTGATAAGCAGGTCACAGTAGATGCCAGCGGTATCCACGTAGGTAAAAAAGCGGCCGGCGGCATTGCTTTATATGCCGATGCTGACGGTACGCATATCGATCACACCAGTCTGGTAACAGGCTCGGTAACGGCGGACAATCTGAACGGCGTCGCTATCAGCGGCAACGCAACTGACGGTTTGAGTGTAGGCGGCGTCAGTATCAAAGCATTGTCGGAACGTCTGGACAGCCTGGAACAGGATGGCGTGGCTACCGCCGACATGGGCGGCATCAAACGCACTGACGTTGTAGAAAACAGTGGCAAAACAATAATCGAAGACACAACCAGTTTTACTAAAGACGGCTTGAAAACAGCGAACATGGAAGCGGCGACGGCTGCTCTCGGCGGCGTAAATTTTGCCGCAGGCGCAGTGACAGGCGTCAGCAGTATCAACGGCGTTGTTTTTGGCAGTGATGGTAAAATCGGCGGCGTGAGCCTGAGCGGCGGTAAAGTGGACGGCGTGGACGTTGGCTGGCTGGATCAGCGGGTAAAATCGCTGGAAGACAACAGCACAGGAGGCGGCGGTACGGGCGGCGGTGGCAGCAGTGCCAATACCAGCGGCATCCACAAGCCTGACAGTGATACTACTAACATCGAAGGCAATACCAGTATCACTACTGACGGTATTGACACTAATAAAGTCAATGCCAGCGATTCGATCGTTGTCGCTGATGGTGAAAAGAATAAAACAGTTATCAGTAAAGACGGTATTCTGGTGGCCGAAGGCGAAAAGAATCAGGTCAAGATCAATGAAGATGGTATCCACGTTGGTAAAAACAGCTCGGTCGTCAACGACACCGACGGCTTTATTACGGATAAAGGACTGTATATCGGCGTCAGCAGCAGCAGCGATACCAGCACAGCCAAATTCAGCGTTGCCCCTAACGGCAACCTGAGCAGCAAAGCTGGCGACTACGGTTTCAGCAATACCTCGGCAGACGGCGCCAAATTTACCCACAGCGGTGATACGGCTTACGGCACAGGCAGCCAGCTGGATACTACGATCCAGGGCAATAAGGTGAATACCGGCAGGATAGATACGGACGAGTTATACGTAGACGGTAATAAGGTAACTGTAGCCGGAGGTACTATTGACAAGACTGACGCCGTAAACAACCATTTGAGCGGTGCTGATGCCGACGGGAATACAGTGACTAATGACTTTAAGACCAGCGCTGTGAACGGAACGACACAGGCGGCTGAGAAAACCTCGGCTGACGGTAAGGAAAGCACCAAGACCGTCAATAATACCTCGGCAGGCGGTACCGGCGTGACGACCAGCAAGACCACGACCGACAGCAAAGACAATGTGACGGTGAAGGAAAGCAGCTTCGGCACGAATGAAAAAGGTATGACGCTGAGCACAAGCAATAAGGTAACTGACAAAGACGGAAAGGTTACTAAAGACACCAGCGGCACGACCACGATGACCGGCGACAGTATCAGCGTCAGCAAAACAACGACGACTACGGAAAAAGACGCTGACGGCAACGAGAAAGAAGTCACCAAGACCAGCGGCACCACGATCGGCAGCGGCGAAGTGACCTTGAAACGCGAGGACGGCAGCACGATAGAAGTAGGCAGCGCCATTGAAGGTATGCAGAGTGATATGCGAGAGCTGGACGGCAGGGTCAACCGTATGGGAGTCGAGATCAAGGAAGTGGGCGCACTGAGCGCCGCTTTGGCAGGTCTGCATCCGCAGCCTGAAAACGCCAACAGCCGTGCGGATTTCGCAATGGCGATGGGCAGTTATGAGGGCAAGCAGGCGCTGGCAGTAGGCGGGTTCTATCGCCCTGACAAACGGACGATGCTGAGTATCGGGGCATCGACGACCAGCAGCAAGCATATGATGAATATGGGTATCAGCATAGCGCTGGACAGGCTGCCGGAAGCAGAGCGCAGGGCGAAGGAAGCGGCCAAAGCTGCTGGCGTTGAGCAGGAAACACTGAACAGGGTGCTGGAGCGTCTGGCGGCTTTGGAGCAGGATAACAGGCGTTTGCAGGCTGATAATGAAAAGCGTGATGTTGCTTATGAGAAACTGGCTGCTGATTATACGCAGCTGAAAGAAAAATATATAGAAGAAACTGCTGACAGGCAGCAGCCTGAACAAGCTGAGGCTGAAGAATAAATGTTGGGGGTTGGATGGTAATGAAAAAGACAGTAATCTTATTGATATTAACTTTGATGATGGTGGTGAGTGGTATGTGTTATGCGGCAGGAGATGGCAGTGACTTGAACAGGCAGCAGAAGGTGGCCGATAAGTTTATGGCAGTACTCAGCGGCGATGCTGCGGCTGTAACGCAGCTGCAGGTAGATATGGTGCCGGAGCTGGCAGAGAAGATGACGGCGGCTAATTTTGCCGCTTTGCAAAAGCAGCTGAAGGAACAGTTTGGTATTCAGAAATCGGTGCGTTTTGCGGTTTATGAGCGGTTCGACCAGGGCGACCGCCTGACGTATCTTGTAGGCTACAGCAGGCAGCAGGCTGTGCGCGCGGTATATGGTTTCGATAAAAACGGTAAGCTGAGCGAATTCGTTTTTGTACCGCTGGAAGTAAAGGCGGCCCAGAAATAAAAATCAATAAAACCCAATAAAAAAGGCCGGACTGTTAAGTCCGGCCTTTTTATATAGATAAGGTCTGTTACCAGGTGAACCAGGTATAGATGCTGAATACTGTCAGCAGCATGACTTCTAAAATAAACATCGGTTTGAGGGTCTTGAAGAAGTCGGCTTTAAAATAATCCAGGGTGACGATAAAACACATATGGGTCGGCGTCAGCATTTGTCCGGCTACGCCGAAGGCCATGGCCACGCCTGCCAGGTTCAGGTCGCCGGGCGACAGGGCTGCTACGATGGGCATAACGATCGCTACATGACCCTGTGACAGACCTGTCAGGATGCCGATAATAAAGGAGATAGCTGCGATAATGACAGGTACGGGCAGCGGTGAGGCTTTAAAATCTTCCACGATGGTATGCAGAACGTTGGTATCGGTCAGGATCTGGATAAAATAGAGGATGCACAAAACGTTCATCAGCATTTTCCAGTCGCAGGCGCCGGTAAAAACTTCTTTGATGTTCAGGACGCGGCTTGTCATACGCAGGACCGGGATCATGGCGAAGGTGACCAGAGCCATAGCGGTGGAGGCGTTAAGGTCGCAGAAAACTACCAGCATGAAGTTGATTACGACCGGGGAAAGCGACAGTACTAGGTTCATAATGTCCTGACGGCGTTCGGCCGGATCGACATCTACATTGCTGTTAGCGGGCATATCCAGCGGCCGGATGAGCACCAGCCAGCCCAGGGCAAATGCCAGCAGGGTCAGCCAGCACAGGTGGGCGATAAAGTCGCTGAAGGCAACGCCGGCGATGCTGCAGGCCATGATCATGCCGGGTATGATGGGACTGGAAAATTCAAAGATATGCCGGAACCAGAAATTGATGGCGGCTTTATGTTCTTTGGTAAGGTCTGTATTGCGGCTGGCCGCTTCGACGATGGGCGCAGAAAAACGTGCGCCGCCCAGCGAAGGCAGCAGGCCGAGAAAAGCTGGCATAATGGCCAGTGTAAATTTTTCGCTGGCAAATAAGCGCTGCAGGGCGCGGATCATTCCGTCTAAAGCGCCGCTGGTACGCAGCTCGATTTCCAGGCACATGACAAAATAGAGCGCCAGGATCAGGTCGTAGGTGCGCTGCATGGTAAGCGTGGTGGTGAAGGCGCTGACCAGATAATGGAACTGAGGGGCTACTAAAGCCCAGATCAGCAGGCCGCCTGCCAGGATCGCCGGACCGATGGGGATGTGGCGGCGCAGCAGGATGATGATCAGCAGCATTGCTAAAGCGATCACGAGAAAAATATTCATTTTAAAACCTTCTCACTCTCAAATAATATATCTATTATACAAAGAATGCAGAGAAATTTCCATATTCGGCTGAAAAAAGGTATAATAAAAGAAAATATACTTCTGGAGGTGTACTATGTATATCAGTCGCTTATGTTTGCAGAATTACCGCTGTTATGATAATTTTGAGATAGATTTCAACAAAGAACTGACTGTTATCGTAGCTGAAAACGGTAAGGGCAAAACAGCTATTCTAGATGCGGTCGCTGTAGCTTTAGGGCCTTATCTGGCGTGCTTTGACGGTGTTAAGGCCAACCAGATCAGTGATACGGATGTACGCCAGACCAAAGATACTGTAGGCAGGACTTTGGAGCATGTGCTGCGGATGAAAAGCCAGTATCCCGTTGTGATTGGGGCAGAAGGCGTTGTTGACGGCGAAAAGATCACCTGGAAAAGAGAATTGAAGGCGGCCGGGGGGCGGACGACGATCCTGAATGCGAAGGCTTTGAGCGAGTATGGGCGGCATATGGTCAAGGCGCTGCGGGAGGTCAACGACAGTAAAATAATTTTGCCGGTCATGGCTTATTATGGTACCAGCAGGATGTGGAAGGATAATAAGCTGTTCGAGCTGCGCAAGGATATCAGTCTGGAGCGCGGCAGCGGCTACGTCGATTGTATGGAGCCTTCGTCATCATATAATACTTTTGGGCAGTGGTTCAAATATGCGGCGATGAGCGCGATGGAATTTGACCGTTATCTGGCCGAGAGCGGTAAAAAGGATGAAAAGAATCCGTATACGGAAGTGCTGAAGGCTGTGCGTCAGGCGATCATTACCTGTATCGGCAGTATGGGCTGGACGGATATAGATTACAGCTTTGCTTTTCAAAATCTGATCATTATGCATGAAACGATGGGCGTATTGCCGCTGGAGGCTTTGAGTGACGGTACCCGCAGCGTGATCAGTATGGCGGCAGATCTTGCGTACCGGATGGTGCGGCTGAATCCTGACCTTGGCGCCATGGCGGCTCTTGAAACGCCGGGCATCGTACTGATCGACGAAGTCGATATGCATTTGCATCCTTCCTGGCAGCAGGCGGTAGTGTATGATGTGCGGAAGGCGTTTCCCAACGTACAGTTTATTGTGACGACTCACAGTCCGCAGGTTCTGAGCACGGTCCCTGCTGAGGCTATCCGTATCCTGCGCTGGGACAATAATCTGATCAATATCGATAAACCTGCCTTTTCTTTAGGCGCTGAAAGCTTTCAGCTGCTCAAGGATATTCAGAATGTCGACACGCGCCCGCAGGCATTGCCGATCGTGAA
>ERZ773178.1766-NODE-1766-length-21828-cov-4.093418_pt1 | contig 21828 bp, 20 predicted proteins | sample MGYA00580533_ERZ773178 | MGnify/ENA primary metagenome ERZ773178 (study PRJEB29015, sample SAMEA2737859) | human gut metagenome | biome: human gut; feature: human-associated habitat; material: faeces | place: China | collected 2012 ...
CCTCGGCGATAGCCGTCTTGCCGCCGACGGGCTCGTTTCCGATCCAGAAGATCTCGGTCTCCACACCGGATGCCTGCAAGGTTTTTTCAACCTCCTGCAGAGCCCTGTTCGTGCTGCCGTTTTTGTGCGGACTGCCGTTGACCAACAATACCTTCATAACACATGCTCCTTCCTCAAAAAGCTTACCCCTATTTTGCCGAATTTCTGTCTGCTTGTCAAGCGCACGCCGTCTTCATGAAATCTTAAGATTTTTCCGCATTGTTTCTTAAGCGCATTTTCTGTATGATAAGTACAAGTGAAAGCAAGGAGAACAGCAGATATGTACAATATTTTAGTGTGTGACGATGAAAAGGACATCGTCTCGGCGCTTACGATCTATTTGCAGGCCGAGGGCTATCAGGTCTTCGGCGCGTCAAACGGCCTGCAGGCGCTCGAGACCTTACGCCATGAGCAGATCCACCTCGTGCTGCTCGATATCATGATGCCGGGGCTGGATGGTCTTCATACCATGCAGCGCCTGCGCGAGTTTTCCAATGTCCCCGTCATTCTGCTTACGGCAAAATCCGAGGACAACGACAAAATCCTCGGCCTCACTGCCGGGGCGGACGACTATGTGACAAAGCCCTTTAACCCCATCGAGGTCATGGCGCGCGTGAAATCGCAGCTTCGGCGGTATTTACAGCTCGGCGGCGGCGCAGTTCGCTCGAATGTGCTTCATATCGGCGGCATTGAGCTCGATGACGACGCGAAAACCGTGAAGTTAGACGGCGAAGCAGTGAACCTCACGCCCAAGGAATATGATATTCTGCGCTTTCTGATGCAGAACCCCGGCAAGGTCTTTTCCCCGAGCGAAATTTATCGCCGCGTCTGGGACGATCTGCCGCTCAACGCGGACAACGCCCTCGCCGTCCATATCCGTCACATCCGGGAAAAAATCGAATATACCCCCGCCGAGCCCCGGTACTTAAAAGTCGTCTGGGGCAAGGGCTACAAAATGGAGGCTGATCCCCGATGAAATCACTTCAAAGTAAGCTTTGGGCGAAGATCACGGCGCTGCTGCTGCTGACGGTCTTTGCCATCGTGCTCTTTTTCAGCGGCTTCGGCGTGCTGTATCTTGCCGATCAGGGCGGCTACAGCAATCCCGAGGGCTTTGCGGAGGACCACATTGCAGGAAACGCGTTCTACAGCGCAATGAACACCGCCGCCGACTATTATTCCGCCGTTTTGCAGCAAAGCTCGGGCGGCAGCGGCTCGGCGCTTTCGTATTACGAGCAGCAGTTCTCCCGCGAAAACAGCAACTTTTTCTTCACCGTGCAGGACGATACCGGCAAAATCGTCTTCGAAAGCTCCGATCAGGACGAAACGTATCAGTATATGCGCAGCCAGGAGCAGTATCTGTCCTACAACTGGCGCGACGTTGTGGAGGATGACCACGTCTTTGCTTCCGAAGAAGAATACCAGACCTACCTTGATTCCCTGCAAAAGCAGAACTTCAACATCAACGACGCATATATCACGGAATATATCTACGCAGACGAAACAGCTGCCGCCAGTCAGACGGAAACGTCTGTCTCAGAAGCGCTTGTGACCGACGATACCGAAGCGGAAGCCGCGTCTGCACCCGAGCCCGACGAGGCAGGCGCCGTGCGCGAGGTCCACGCCTACATTTCCTATCAGCGCTTTGACTATCAGCACGTGACCATCACCGGCTACATCCGAAGCCCCCTGACGGCGAAGGACGATATCTATCAGGAGTCGTATTATTCGAACCTTCTGGTGGAAAACAGGCATGTCCTGATTGCCGTCGCCGCCGTTTCGTTTGCCGTGTGCCTGGCGCTGCTTGTCTTCCTGCTGTGCGCGGCTGGTCACAAGGAAGGCGTCGAGGGCATCCACCTCAACTGGGTCGACCGGATTCCGCTGGATTTGTACCTCGTCCTTGCCTTTACCGCCGGAGCGTGTCTGCTTGCTTTCGGCGTTGATCTGACTAATTCGAGCATCGCTATCGCGATTTTCGTCATCGCGGTGCTGCTGGTCTTCGCGGTGCTGCTCGTGATGAGTGTTCTGATGACGCTTTCAACGCGCTTTAAATCCGGCGCGTTCTGGAAAAACACGCTTGTTTATCGCTGCTTGCGCCTGCTTTTCCGCATGGGAAAGGGTCTCAAAGACGGTCTTTCCTACTGCGCGAAGCATCTGCACCTGTACTGGCAGGCAGGCTTGATCTTCGTCGGTGTGAGCCTTGCCGAGCTGTTCGTTCTCGCGGCGTTCAGCCGCAGCGGGGTTGTCGTGATCTGGGCGATTGCCAAGCTCGCAGAAGCGCCGCTGCTCGTCCTGCTCGCCGTCAGCCTGCAAAAGCTCAAAGCGGGCGGTGAGGCGCTCGCAGCAGGAAATCTCAACGCAAGCGTCGATGTCAATCACATGTACGGCGTTCTGAAACACCACGGAGAAAACCTCAACTCCATCGCGCAGGGCATGCAGAAGGCGGTGCAGCAGCAGTTAAAGTCCGAGCGTTTCCGCACGGACCTCATCACAAATGTCTCGCACGACATCAAAACGCCGCTGACCTCGATCGTGAACTACGTGGATCTGCTCAAAAAGGAGGACGTGCAGCCGGAGAAGGCGAAGGAGTATATCGCCGTTTTAGACCGGCAGTCCGCACGGCTCAAGAAGCTGACCGAGGATCTGGTTGAAGCGTCCAAAGCATCGAGCGGCACGCTGCCGGTGCATCTGGAAGCCGTCGATGTGAACGTGCTTCTCTCGCAGGTCTCGGGCGAGTACCAAAGCCGGTTTGAGCTCTGCAAGCTCGAGCCCATTGTGAAGCTCTCTTCCGAAAATCCGCAGATTCTCGCGGACGGAAAGCTTCTGTGGCGGGTGTTTGATAATCTGCTCAGCAATATCTGCAAATACGCCATGCCCGGCACGCGCGTCTATTTTACAAGCGAGGTGCAAGACGGACGCGTGAGCATCAGCTTCAAGAACATCTCAAACTATCCCCTCGATATCACCGCCGACGAGCTTCTTGAGCGCTTTGTGCGCGGCGATTCGTCCCGCTCGACGGAAGGAAGCGGCCTTGGCCTGTCGATCGCCCAGAGCCTGACCGGCCTTCAGAAGGGCACGTTCGACCTCGTTGTCGACGGTGACCTCTTCAAAGCCAATCTCTCCTTCCCGCTTTTAAACGCCTGATCGCGTCCCAGCGCCCCGGATTTTCCGGGGCACATTTTTTCTGCCATTGCCTCTTGACAAATAAACATCTTGTGCTATTATAAACATGTGCTTAGAAAATAAACTTTTGTCCGGCGGTGAAACAATGACAGAACGTGAAACTGAAATATTCCGTATCATCCAGCAGAACCCCGCCATCTCGCAGAACGAGCTGGCCGCGAAGCTGAATCTCGCCCGGAGCTCGGTAGCCGTCCACATCGCAAATTTGCAGAAGAAGGGCTACATTCTCGGCAAGGGCTACATTGTAAATGAAAGCGCATACGTGCTCGGCGTTGGCGCGGCGAACGTGGACATCCACGGCCGGTCGAAAAAGCCCATCGTTATGCACGACTCCAACCCCGGCCACATGAACACCTCGGCCGGCGGCGTGACCAGAAACGTCTGCGAGAATCTCTCGCGCCTCGGCGTGAGCGTGAAGCTCATCTCCGCCGTGGGAACGGACGTGTACGCTGACCAGATCCGCCGCGAGTGCCAGTCGGCCGGCATCGACATTTCGAACCTCTACGTCGCGGACGGGAAAGCGTCGTCGACCTACATGTCCATGATCGACGCGGACGGCGATATGTTCGTCGCGCTCTCCGATATGACGGTTTTGCAGGGCCTGCCCCTGAGCTTTCTCAGCGGCAAGCAGAGCCTCATTCGCGGCGCGCGGCTCGTTACGTGCGACCCGAGTCTTTCAGAAGAGGCGATCTGCCGCCTGCTTGATCTTTGCGAGGGCGGCCCGGATGTATACGCAGACCCCGTCTCCACGGCCTACGCCAGAAAGCTTGCCCCGTATGTCGGGCGGCTTCACACCGTCAAGCCCAACCGGATGGAGCTTGAGATCCTGGCCGGTCAGGAAATTAAAGACGAGCTGAGCCTTTATAACGCGTGCGAGAAGGTTCTGAATAAGGGCCTGCACCGCATCTTCGTGAGCCTCGGCACCGAAGGCTGCCTCTACATGGATCAGGAAGGCCGCATGCTCCGCCGCAAGCTCCGTCCCTTCGAGCATATGGTGAACGCCACCGGCGCGGGCGACGCATTTACTGCCGCCATGATCTACGCCACACTCGAGGACATGCCCATTGAGTCCGTCATGGACTACGCCATGGCCGCCGGCATTGCCGCCATCGGCCACGAGAGAACCATCAACCCCCAGATGAGCATTTCGCTTCTGGAATCTATTTTAAAGGAGTACAAACAATGAATCTGCATGAATATCTGTCCGTCGCACCCGAAATCGCCGAAGCCATTGCGCAGGGCAAGCCCGTTGTCGCGCTGGAATCCACCATCCTGAGCCACGGCATGCCGTATCCGGAGAACGTGGAATTTGCCCATAAGGTCGAGAAGATCGTCCGTGAAGAGGGCGCAATCCCCGCAACGACCGCGATCATCGGCGGCAAGCTGAAGGTCGGTCTGAATGACGAAGAGCTCCTCACGATGTGCAAGGCAGAAAACGTCGGCAAAGTCAGCCGCCGAGACGTGGCTGTGTATCTCGCGACCGGTCAGACCGGCGCAACGACCGTTGCAACGACGATGATCATCGCGAGCCTGGCCGGCATCCGCTTCTTCGCAACCGGCGGCATCGGCGGCGTGCACAGAGGCGCAGAAAAGACGATGGATATTTCCGCCGACCTGCAGGAGCTGGCCAACACCCCCGTCTGCGTCGTCTGCGCGGGCGCAAAGAGCATTCTGGACCTCGGTCTGACGCTCGAGTACCTCGAGACCTACGGCGTGCCCGTTCTCGGCCTTCGCACCGACGAGCTGCCCGCGTTCTATTGCCGTACCTCCGGCTACAAGCTGGACTACAACTGCCAGGATGAACAGACCGTCGCCAAGATCATGAAGACCAAGTGGGACGTGGGTCTCAAGGGCGGCGCCGTCGTCGGTAACCCCATCCCCGAGCAGTACGCAATGGACCCCGATTACATGAACGGTATCATTGAGAAGGCCGTCGCGCAGGCCAACGCCGAGCATATCCACGGCAAGGCCATCACCCCGTTCCTGCTGGCCCACATCAAGGACATGACCGGCGGCAGCTCGTTCGCTGCAAACCTCGAGCTGGCCTATAACAACGCCCGCGCCTGCTCCAAGATCGCCTGCGCCTACGCAAAGCTGTAAGCAGAATGCCCAATTACAAACGAGTCCCGGAGGAACGTTCCTCCGGGGCTTTCTTTGCTTTGGCCGCGGTTCTGTTTCCGGGCTGTCACCCAACTGTATCCGCATTGTAACGCGGCGTTTCTAGTTTTTTCATAATTTTCGTGTATACTATAGGCTATGAAATTTCAGGAGGGATGAGACATGCCGGATTGCCGCGCGCCGGTTGCGGTGTTTGACTCGGGACTTGGCGGAATCAGTGTTCTGCGCGAGCTGGTGCGGACGCTTCCGCGGGAAAACTATCTCTATTTTGGAGACTCCCTCCACGCGCCCTATGGCACAAAAACGCCGCAGGAGGTTGTTGACCTCAGCCTGCAGGCGGCGGACAGGCTCCTTGCGCAGGGCGCAAAAGCGCTCGTCGTCGCCTGCAACACGGCAACCAGCGCCGCCATCCGGACGCTGCGGAAAACATATCCGGAGCTTGCCATCGTCGGCACCGAGCCCGCCATCAAGCCCGCCGTTGAGCGCCACCCGGGCGGTCGCATCCTCATGCTGGCTACGGCCATGACCGTCCAGGAGGAAAAGTTCCAGCGCCTCAAGGCGCAGTATGACGAGCAGGCGCAGATCATCCCCATCGCGTGCAGCGGCCTGATGGAATACGTCGAGCAGGGGATCTTACGCGGGGCGGAGGTCGAGGGATACCTTCTTGACAAGCTCGAGCCGTATCTCAAGGTCCCCATTGACGCGGTCGTGCTGGGCTGTACGCACTATCCGTTTTTGCGCGGGGCCATCCGCCGCATCGTGGGAAGAAGGCCCGAGATCATCGACGGAAGCATCGGCATCGCCCGGCAGCTTGAGCGCAGACTCGAGGAGCAGGGACTTCTCAACACAGACGACGCGCCCGGCACGGTAGAATTTCAGAACTCGCTCGATGAGCCGGAGATTCTGGGGCTCATGCAGGCGCTGTTCCACTATGAGGACGAAGCACCGTAATCGACCCAAAAATTGAAAATCGAAAAAATCAGCCGTCCGAAAGAAAAACAATCTTTCAGGCGGCTGACAATTTTTCAGTGTATAAACATGGCATATAATTTGGAAAACGAAAATTTGTGCAACTTTTCCGTTTGCGTTTCCGGCAGAAAATCTGCTATAATTAAGATACAGAAAGTTGGATTTTGCGGGAAATGGAGGATGCGATGTTTACACCGGGCGATTATGTGGTTTACAGTGTCGAGGGCGTGTGCCGCGTGGAGGAAGCGGGTCGGCTGAATGTACCGGGGCTCGAGCGCGGGCGGGACTATTATCGTCTTACGCCCTATTACCGCGGCGGTGTGATCTACACCCCCGTCGGCGGCAAGGCAAGCATCCGCCCGGTCATGACGAAGACGGACGTGCAGGCGCTTTTGCCGGAGCTTCCAGGTCTTCCCGAGCTGACGGACGTTCCGACGGATATCAAGCAGCAGTCCGGCTTCTACCGGGAGATTCTTGCCGCGCACGATTGCAGAAAGCTGCTCCAGCTCTGCAAGACCATCTACAACAAGCAGAAGCAGCTCGCCGCCCGGCGCAGGACCGTCAGCTCCACCGAGCTTCGCAGCTGGAAAACCGCCGAGGAAATGCTCCATCAGGAGTTTGCCTTTGTCCTTGGCAAGCAGCCGTCTGAGATCAAGGCCTATCTGGAAGACGCGTTCGCGTCCTGAAGGCCGGAATTTTTCTAAAATACACGAAAAGGGGTCGATGCACGCCGCACCGACCCCTTTCTTGTTTCTATGTTACCCGGAACGACTGCGCGAGCAGGCGCAGAATGAAGGCGGAAAAATCGCTTTCAAACGTAAACGCGAAGCGCTCGCCGTCTTCAATTTCGTGGCAGGAGATGAGCTTCCTTGCTTCGCTGACCCAGACTGCCATGTTTATGCTACCCCCTCAACAATAGATTCCCAGACGGAGGCCGGCTGACCGGCAGATAAGCTGAGCGAATAGCTGTAGGTTCCGTCCGACCAGATGCCAAGCGTATAGCTGTCCCGCTCGCCCTTCAGGGTGACGGCGCAGCCGTTTACGGTGAGGCTTTCTTGCGCGGGGTATTCGTTCCAGTCGCCGGAATTGTCCTCTTCTCCGAGAGACTGCCGGAAACATGCCGTGCTGCCGCCGTTTGCGTAGTCGATCTGCGCCATGTCGCCCCAGTAGGAGGTATAATAGATGCTCTGCGGGAAGAACGGGAGGCTCTGCGCCGATTTCACCGGGAAGCCGACGGCCTCGCTCAGTTCCTCTTTTGAGGTTACCTCGACCATACCGTTTGCAACCATCGTCTCGGACTCCTCCGGAACGGGACTGGAAATAAATTTTGGCAGCGCCATCGCGCCCATGAGCAAAACGGCAAGGCACGCGGCCAGCGCGGCAAAACGGCGGAGCCGGTTCGGCTTTTTGCAGGGCTCGGCCATCTGCGTCTTGACGTTTTGTAAGATCCGCGCGCGCATCTCGGGCGTTACTTCGAGCTTTTCCATCACTTCATCGTATTTCGTCAAAGTCGTACGCCTCCTTTAAAATCTCGCGCAGCAGCGCTCTGCCCCGGTGCAGATCGGAACGGACGGTTGCTTCGCCGCGCTGCAAAATTTCCGCGATCTGTCTCGTTGAGTAGCCTTCATGGTAAAACAGGTGGACCGGCGCGCGGTATTTTTCGGGAAGGTCGCGCACAGCCTGCCAGACGAAGGACAGATCTTCCCTGTTCTCTGCGACCAGCTCGTCGTTTAATTCATCCGCCGCGCGCACGGCGTTGTAAGACAAGCGATTCTTGCTGAGATTGCCCGCCACGCGCAAAAGCCACGCCTTTTCATGCGCTTCGCTTTCAAACGCGGGCGCGGTCTTTAAAAATTGTACGAGCGTATCCTGCAAGACCTCCTCCGCGTCTTCCATATTGTGAAGATACGAGTAGGCATAGCGCAAAATTGCGTTTCCGTGCGTGTCCAGAATCTCAGCCGCGCGGGCGTTAACATCGGCCTGCGCATCCTCTCGCGCGGGATTTGCCGCAAGCAGCTTCGCCGCGAACAAATTCCGGACGGTTTTCAAAGCTTGCGCGCCCGCTTCCCAGAACCGGCTTAAAACCGGCGCAGGCGCAAATCGTAACACTGCTTCCATCATGCTCTCCCTCAAATGGCCGCACGGGTTTCCGTGCGGCCAAAGCACGTTACTGAACGTTCGCCACAAGCGCGGCCATGTCGCTTTGGCCGATCGCGTTTTCTACGCTCAGCGCGTAGCTGTAATCGCCATTCGTCCAGATGGCAAGCTTCACAAGGCCGTTTTCGCCCTTCATCGTGACGCTCACACCGCCTGCGTCGACAGTTTCGGTTTCGGCGTACTCGTTGTAATCGCCGGAAACATCGTCTGCGCCCGGGGCCTTGCGGATGCGTGCGGTCTCGTCCTCGCCGGATGCGTAGATGATCTCGAACATGACGTCTCCCGCAGCGCTCAAGACGCGGTAGGATTTTTCCGAGCAGCCGGAAATCTCGTCCGGCACAGTGAGATCGAAGCCTGCGGCCTGCACGGCATCGTCCTTCGAATCATAATCCGTCCACGGGTTCGGGATCTGAACGTTCTTGGTGTCGGTCGTTTCTGCCTGTTCGGTCTGCGCGGGCTTCTCAGGCTCGGCGGCGGGCTTTGCGCTCTGCGCGCAGGCGGCAAGGCTCAGCAGCATGGCTGCGGTTACGGTAAAGATCAAAAGCTTTTTCATGATATGTGTTCCTTTCAACTGTAAGTTTTTGCGGTTATCAACCGTTTCCATCTTGTATACAGTTGGGGAAGCGGAATTGTTGCAGCGTTTCGAAAAAATTTTTTAAAAAATCTCGGAAGCGCTTTTATCTGCCGGTTCTGCGCGAAGCCGGACGCAGCTTACGCGTCTTCCTTCACGCACGCAAGGAATTTTCTCAGGTGCGCGCGGCCCTCTGCCGTGCATTTGTACACGCCCGCGCATTCGAGCACCTGCGCGAAGACCTGCCCGATCTCGAACCGGATGATCTCCTCGGCATTGTCGGCATCAAATTCCGGGTGTCGTTTCATAAAGCCTTCTGCCCAGTCGGCGTGCTTGGCGAGGTCTTCATTTTCGCGGAGATTTTCGCCGTTCAGAAGCGCCGCCCGCAGGTCAGCCATCTCTTTTTTGAGTCTGCCGGGCAGGACCGCCAGACCCATGACCTCGATGAGGCCGATGTTCTCCTTTTTGATGTGGTGCAGCTCCTCGTGCGGATGGTACAGACCCATCGGGTGTTCCGGCGTGGTCAGATTGTTGCGAAGCACAAGATCGAGTTCATAGCGGCCGTCTCTCATGCGGGCAATCGGCGTGATCGTATTGTGCGGCTCGCCGTCGGTTTCCGCGAAAATCATCGCATCGGGGTCACTGTAACGGCGCCACTTCGCAAGGATTTTGCCCGCGAGGTCGCAAAGCTGGTGCTTGTCCGCACTGTTTAACCGCAGGACGGTCATCGGATATTTCACAACGCAGCAATCCACATCTTTGAAACCCGGAACCTCGAACGAGAATTCCGGCTCGGCTTTTTCCATCGGGAAGGTGTGATGTCCGCCCTGGAAATGCTCATGGGCCAGAATGCTGCCGCCGACGATGGGGAGGTCTGCGTTGCTGCCGAGGAAATAATGCGGGAACTGCTCGACAAAGCTGAAGAGCTTGTCAAAGGCAGCCCGGTCAATGACCATCGGTGTGTGCTGGGTGTTCATCACAATGGCATGCTCGTTGTAATAGACATACGGTGAATACTGAAAGCCCCACGGCTGGCCGTTCACCGTGACCGGCATGACGCGCAGATTCTGCCTTGCCGGGTGCGAGATCGTCCCCGCATAGCCGACGTTCTCCACGCAAAGAAGACACTTTGGATACCCCGACGCTTTTTTGAGCTTCGCCGCCGCAATATCGCGCGGGTCTTTTTCCGGCTTCGAGAGATTGATCGAGATTTCGAGTTCGCCGTACTTCGTCTGCGCCGTCCAGCGCTCGTCCTTTGCGATGCGGTCGCGGCGGATGTAGTTGCAGTCCTGGCTGAGCTTATAGAAGTAGTCGGTTGCCGCCTTCGGGGACGTTTCATAGAGCGAGCGGAACGTATGGATGACTTCCGAGGGCTTCGGCGTGACGCAGCCCATGAGCTTCGTGTCGAACAGGTCGCGCTCCGCGATGGTATCCGCGATCAGTCCCTGTTCGGCGGCATAATCGCACAGCAGATTCAGGCATGCCGGAAAGTCGTAGTGCGCCGTCTGCTTTTCATAGCTCTCGAGCTTCAGCTCCGCAAGGAGCGCGTTTCTCGCGAACGTCTCGTCGAGCGCGTCCAGCAGGCCGCAATTTTTCGCGTAATCCAGCAGCGAATCGAGCGCCGCATACACAGCTTCCAGTTTCATAAGATAGCCTCCTGACATATTTCATAGGATGGAGTTTTCTGATTTTACGACCACATCATAATCGCATTTTCCCCACGTGTCAAGGCGCAACAGCTGTACCAATTCTCCCTGCCTCTTCCTGCGCGCCAAAGCACAAATTCCCATCTGATACCTGTATGGAAGCGGTGGACTCCTTTTGACCGGAATCTGCCGCTTGAAGCAGCCCTTCCGCTTCGTCTCGCTCATGTAGGCAATGCTCGCAAGTTGCCCGAACAGAAGATCAAAGGCATAGTGGCCGGCAATGTATCTTCCGTCATGCTCTTTTGTAAAATCGGGATTGCCAAGCAAAAAACGATTCGCCAGCCCGACATGATTCATGTTATCCAGTTTCCATACTGGATGGGATCAGATCAGCGCTTGCGGTACACAGAAATGATCTTGGCGCAAGTATGGAACGAACAGATTTGCCCATTCAAGGCATCCAAACCTGTGATTTTCGTCTTAGACGGAGCAAATAATCTTCATCTTGGCTCTCGAAATATGGGCACTCGAATTTTACGGGAGGCACGCAAATATGGTATTTCCAGATGGTTCATAACCCAATGGGCAGATGACGACAAAATGTTAAACAATCTGTCCCAGGCGGCTTTACGCATTTTCTTTCGTCCCGGCGCATACCGAAAGCGCCGGCTCCTCGCGGCCAACTCCACGGCGTTAGGATCGCGATGCCGTTTTCAAATCGAACTGGGGGTCTGGAGGTGTACGCCTTCGAATTGCGACGCATATTGCAGCGTATGGTCTACAAATTCCTGCATGGGTTTTGAGATGGGGGACGGCGGCGTGATGAAATAGACGCAGCGCTGCGGGTGCGGCGTGATGGGCAGCAGTTTTGCGCCGGTAGAGGCGGCAATCTGAAAGGCAGCGGAGTATGGCGCGACCATCCAAAGGCGTTTATTCACCATGAGCCGCTCCAGCGCGTTCATGTGGTCGATGGTGATCAGCGGCACGGATTTTGTTCCATACCAGTAATTGTGCCACTCGTCAAATTCGTTGTTCCACGGAATCCGGATTTCGTTTCGCACATCCAGTTGATCGGGTGTCATATGCTCGGAGGTTGCAACCTCATGCCCGGCGACAAGACACATCTCCTCTTCCCATAACGGCTGAACGTGCAGACCGCGCGTAACGGTAATATTGCAGATAAAAGCGCCGTCCAGAATGCCGCTCAGGACACGGCCGATTGCCGTGTAGGAATGCTGGCTTTCGACAGAAAGATGCACCGCCGGATGCGTCTGCATGAAAGAGTTGATGCTCGGATAAATCACATAGTTGACCAGGGAGTTGATGGCCGAAAAGTGCAGAATATGGCCACTGCTGTTATCGCTGATGGCCTGCATTTCCTCCCACAGCTTGCTCCACTGCTCGGCGAGCTCTACAAAGCGTTCGCCCTGCGTGGTAAGGGTAACCGCGCGCAGGCCTTTTCCGCGCCGCAGAAGCTGAAAGCCGAGTTCCTTTTCCAGCGACTGAATAGATCGGCTCAGGGCGGGCTGGCTGATATAGAGCTTTTCAGCGGCTGTTGTCAGATTTCCATAACGAACGGCGGCAAGCAAGGCGTTGATCTCAGCATTATTCACAGTGGTATTCCTCCCAGATTGACAGATTTTATAGGCTGTATTTGCAGAACGTACGAAATAGGCCTGGAGAAATTGACAAACGATGCAAAATATGCGTATTTATTATATTATATGCGATTTTTGTCATTTTACAAGAAGAAAATGAGCGCGTATACTAAGGGAAATTCAAGAACATGTAAAAATATTTTAATAATAGGAAGAGATATGATTCTGTTTTCCAGTGAAAGACACGAAAGCTGTGTGCCTTTCTGAAATATCATATTTCTGAATATTTACAATGAGGGACGCAAAGGAAGCGTGGGGAGGATTCTATCGTGAAAAAAATCCGCAACTACAGCGCAATCACTGCGCACGGCGACGTACCGGCGCGAAAGATGGTGCTGGATCTGATGGATCGTGTGTTACAGGAGGTGGACTCCTATCAGAGGATCTGGGACGTCATGCATGTGGAAGGCAACGTGCTGCATGTTGGCGTAAAGAGCTGGAACCTTGAAAGCAAGCGGAACATTTACCTGCTTGGCGCAGGAAAGGCGTGCAATGCCATGGCGCAGGCTGTCTGCGACGTTCTGGGCGAACGGATCACAAAGGGAATCATTTGCGTCAAGATTAAAGAGGAGCAGGATCACTACTGCAACACCGACGTTTATGTCGGCGGGCACCCGCTGCCGAATGAGGAAGGCATGCTGGCCGCACAGAAAATGATCGACCTGATTTTGCAGGCAAAGCCGGAAGACTTGTTCATCTCCGTTTGCAGCGGCGGAAGCTCCGCGCTTCTGACCTACCCCATCGAGGGAATCACACTGGAAGATGAAATTAAAACGCAGGATCTGCTTCTGCGCAGCGGCGCAAAGATTCTGGAAATCAATGCAGTCCGCCGCCATATTTCCCGCACGAACGGCGGGCGGCTGGCGGAGCTGATCTGCCACACAATCGGCGCGGAGCTCATCAGCTTCCAGATCAGCGACGCTGTCGGTAAAAAGGAGTCGAAGGACCGCGCGCTGCCGGCTGAGTTCCATGGAACACCCTTCGGCGGCGACCAGACGACCATTCAAAACGCCCGCGAAATGATCATCAATTATGATCTGCGCGAAACACTGCCGCAGAGCGTGGTCTCGTATCTGTTTGACGACAGCCGCGCGCAGGAAACGCCGGGAGATATCGCGCCGGATAAAATGACGACGTTCCTGATGGGAAATCTCGCAGATTCCTGTACGGCGGCAAAGCACGCAGCGCAGGAAATGGGCGTGCCTTGTATGGTGCTGACCACCTTCTTGGAGGGCGAAAGCAGCGAGGCAGGACTATTCCTTACCTCGCTGGCACGGGAAATCAAGTATAACGAAAGGCCGATTGCAGCGCCGTGCTTTGTGGTCTGCGCGGGCGAAACGACATGCAGCGTAGATAAGGCGCGCGGCGTCGGCGGACCGTCGCAGGAGCTGACATTGGGCGCTTCCATCGGCCTGCGTGGAATGGACGGCGTGGCAATCGCTTCGATCGATACGGAGGGCACGGATGGGCCGACCATCTATGCCGGCGGCATTGTGGACGGTACAACATTCGACGCCGTGGAACAGTCCGGCGAGAATGTATACGAGGCGCTTCGATACTATGAAAGTCAAACGTTTCTTGCTGTTGTTCCTGTGCGCAGTGATGCTGTTTTCCATGGTCGCGTGCAGCGGCGAAACCACAAGCAAGTCGGCTGAGTCGACAGATGCATCTGCCTCTTCGACGGCCAGCACAGAACCTTCCTCCGCAGACGCCTCTGAAGCACAGAGCAATACGGGCTATTCGCAGGGGCAGATCGTTTCTACGGAACCGACCGGAATCGTTTCCTCCAAGGACTCGATGATCGTTGTTGTTCCTGCAGATCCCGGTTCTCTGGATCCACATGACTCCGTGACGCAGAACAAGCATCAGTCCACGCGGCAGATTTATGAAACCCTTGTTGTTTACGATGACGACGGCAACCTGATTCCGTGGTTGGCGGAAAGCTGGGAGTATGCCGATGACTGCACCATCAACTTCAAGCTTCGCGAGGGCGTGAAGTTCCACAATGGCGACGAGCTGAAGGCAAGCGACGTGATCTTCACGCTCAACCGTCTGGTCAAGGACAACACGGTTGCCGCGATGCAGGTCAACAAGGTCGACTTCAGCAAAACCGTTGCAACAGGCGACTATACGTTCACGCTCGTGACCTTTGAGCCGTACGCCATTCAGGTTGCGATGCTGGAAAACCCGCTGTGCGGCATTATCTCCGAGCGCGCCTATACCGAATCGAACGGCGACTTCTTCAAAGCGCCGGTCGGCACCGGCCCGTATAAGGTCGTCCAGTATAACTCCGGCGACAGCCTCATTCTCGAAGGCTTCGATGATTACTGGATCGAAGGCCAGCCCTATGTGAAGAATGTGACCCTGCGCTACATCTCGGACGCTTCTTCCCGCGTGATTGAAGCGGAATCCGGCAACGCGGATATCGTGTATGAAATCACCGCAACGAACGTTGACCGCGTGCGCGCCGACGAAAACATCAATCTTGTTTCGGCCATGGGCGCGAACACCAGCTACCTTTACATGAACCAGGCCAAGACTCCGTTTGAAAACGAGCTGGTCCGCGAAGCGGTCTGGTATGCGGTTGATATCGATCAGGCTGTCGAGGTTGCATACGGTTCCTTCGGCGCCCGCGCGACCGGCGTGATCTCCCCGGGCATCGACGGCCGTCATCCCGACATGAGCGCGTACTTCCCGACCAGAGATGTGGAAAAGGCGAAGGAACTTCTGGCCGAGGCCGGTTATCCCGACGGCTTCGAGACCTCCATCAGCTGCAACAGCTCCGACCAGCAGAGAAAGGATTTCTGCGAGGTTGTGCAGGCGCAGCTCGCCGAGGTTGGCATTACGCTAAAGATTGACGTTATGGACAGCACGCAGTGGGCGTCCTCGCTGGCCGCCGGCGAAGGCTACATGACGATCTACGGACTGACCGCTTCCACCGGCGAGGCCGGACGCGTTCTGTTCCGCTGGCTCCCGGATACTTCGGAATGGCCGATTTCCTCCTGGGATAATCAGGAATATTACGACCTGATCAACAAGGCGCTTGCAACGACCGACACGCAGGAGCGCAACGAGCTGTATTACCGCTGCCAGGAGATGCTGATGGAAAACCATGTGGTTCTTCCTGTCTGGCACAAGGAGCTGAACGCAGCCTGCCAGCTTGACGTGCGCGGCTTCCGGATCACACCGTCCTACGAGCAGCACTATCTGCAATTTGTCTACTTCGAGTAATTTATATTTCCTCCCGGCATTGTACGGCATTGCCATACAATGCCGGGAAAAACCAAATAGAGCCGCTCAACAAATGGACCGATTCCTCCGTTTGTTGAATTTTTAATAAATACGGACACTTAACGGAGGTGGAAATCATGCTGAAATACATCGGAAAGCGGATACTGATGATGCTTCCGATCCTGTTTGGAATTACGGTTATCGTATTTACCCTGATGTATGTAACGCCCGGCGACCCGGCCTATGCGATTCTCGGAGAAAATGCAACGCCGGAGCAGGTCGCGGAGATTCACGAGGAATACGGTCTGGACGACCCGTACTTTGTGCGTCTGGGACGTTACTTCGCCGGAATTCTGCATGGAGATTTCGGAACGTCTTACAAAACCGGCCAGCCGGTATTCCGCGAGATCATGACCCGGTACCCGAATACGCTGAAGCTTGCGCTGCTCAGCACGCTGCTCGGCGTGATCATCGGCGTAACCTGCGGTATTGTTTCGGCCGTCAAGCAGTACTCCGTCTTTGACAAAATCGGCACGGTCGTTTCGCTTTTCGGTGCATCGGCTCCGTCATTCTGGATTGCTATGGTTCTGGTCCTGTTCTTCGCGGTCAAGCTGAAATGGCTCCCGCCGACGGGAACCTACGGCTTTAAGTACTGGATTCTTCCGGTGGCGACGCTCGGCTTTCAGGCAAGCGCGTCCATTATGCGCATGACCCGCTCGAGCATGCTGGAGGTCGTGCGGCAGGACTACATCCGCACGAGCCGCGCAAAAGGCCAGAGCGAAGTCAAAACCATCATGCAGCACGGCTTCCGCAATGCGCTGGTTCCGATCATCACGGTCATCGGCATCCGGATCTGCGGCTTTCTGGCTGGCGCGGTTCTGGTGGAAACGGTGTTCGCGATCCCGGGCCTTGGCAAGTACATTGTCGACAGCGTAAATTTCAAGGATTATCCTGTCGTGCAGGGCGGCGTGCTCTGGATCGGTCTGAACTGCATCGTTATTAACCTTCTGACCGATATCGTATACTGTTTTGTCGATCCGCGCATCCGCGCGATGTACGCCGGGAAGCGGAAAAAAGCGCCTGTTGCGGCGGCAAAGGGAGAGGCAGGTGGAAACAATGGATGAGTCCCGTAAAAAGAAAGTCAAAAAAACCTCACAGTTTGCGGAGATCTGGCATCGCCTGAAGAAAAACAAGATGGCCATGGCCGGGCTTTATATTCTCCTGTTTATTCTCGTAGCCTCCTTGTTTGGTCCACTGATTTCCATCTATCAGTACGATGTGCAGGACTATGCGGTGCGCTCGCAGTTTCCGAGTCTTTCGCATCTGTTCGGCACGGATAACTTCGGACGCGATATTCTCACGCGCATTATGGTCGGCGGACGCTATACACTCTTCATTGCGCTCGTCTGCGTGACCTCCTCAGCCATCATCGGCTCGCTGCTCGGTCTGATCGCCGCGTATTATCCCAAGGTTGACAATATCATCATGCGCATCATCGATATTTTTATGGGCATTCCGACCATGATGCTCTGCGTCAGCATCGTTGCTGCGCTAGGCAGCAGCATGCGCAATATGATGATCGCACTGATTGTGACGCAGTCGCCGGAATTTGCCCGCATCATGCGTGCGCAGGTTCTGACGGTAAAGGACAAGGAGTACATTGAAGCTGCGCGCTCCATCGGATGCAGCAACGCGCGCATTATTTTCTCACATATCGTGCCGAACGTGCTCGCGCCGATCATTGTGCAGTATACGCTTGGCGCGGTCAATGTTATTCTGATGAGCGCGTCGCTGAGCTTTGTCGGCATGGGCGTTCAGCCGCCGACGCCGGAATGGGGCCTGATGATCTCGGCCGGCAGAGACTATCTCAGAGACTACTGGCACATCGCAATTATTCCCGGCCTTGCAATCGTTGTTTCCGCGTTTGCACTGAATATGCTCGGCGACGGTCTGCGAGACGCTCTGGACCCGCGCCTGAAGCAGTAAGGAGGCAGCCATGGATCATAATTTATTGGAGATCAAGGACTTATACGTTCAATACACCACGGACGGCCGTGCGGTGGAAGCGGTCAACGGCATTACCATTACGGTGAAAAAGGGCGATACGCTGGGACTCGTCGGAGAAACCGGCGCAGGCAAAACAACGACCGCGCTCGCCATCATGGGTCTGGTTCCCGATCCGCCCGGAAAGGTAACCTCCGGCGAGATCCTGCTCAACGGAGAAAATCTGCTGCAAAAAAGCGCGAAGGAACTGCGCACCATCCGCGGCAAGGATATCGCGATGATCTTCCAGGACCCCATGACCTCCCTCAACCCGGTTCTTCCCGTGGGCGATCAGATCCGCGAGGTGATTTTGCTCCATGAAAAGCTTTCCAAGGCGGAAGCTACGCACAAGGCGTGCCAGATGCTGGAGCTTGTCGGCATTCCCGCGGAGCGCTACGACGAATATCCGCATCAGTTTTCCGGCGGCATGAAGCAGCGCGTCATCATTGCAATTGCACTGGCCTGCAACCCGAAGCTCCTGATCGCGGACGAGCCGACGACGGCACTGGACGTGACCATTCAGGCGCAGGTTCTGGAAATGATGCGCGATCTGAAGGAAAAATACGGAACGGCGATGATTCTGATCACACACGACCTCGGCGTTGTGGCAGAGGTGTGCAACAACGTCGCGATCATGTACGCCGGGCAGATCGTGGAGTCCGGCACGCTGGACGATATTTATTCCGATCCGCAGCACCCCTATACCATCGGCCTGTTCCGCTCGATTCCGGATCTGACCTCTAAACAGCGGCGGCTGGAAATCATCCCCGGCATCATGCCGGATCCGTCCAATCTGCCGAAGGGCTGCAATTTCTGCACGCGCTGCCAGTATGCCACGGAGCGCTGCAAGCAGGAAAAGCCGCCGGTTGCGCAGCTCTCAAAGTCCCACGCAGTGCTCTGCTGGAGAAACGCAGAACAGGAGGCTTGAAACGATGTCGACGATTTTGGAAGTCAGAAATCTCAAAAAGTATTTCAATACGAAAAACGGCCTACTGCACGCAGTTGATAACGTGTCGTTCTCCATTGAAGAGGGCAGAACGCTCGGCGTTGTCGGCGAGTCGGGCTGCGGCAAATCCACGCTCGGGCGCGTTGTACTGCATTTGCTCCCGGCGACGGAGGGGCAGATTCTGTTCTGCGGCGAGGACATTTCAAACCCGAAAAAGGCGAAGCTGCACGAGCTGCGGCGCAATATGCAGATGGTGTTTCAGGACCCGTATTCGTCCCTGAATCCGAGACAGTCTGTCGCGGAAATTATCGGCGAGCCGCTGAAGGTGTATCATGTCTGCAAAAGCAAGCAGGAACTGGACGAACGCGTCCGCGAGATTATGGATACCGTCGGGCTTCCCGAGCGCTATCAGCACAGCTACCCGCATGAGCTGGACGGTGGCCGCCGGCAGAGAATCGGCATCGGCCGCGCGCTGGCGCTGAATCCGAAATTTATCGTCTGCGACGAGCCGGTTTCCGCGCTGGACGTTTCCATTCAGGCCCAGATTCTGAACCTGATGATGGATTTGCAGGAAAAGTACCGGCTGACGTATATTTTTGTAACACATGATCTGTCCGTTGTGAAGCATATTTCCGACGACATCATGGTCATGTACCTTGGCGTGATGGTGGAAAAGACAAGCTCGGAGGAACTGTTCTCGTGTCAGCTGCACCCATATACCAAGGCGCTTCTTTCGGCCATCCCGATTGCAAAGCCCAATCTGGACCGCAAGCGCATTGCGCTCAAGGGCGAGCTGACCTCTCCGATCGAGCCGCCCAAGATGTGCCGTTTCGCGCCGCGCTGCCCGTATGCGACGGAACGCTGCTTCCAGGAGGAGCCCGCGCTGGAGGAGGTACTGCCGCAGCATTTTGTTTCCTGTCACCGCGTAAAAGAAATTAACCAGCTTTGAGAAAAAGGAGAACGATATGAAAGCGATTGCGGTAAACACGTATGTTGTAGACGTTGGCAGCTTCCGCCCCGTCGTCGTTGAGATTCTGACAGACGAGGGCATTTCCGGCGTCGGCGAAGGCGCGGTCGGCTTCGGCATCGGCTGCAACGCTGCGGCCGCCATGATCAAGGAGCTTGCGGAGCGATTTGTCGTCGGAAAGGACATCGGCGGCATTCTGTCCATCTGGAACGACTTTTATTATGACACGTTCTGGGGAAAAGGCGCAGGCGCTATTTTCTATGCAGCGGTCAGCGCGCTGGAGCAGGCGCTCTGGGACATCAAGGGTCAGGCGCTCGGCGTGCCGGTCTATGAGCTGCTAGGAGGCAAGCAGCGCGAGGTTATTCCGATTTACGCAAACGGATGGTCGGAGGGCAAGTGCATTTGCCCGGAGGACTTTGCCGAGCGCGCGGCGGCAGTGGCCGAGCAGGGCTTTTCTGCCATGAAAATGTATCCGATGAGCCAGATTGACCCCATCCGCCATCTGAACAAGCATATCAAGAACCGGGAAGTGACGAAGAAGGTTTTCGACTGCGCGGTCAGGGCCGTGGAGCTCGTTCGCCAGACCATCGGTCCGGAGCGCGAGCTGCTTGTGGACGTGACGGCGGAGGGTACGACGGATATGATGTGGCGGTTCGGCCAGGCCATCGAGCCCTACAACATCTTCTGGTACGAGGAAGCCATGGACGCGTTCGACGTGGACGCGTACAGGACCATCCGGGATAAAGTCAATATTCCGCTGGCCACCGGAGAGCGGCTTTATACGCGCTATGGCTTCCGGCGGCTCCTCGAGTCGCGGGCGGTCGACGTGGTGCAGCCGGACCCTGGCACCTGCGGCGGCATTATGGAGGCGTTCCACATCGGCGCAGCGGCGGAAACCTACAGCGCTAGAATCGCGCCACACAACTGCGGCGGTCCCGTTCTGACGGCTGCGGCGCTGCAGCTCGCCTCCTGCCTGAGCAATTTTGCCATTCAGGAAATTTTCCCGTTCCACACGCCGGCGCAGTACGAAATCGTGGAAGAGGCCTATGAGCATAAAATCCACGACGGCGTGATCGACGTGCCGGTACTTCCCGGGCTTGGAATCAAGCTCAACCATGCGTTTGTCGACCCGTTCCGGGTCAACAGCGTCAGCGTCAAGGATATTGTATGATAAGCTGTCATCCATTTTTGTAAGTTTCGCCAAAATGCAGAGCGCAGCGTGTTCATTGCCGGTTTCCATGCCGTTCTCTTTTCTTTGATGAGTGAATCGAAGTCAGGCGCTGGTTGCACTACAGACGAAGGAGGGAGAAAGAGCTTGATGGCTCTTTCTCCCTCTGTTTTTTCGCGTGTTTCAAGGTTCTTTTTTGTGCCGGAATCGCAGCGCTTTGTACCGTCTAAGACCTTGTAAGTTATAGCCGCACTTTTGACGTAAGGCTAAAAATAAGGCTAAACTCAGAGCCACAGATCATCCGTTTTAGAGAAACAAATCTTGTCTTCCCATTTCCCAATCCGGATATATTTGAACAGCAAAACCGGCATCTGAATCCCAGACGCATTCAAACAGCATGAGCGTCGTTCCATCTTGTTTGAATAAAAGTGACGTGGGCATTATAATGGCACTTAGCGCTGATACGTCTTGAACCTTTTTTGCTGCCGGCCAATTAAAACGAAGCTCCTCCAAATTATTATTTATATAATCAGTTACTTTTTGCGAAAGAAGCGCCAGCGTTTCTTGCTGATTCTCCTGGAATTTTTGATAACTGGCTCGTTCCGCATCGGTTATCGGTTTTCCCGAGTACGCTTTTGCTGCAACGGTTAGCGTCCATTTTTTTCCGAACATTTCGTATTCGTCAGTCTTAAACCATCTGTGACGATATTCCATATGCCCGAATACAGGATCATCGATATAGTTATTCATAGCGTTCCTCCGTCTTGCAGTTTAGCTGCCTTATAAACCGAAATACCACCTGAATGCGGAATATTCCCATGAACCTCAGAGGGAACCTTCTGCATGGTTTTACAATCGTTGCATTCGTGCCATGTATAATGGTTCTCTTTCCGCCATTGTGCGACCTCTTCCGGAGCACAGCCTCGTTGTGATGCTAAAGCTTCGTCCGCTTGATCGAAATTTGCTCCTCTAGCAAGCCTGTGTAAATTCAGCGACCGTTTTTGTGTGAAATCTCCGTAAAAAATCTGCCGCAGCAAAGAAAATGCCCGGAAGCGTTGTGCTTCCGGGCATTTTCTGACTGTCAGCGTTACGGCGTATAGCTTCTGGCCAGGACGGTCAGTTCGCCATGCTCGAT
>ERZ773178.1779-NODE-1779-length-21721-cov-3.768577_pt1 | contig 21721 bp, 15 predicted proteins | sample MGYA00580533_ERZ773178 | MGnify/ENA primary metagenome ERZ773178 (study PRJEB29015, sample SAMEA2737859) | human gut metagenome | biome: human gut; feature: human-associated habitat; material: faeces | place: China | collected 2012 ...
TATTTCTTTTTCAGTTATTTTTTCCTTCTCTTGTGCCTCATTCCACCATTCACCACATCCATCCAGAAAAAATATTTTTTGATCATTTAACTTTTCTAAAGTGGCTGGATGCCATGCCGGTACAATACAACTTTCAATTTCTTTTTCTGAATCAAATACATTAATATCTCTTATAATAGTAAATGAATTAATATATGCATCTAAAACCCATTTTAAATTTTCAGGAAATGATCTCTTTCTTAAATACTCACCTAATCCCCTGTATGCATCACATAATTTAGTCAATTCAGAGTTATCCTTTGATATGCAATTATAAAATCCATCATTTGAAATTGAATATACAAATTTTATAAATGTCTTTCCTACCTCATCAAATTTTGCCGAAATAACTTTTTCATCTAGTGGTACTTTCTTGTCTACGTAATCTGCCAGATTAAAACCAAATTCAATATCGCTATCTCTTAAACGATCAAAAAATTCCTCTTCACTCTTTGAGAATATAATAGAATTCAATTTTTTTATTTCTGACACTGGAATAAAATTACCTTCTTTATAATTGCAAAAATCCTGTAAACATAGTTCACTAAAATTTTGGCTCCATGAATTGTTTACATTAAATTTCCACTGAAATTCATGATGAAATTCTTTTCCATTTACTTCATATTTAGTTGAAAAACTTATCTTACTAACAGATTTATTTGCTGAAGCCGGCTTTACATATTTTCCTTCTTTAATATAATTATATGCTTGTGATGGATTTAAAAATTTTTGTGGCAAATATGTCAATTCTACTTCATTATCATTTACTGTCCACATTATCTTATTTAAATATTCAATCACTCCACCACAATGAATACAAATTGATTTCCAAGCTTCTAATAATTGTTGCTTCTCCTCTTCATCCTCAGCTTCTGAATACATACATACAATTTCGGCCTGAGAAAAATTAAATTCTATTTTTTCAACATTAATATCTTCTTTTCTTATATGTGCTAATGTTAAAAATAACGCATTTGAGAATACTTCTAATGGTTCCCCCACTAAAGTTTTCACTTTATCTTTTGGGGGCTTTTTTTCTGTAGGAATACCAATTTCCAAAACATCCTCCACTATGCAATAATCAACCTTTAATAGTTTCTTAGTGTTTTCTTCAATATTTTCACCAATTATGAATTCTTTTAAAATCTTTGCAAATTCGCTGTAACTTTCTACTCCTTGCTCACTCCAGCACTCATTATCAGATGTATATTTTGCCAATTCTGATTTTCCCGAATCGTAAAAGTCAATTTTCTCAATATATTTTTTATACTGTTTTACACTCATCTTACTGTTAAAAAGTTGTCTGACAATAAATCTATGACAACCTGCAAGAATATTTCTTCTTCCCATAATTTCTTTAATGCTGGGAATTTCTAAACGTCTAAATGGTAATCCCCATATTGGAAGGTCTTTAAAAAACAATTCCACAAAATCTTTAATATTAGCTATTTTTCCTTCCCATAAATCTACAATATTACTTAATTTACATATATCTATTGCCTGATACTTAAACAAATCTCTATATAAACGATCTATTAAATCATTATCCCTATCGGAAAAAGACTCTTCATCGAACAAGAGATGATACTTACCATTTAATGTCTTTACAAGTATTTCCGGAGTAATACTTTTACAATTTGCAAGACCTCCCTTATCTTCTTCCTCCTCAGTTCCCATTAAAATTACAACATCACTTGTATGAAGATTTCTATAATGAGTAATGCTATCTTCTTCCGCAATCCAGTTATGTTGTTTCATTGATTGTATAATTGTTGTATTTTCCGAATTTTTTTCAAAGAAATTCCACTTGTTTTTTGCAAGTTTTATATCAACCGTTAATCCCTTCTTTTCAAATATCATAGATATTTTACTTGCAACTTGTTCATAAATTGCCATATCATCAAAACCATCGATTCTAATCATAGTTTCGTTTTCTTTTGATGGTTCGTTATCTAATATTAATTTAATAATTCTATTTACAACATATCTCATACATCTACCTCCGAAATAGGTTCATATGGATTTACAACAATTGATGTTGCATCAGATAATTCTTTTAAAAATCCTGTTGACTGCAAAAAATTCTGAAATGCAACAACATTATCTGAAAAACTGCTTGCCAAAGAAGAATCCAATTCTGTTTTTTCCAAACTTTTTCTGTATTCTTCTGGTCCAATTACTATTTGATAATTATGATATAATTTATCCAAAAACATTTTTAATGTCATTTTATCTCCTGGTTTTATTAGTGAAAGAACCAAAAACCTAATTATATCTTCTGAAAGAGTAAATCTTTCAAATGGACCTGACATAGGAATAATGCATTGCAATTCTTTTCCTTTATTTTTAAAAATATCCAATGAATCACTTCTTGCTTCGTTAACTTTTTTCATTCTTTCATCTTCATTAACCCCAACTTCATTTGCCATTTTATTAATAGCTGTTATAAAATCTGCCTCTATTTTGAAAGGATTTGTGAGCTATTTTCTTAATCGTATCTGTAGTTTCTCCTTTCATATCTACAATCCAAACTTGCTTTTCCTTTCCTAAATAATCGGCAACTCTATATGACATCATTCTCATAATTTGAAGCATTACCCCTTTTGCAAGAACTTCTACTCTTGTTATAGGTTGTAAATTACATGAAAGAAAACTAATCAATTCATCTACACTATAGCCACCACATTCTTTATATCCGGTATCCGGTATATAACTCATTGTTAATTTTTGTGACAATGCTTTTTTATCCATAGAATATTGTTCTTCCCACATATTCTGTATATATTCCGCTAATTTTGATATTTTTTTACACTGTCTATTTACTAAATCATCTAATAATACTTCTAATTCTTCTTTTTTTCCCTTATTTCCATCTATCCCTTGAAGTAAATGCAAATAATATACCTCGCCACCTCTAGCTAAAAAATTATGTTTTGTAAATTCAAATTTTGTATCTACTGTTTCCGGTTCTTCCTCCCATTTAACTTTTTTTTTGCGTTTTATTTCCGTTGGATCTACTCCGCATAAAACAAATTCAGGACAAATTGGTAATAATGCCTGGGCTCCCCAAAATCTATTTCTTACAACTACAGCATATCCATGAAATAAATCTTGTATATCTTCTACATATTCTTTTGCCTGTTCTTCATCTTTTACTTCCATTTTATTTATTAGTTGATTAATCATTTCATGATATGCAAAGGAATCTTCTTTTATTGAACCTTTTTTCTTTGCTTTGTCGTAAAAAATAAACCTGCGCAATGCCATTCTAGGTTCCACCCAGTACTTAAAACTACTATCAATTGTTATATCGTGAAATTGCATTTTCCCTTCTTTTAAATCTTCATTTTTTGCAGAAACAAAGACTAAAAGAAATTCGATTAAATATTCATATAACGTTTGTCCTGATTTAAATCTATTTCCAAAAATTAGGGTAGCTAACGGACCTTTTTTAACAACTTTACTATTATCATATTCATCTTCCATACAACTTGGAAATACACCCATATTAAACCTCCTAAATCTCTCTTATTTTTCCGTAATATGTTAATTCTAAACAAATATTACTATTTCCACTATTTTTCAACACTATAATATCTATGATATTCTCATCGTCCTCTTCTTCCATTTTTTCAGAAATTTGATTTTTCAGGCTTTCAACTCCATGAGATAACTGTGGATCAATATTGGTTGCAATTACGCCATTCTTCAATTCTTCAAAATAATCTAACATAGGAAGATTTAAAACAGTATCCAAAACTTTTTTGCCTATTTTCAATTTTAGTTCATATCGCTTTTTCCCTTTCATAAATGTACTATCGGCTGTTTCTTTAGCTTCTAATCGAAGTTTTCTAGCTGGTATTGTTCCTGTAACTAATTGAACATTTTGGGATATACCTGACTCACGACTAAGTGTTAATGGTATTTCTTTTCCATCGCTCGGTGTCCCTACATAAATCATTGACAATGCATCTGCGATTAAATTTGCATCTATTATTGATGGTGTATCTATTCCATCACGCAGTTGTATGTATCTCCTAAATTGCTTTGAAAAAATGTCCTCATAATCTTGCTCTACAATTTCATTATCTGTTACTATATTCATAAAAAAATAGGTTCTGCGTAGAAACTCTGTCCATCCCTTAATAAACGCATTATTTTTTTCTGCATCCTTTATAATTTCTTCAACATTTTCACCAAACAATTTTTTGTAATCTTTACGAATTAAAAGCTTTTCATCCGATCGTAATCTTTTATGATCATATAAGCAACGATTCGCTGCCTCAATAGCCATAATCCCCAAAGCACGCTCATTTAATTTAGTTCCTATATAACCAAAAAATAAATTGCTAAACAAATATTTGTATGGCTCATTCTGATCAATTTCCTCGCAGTAAACACCTCCGGTTATCATATATGCTAATTGTTCTGTCATACTTCGAATAGTTAATCTTGTTCCATATTCAAGTAACCAGACAAAATGGCTTTTTACAAATTCAAATACTCTTGATTTATTTTCTGAAATTAAATTTCGATTTCTGTATATGTGACAATACCCCTGTTTGTTACAATTTTTACACTCTGTCCATAGCTTTTCCTGAATAATTTTGTCAAGAAATTCTGTTGCAAAATACACATTGTCAACGTTTGCAACATTAATAACACACATTGGAATATCATTTATACAATCAATTTCACCGGCATTACTATCCATCATATTAATCAATTTAATTTTTGCTTCTTCCTCTTCTTCCTTTGTGTCAAAGAGTTCTCCAAATGTATTTATAATAGGACCGGTATTTGCGACCATAAATACGTAATTCCCATTTTTTACCATATCTACTGATTTTCTCATTATGCTAAGTCTACTTATTTGATTTTCTTTATCTTCTTCCGGCAATTCACTAAAATCCTTAACACAAAGACATTTTTTATTTTCTTCAAAACATATCTCAGTAACTTTCTCTTTTGAATCAAATTGTACGCCCAAATCTGTTAACACTTGATACATAATACTTGTTTTACCATCACCAGCATGTCCTGTTAAAATTAAAATATGCGGTTTCTTCAATGTAAGACTATCTTTTATATAGTCACACAATCCTACACGTACCATTATCTCTTTAAAATAAGGATTCTCTACATTTTTTTCTCCGTACGCATTCTCATTTTGAGCATTATAGTTATGCAATGAATTCAAATATTCAATATATTTTCTATTATTCATAATCCGACCTCTTTCGTTATTTAATGATTCACTTATTGCATTTTTCTCATTAACCTATAAAGTATTATTAATATGATTTCTTGACTATTTACAGTATATAAATCTACATTTCCTCACTTAGTTCTTCCACTGCCTCCAGCAGCTTTTCTATATCATTCCTTGTTGTGTACCTTCCAACACTGGCTCTTATCACGCCTCCCTTTTCTATATCCATCAAATGTTTATGTATAAGTGGTGCGCAATGGTATCCTGTTCTAACTGCAATGTGGTAATCCTGGTCTAATATTGTTCCCACATCCTCTGCCTTGTAGCCTTCAATGTTAAAGGCTACAATTCCTATATGTGAATCTTCCAATGGAAGATATGTAGTTATGTTTTCTATTTTTTCAAGTCCTTTTACAAGGTATTCTGTTAATTCTTTTTCTTTTGCCTCAAAGTCACTTATTCGTCCAATTGTTTCATCTAATGCTGCCTCCATTCCTGCTACGGCAACTATGTTAGGACTTGCCGGTTCCAGCATTGCAGGTATTGTTTTCGGCATATTTAGGTTAAGTGAATCACTTCCCGTTCCTCCGGAAATAAATGGATTAATCTTTGTTCCTTTTCTTACGAAAAATCCACTGGTACCAAATGGTCCATATAGATTCTTATGTCCTGCAAAAGCTATAAAATCTGCCATTAGGTTGTTCATGTTAATATCTAATAATCCCAATGACTGAGAGGCATCAATAATAACCTGACTGTTATATTTTTTTGCCATTTCAGTTATCTCTTTAACCGGCAAAATATACCCTGTTACGTTGCTTATATGAGTTGCAAAAACTTTCGTAGGAGAATTCATGGAAAACATATATTCCATTTTTTCAAAATCTATTTCTAATGTTTCGCTCTTTAATGGGAGTTCTATTAAATCAAAACCATATTTTTCACTAATCAAATGTAATGGTCGCATTACTGCATTATGTTCAAAAGGAGAAACATAGCAAATATCTGCACCACTCCAATCCAAACCACCAATTATTACATTCATTGCAATTGTGGCTGATGGCGTAAGCACAATGTCTGCAACATCTTTTCCTTTTACAAGTTTCAAAGCTTTCTCTCTTGTCCGGTCTATTATTTCCGTTGCTTTTCTTGCCAGACTATAAGAGCCTCTTCCCGTATTAACTGCAAGATTTCTGTTTACATAATCCATCTCCGTATAAACAGACTCCGGCTTTGGAAAAGTTGTTGCTGCATTATCTAAATATATAGTTTTACTATTATTCTCCTTATCCATAACTTATCCCTCAAATAAATCCATTTATAATCAGTAACTTCCATTTGCATATGGCAAATCTCTTCTATTAATATCTTTCACAAATCTTACTGTTCCATTACTTTTCAATCAATTCAATTATTTACTCAACAGTTCTTCCAGTGCCTTTACCAACACCGAAACTTTCTGATTAAGTTCCAATGTATCACCAAATTCTTCCAGTGCATCCTCTATTGCATTCTGAAGGAAATAACTTGTGCTGTCGTCACTGTCAGGTTCAAAGAATCTTTCGATTGTACTTTCCCCTGTTTTAATTGAAATCTTATTTTCTCCCTCTGTTGACTGTTCACTTTCCTTAATAGACTGAATAGTGTTTTTAACATAAGTTAACTCTTCGACAAATCTTTCATAAGAGTCGTTTTTCCAATCATTGATATAAATTCCTGTAATAATTTTGCACAATCTTGAAACAATTTCATCCTCATCGTTAGTAGTCAGCTTTTCAATGTACGTCATAAAGCCTGTAATATTCTCAGCGTAAATATGTGACTTTGACTTTTCACTTTGTTTTGAATACCAGTTCTTTAAACATGCACTTAAACTTTCATCAGCCCTTGCTCCAAAAATGCTCTTAACCTGAACTGCTGTTTTCTTCTTTGCATTTACAAGATTGTTGTCCATATATTTTTTAATTTCTTCTATCTGTAAAGTGACATTTTCAAAAACTGCATCACCGCTGTTGTCATGGCATATTGCCTTTGGTATTTTTTCAAAAAGAACTTCTCTTGGGTTAAGTTCTATGCCCTTAAATACTTTTCTAAAAGAGCACATTCTTTCGAAAGCATCTTCTTCCAAATAGCCCTGCTCATTTTCTTCAAAAAGCTGTTTTGTAAATGTTAAAGTATACTGGTCCAATGATCTGTACCATCTCTGCATACTTTCCACAATGTTGTTTAAGCGCTGCATTTTTGACTTCTGTTTTTTTCTTAACTCTTCGCTAAGGAAAAGTTCTTCTAAAACCTTTAGATATTTTTCTTTCTCAATACTTTCCTTTTCAATAAAAAGATAATACTCCTGTGGTCTTTCGTTAATATTGTTTAAAATACTGCTTGAAATCTCCACTTCCTTATTCTGAAGATAAATAATCGGCGTATCCTGCAGATTAATTATTTCCTTTGCAATAAAAATAGGAATTACTCCTTTTCTTGTGCCAAAATCCTTACCCAATAATTTGTTATAAAGGACCTGAAAAGAAACCTTCTTGCCTGCACATTGACCTACAAAAGCATCGATTTCTTCAATAATTCTTCTACAGCCTTCCTCCTCAGAACTGTCCCCTTTTAAAATTCCCGTATGCATAAGAGTAGCTCTAAAAATAGTTGCCTCCGAGCTTGTACCCTTTTCAAATCTATCAAGTTCTTCTTCGTTTAAAATGGCATCTATAATTAAATTTCGTGCCTTTTTAATCTGTGCTGATACGCTTTTTCTGTTAATTAATTCGTTGTTAATCTTTGGTGCATGTTCGTAGTAGCTTAAGCATATTTCACTTAAAAATCTATTAAAACTAATCTGGTTTTCAAAACACAACTCCGTCACACCATTTAATGTATTAAAATATTTACATCTGTTGTTTTCCGGCAAATATGACTTTTCAAGTTCTACATTTATTTCAAAAATCAAATCTTCCTTATATATTTCAAGTTCCTGTTGCAGAACTTTATTTTCTTCTAAAAAATCTTTATCCTTAAGCAATTTTTCCACAGCTTTTAATTTTCTAATGTTCTGCTGCTCTGAAAAGCCAAATATTTTGTCAGGATATATTACAACAAGTCTGTTATCATTTAGTTCCTTTAAATGTTCCTTAATCTGATTAACATCCCCATCTTTAAGCATAACAAGACATATAATCAGACCGTCTGCCTTATATGTTTCAAATAAATATTCTGACTTAGATGTATTTAGAAACTGCTCCGGTGTCATATATACGTACTTGAAATATCTTGTCATTGTATATTCCTGGTTGTATTTCTTTGGAAGTACATAATCAAGTTCTGACACTGTGGCAATTTCTTCCTGCCAGTTAAGGCTTAAAGGCTGCTTTTCAATCATGTTGTTCATCTGATTATCAAGGTTTACGCCTACGTTATTTTTAAATGCATAAACTCCAAGCTTGCTTCTGTAGGTTACAATATTTTTGCTTTCAAGTTTTTCAAGGCTACTTACAAAATCAGCCATATTTAAACCTGTTGCCAATCTGATTTCCGTCTTTCTAACCGGAACTTCCTCATTTCTATTAATCATATGAAGAATAGCCATTGCCTTAATTATTTTTTCTTCATTTAATGATTCAGCCTTAGTTAAGGCATAGTCTGCCTTAAGCCATTCATTGTGTATGTTAGTAAGAGAAATACTGTCCCTAAACATATTTTGAAAATAGTCATACACTACATCAACAGACAGTAATTCTTCGCTACCGTTTTCTACTATATTAATTAGACTTCCTTTTTCGTCATTAGCAAGAAAAGTAAAAATACTTCTCTCATTCTGTGCAACCTTTTCACTAATATTTAAAAGTGCATAGGCTGTAAGAGGTAGCATTGGAAAACACCCCTCCATTATGATTTTCTTATATTCTTTCTCTGTAAATAAGCCTGAAAAACAAGGAATCTTGTAAGATTCCCCGATTATTTCTTTATTATTCTGCTCCTGAAACCATGGTTTGCAGTCGCTTACTTTCTTCTTTATTACATGCTGAATAAGCTCATAATTATTCTGAGCTGAAACTACAAATCTAACTTCTTTTAATCTACCCTCAACACCTTTGAAAGCATTAACTATATCTGAAGACAATGCGTTGCCGTACTCTTTAATGCTTTTGTGCGCCACGAAAGTAATGTGAATCTGCTGTTTTTTGGAGTTATTGGCAAGCTCACATATATCCTGCAAAATCTTCATGTCATAAGCAAAAGTATCCTTTTCATGACCTTCAATATATTTACTGAACTCATCGAAAATTATATAAATTCCGCCATATCCATAACTTTCAAGTGCTCTGTTAATCTCCCCGTACAAAGTCATGGCGTTATTAACTGTCATTGGCATAAATTCACTGCCGGCAGTAAGTTTAGGATGTATCTCTTTAAAAATATTGAGAGCCTCTTCCTTCATTTCCTTAAGTTCACCCATAAACTCTTCCACAGTTCTGCCATATTCTCTAACAATCTGCTTAAAGCTTTCATAAACCTGTTTAAAGTCTTTCTGCCATTTAGCTATAACTTCCAAAGCCTTGCCATAATCGCTTTCAGGTGCCACATTCATAAGATTATTTTTTCTTAATGACTCCATTAAAGCTATAATAAATTCTTTGTTTAAATCCTTCTCTGTTCCTGAAATAATAACCGGCAGAAAAGGCTTTACACTACTTTGTATAGTCTTTATTTTTTCAGCAGTTTCCTTTGAAACTTTTTCAGGATATTTCTTGTTTTTTTAGTTCTGTCACCTTTTCCGTCATTAAGTAAAGCCAGCAAAACCAGTAAAAGGTGTGATTTTCCCTTTCCATAAGGTCCAATTAAAATATTTGCCTTGTCTCTGTCTGACAAAACATTATTAAGAAACCCATCCAACACTAAAATAGAAGAATGGGTTGGTATATAGCTATTTAGTTTAGATAAATTATCTATGTCCAACTGCAAATTTATTGAATTTTGAAATTTCTTGTCTATTTCTATAAAGTCTTTAAACTTATTCATTTATTCTCTGATATACCTGATTGCCAGATATACGCATCCTTTCTATCAGTGTTTAATGTTTTATTAGTCATACAAATCGCTTTTCTTTATTGTTCCTGTAATAATTCGTTAGCCTTTTAAAAACTTCTTCTAGTGTTTTTTATAATAATTCGAAACAACTTCCTTAAGCTCGATTTTCTTTTTAAGATAAACCATATCAAGTCCTGCTGTTCTGTTAACAGTCAAATAACCCTGACCTTCTAAATGGTCCAAATATTCGTTTAAAGCCATTCTCTTTAGGTTCAAAATTCTTCCCGGTGACATTGGACTGTTAAGCAATTCATCTATTCCTATTGAGTCAACTTCTTTTTTTTCAAAAAACTTAATCAGGCTGTATAGCACTGCATCATCACATAACTTATCCTTGTCAGGCTGTGTTTTTATATAATTATTTCTGTCTTTTTTTAATAAACCCAATTGTGCAAATGGTGAAATCTTATTTTCCTCCGGATCATAATTCTGCTGCTTCTCTTTTACGTACATATTTAAAAGTACGGAAATGTCATCTCGCAACGAACGCTCAGGTATGGCTTTTTTCTCTGCCAAAGGAGTAAGCTTTTCTAATAGAATGTTCATTAAATCTTCCTTTGAAAATTCGTCAATGTTAATTAAGTTAAAAAAAGCATACCAGCTTGTTGCAAGTTTCTCATTTCCTGCCAGATTAATATGGAATATCCATAATGAAAATATATCTTCTAAATACTTATCTTCCTTAAAAATAATCTGACCTATATCTGTAAGCTTTGCCCCCTCTTTAGGTGGTTCTTCCATAAACTTTCCGGCTTTAAGCCAATAGCGAATAGCCTTAGCCATATTGCTTCCCACTCCAAGAGCATCCGCCCCATAGTTTTCAGAGAAAACCTTTGGATTGGCATCTACCTTTGCAAGTCCTTTATTAAGCCACCCCTCACGAAGTGCAAATGTTTCATGTCCTTTAAGTTTAATCGCCATTTTCTTCTCCTATCTGCCTGCTTAAGTTTCATAAATAATTAACTAGTTTCTTTTTATTGCCAAAACCTTTCTCATATAACATCCTGCCGTGTAATGATTAACGCATTCTGCACATCTTACACATTTATTGTCCAGTATTCTATAATCAAGATTACCTTCTTTGTCCTCTTTTATAACTATGGCATTGTGCTTGCAAATACTTTCGCACGCCCTGCACGCCATACACATCTGATATTTTGTAATCTGGCATTTAATCTTATCCTCTGCTGTTTTAAGATTCTTTGCCCCATCTATGTTGCTGTCAATTATTGTAACTTTTAAAGTTGTAGAGCCAATTCTGCCCTGCAATTTCAAAACAGGATTGCCATTCCTTCTTGTTACATAAACTTCACCCAATCGCTTATTGCCCATATCGAAATTTAAATATCCAAAAGGCTTAAACAACTCATACAATTGGTCTGAAATTGGTCTTTGAAGTTCATAATTAAAAGCATTCTCTTCCAGCACACAAGGTTCAAATGATACTGCCGACTTCTTTGCATAATCTACGCCATTTCCCCCCTGTCTTGCTTTCCACTTGCCTTCGTCCACATACACTTCCGGATCAGGTTTTCCAATCTTTGTTGCAAAGTCAACCAAAAGCTGTCTGAATCTTTTGGACTGTTCAGGCATATGAATCTTAGACAAAAACTCTGACCAACCACTGTTATTAGGACAACACCAGCAGCCAACTCTTGCATACCCTAATCTGTATGCATAATTAAAATCAATTTCTGTTGTAAGCATGTAAAGCCACACATCAAAATCCATCCAGTCAATAATCGGTGAAATAGTTATCTGCTTTGTAATTTTAGAGCCTTCTGTTTCACGCTCATACTTGTTTCTGCTTGCTGATTCGTTTCTTCTTATTCCATAGAAAGTTATAATTTTGTTCTTATTTCTAAACATAGTTTTAATCTTTCTCTGGATTGCACCTGTTTTAAAAATAGTACAGCACCATCTCATAACTCTGCTTGGTGGGCCAACCAAAGCACAAAGTTCCTCAAAATCTTTATCTTTGTTTCTTGATGAAACAACAGGAGTCTGTGGATGTTCTTTTTTAAATCGTTCTATGTATTTCATAGTCTCGGGGAATTCTAAAGTTGTGTCACCGAAAATATGAAGAATCTTCGGTTCACTTAAAGCTCTCATAACCAGATCAGATGTGACTGTAGAGTCTTTCCCCCCTGAAAAAGAAACGAACATATCTCTTGCAGTGTAGTCCTTTGTTGAATTCTTAATATAGCCCACTGCCTCTTTTACAATAAATTCATATCGGCTTCTGTTAGCCTTAATGAATCTGTCTTTAAATTCATTAAAATATCTATAATCAATATTTGAAACTTCACTCTCATATTTAATTCTTATTTCTTCCGAATTCTTATCCTTTAAATCCTTAACTGCAAAATCAACCTTATGACCATCAGCGATATATCTGTTACCTGAGCAGTTCCAAACAGACATCTTTTCGTAATATCCCGGCTCCTTATCTGTCATTATTTCTAATAACAACCTTTCCTCAGGAAAAACCGGTCTCATATCCGTTGTTATTCTTCTGCCGCTACTTCCACAACACTGACATTCCTTCTGATACAATGGCACCTTGCAGGTTTCGCACCAGTATATGTCTGATTTCGTCAGTTCAGTTCTCTGTCCACACACAGGACAGGTACTGCTTTTAGTTTTAATATTGTCATTTCTGCATATGTAATTTAGCACTTTATCACCTATCTCAAATCTTCCGGTTTTAAATGCAAATAAGAACATAATTCCAAAAATTCTGATGCCGTAAAAGTTACATTCTCGTCAGTTAACTTTTTCTCCCAAATTCCGGTATCCTTAGAAATCTGTGATGTAGATATTTCTTTTTCTTTTATGTATTTAATTAATGCTTTTGAAACGCTGTTATTATTTTTCATTTGTCACCGCCATTCCCGTATTACAAGAAAATAATATTATAATGTCTATTATATTCTCTGAATACAAGAAATGCAATGTGGATTTTTCCCGAATCAAAAGAATTCAAAAGGATTTTTCCTTTTTTCAAGGTGATTTGGTTGACGTTGATTTTTTCTTACTATATTATTTAAAAAGAGGTATTTAAAATGAAGAATAGAAAGATTGCAGAAGTATTAAAAGCTTACCGAAAAATGAATAATTTAAGTGTGAGGGACGTTACTGAATTACTGGAAGAAAAGTCACTTAAGGTAGCTGAAAAAACCGTTTACGGATGGGAAAGCAGTGCCACTCAGCCTGACGCTGACACACTACTTCTACTTTGTGATATTTATAATATTGATAACATTCTTGGCACTTTCGGATATACTGACGAAGAGCCAATTAATCTTACAAAACATGAACATCACTTAATAGAACAATATAGAAAGCACCCTGAAATACAGGATGCAGTAGATAAGCTGTTGGATATTAATTAATAGTTAGTAAGATGAAATTATTTACATTTCAAAGAATTAACAGGGCTTAATGCTAATTAGTTTGTTGCAAAACATTAATTAGCATTGAAGCTCTGTTCTTTTTTTGGGGGATTAAAATAAAAGAGAGCACACCAAAACTGATGTGCTCCCAATTAAAAAGGGTACTTTTTATAGCAATTTATTTACCATTTCAAATCAATTACAAGAGCATCTGCTTTGTTATACTGAAGCAATGTACTCTGATCATTTACATCATCATAACAGAATCCGTAAGCTCTTCCTAAAACTGAATGTTCATGGAAGAAACCTGCATAGAAGTTTGCAACACTATTCTTGTAATACTGACTTGGTGTGTACCATTTGTCAGGTTCTGTTGCAACACCTCTGTTGAATGCTGCACAAAGCTGTGCTTCAATAGCTTTTTCAACACCATTTCCTCTGTCAAATGCGCCCTTGCCTTCTAACACTTCCTGTGTATTTGGCTTATCAACATAATAAACTGTGCTGTCACCTTCTCTTGTAAATCGCATCTGATTTCCAACTACTCTACCAACAAAGCTTCCTGATTCTGAGCTGAATCTTAAATCTTCATTGGCATATTTGTTCCAGAATTCATTAATATAATTATCAAAATAATTTCCGTTTGTCTTTCCAGCATTAAATGTACTCTTACATGGTGCAATGATTCTATCATCTCTTACAAGTGACTTATATTCATTTGGAACTTCATTCTTGAAAGCTGTAAAGATTTCATCTCTTGTTCCAATATCACCTACTACATTATCATATCCACCATATAACGAACCACCTATTAAACGTGTAACCATTGGGAAACAGAAATAATCAACACGTGTTGTATTTCCCCAATAATTTTTTCCTTCAATTGTAAATTCAGCAAACTCAAATAATGTATTTGCATTTACGTCACCCGGATTATTAAGGTCAGGTCCGGCATAACCTGTTGAACCGTTAAACTTAACATATACAGGTTTTCCATAACTTAAATACATTCTTCCTGAACGGATTGTCGGTGCATATACATGGTCTGATTCTGCAAGTGTATGATAAATATTTGCATATTTTGTTCCGTTTACTTCAACTGTGTTAAGACTCTCTGATGCAGGAATCATATTTCCATCTTTATCCATATAACAAAGCTGATTATTTTCATTATTTCCTAAAATGCACCAGTAAATTTCACTGTCACTATATTTTCCATTAGTCTTATTGTTAAGTTCAATTGCAATTCTGTCATCTCTTAAAGGAACATTTTTCTTAAGCTGTGGCTTAAGTTCTTCAGGACATGTTTCAGGTTCTGTTTCCTTTTCACCAATTCCTGTAATCTGAATCTGTGTTTCAAGTCTTTCCGATTCTCTTTTTCCTACAACTGTTGTAATTGCTATTGTATGTGTTCCTTCTGTATAAACAGGAAGCTTTAATGACTGTGCTGAAATTCCTGTACGTCTTCTTTCTCCATCGACATAAACATTGTAACAATCAATTGTTCCACGTCCCCAAACAATATTAACATATCCTACACTTGCCTGACTTACATCCAAACCAAATGGCTTTTCAATTGAGCTGTCTGTTGTGAAAGCAATTGTTGTTGTTTCCTTTGGTTTAGTTGTCGGTTTAGCTGTTGTAGGTTTTACAGTAGTAGGTGCTACTGTTGGCTGCTGTGTTGGTGCTACTGTTGGTACTTCCGGTGTCTTTGTTGTTGCTTGCTGTCCGCTTCCTGCATATGTATATTTAATTGATGTTATGCTAGAAATCTTATTGTTCTTAACTGAAGCAACGCCAATTGTGTATTCTCCTGAACCCTTTGTAAATACTGCCTTATCTAAATTAACTGAAGAAGCGCCAACATTTGTTGCATACACGCCATCAACATATACATTATATGAATCTACATCTACAACCGGTGCCCATGCAAAATAATAAGGTAAATCAGCATTTCCTGCCCATACAAGTCCAACCGGTGCCTGTATACTTTCATCTATATCCTGTCCCGGTGCTGTTGGTGCCACTGTTACATCTGTAGGCTTTGCTGTTGAAGGTTCCGGTGCCTTTGTTGTTGCTGGCTGTCCACTTCCTGCATATGTATATTTAATTGATGTTATTACTGATGTTTTATTTCCTTTTACTGCTGCAATTCCAATTGCATATTCGCCTGAACCCTTTGTGAATACAGATTCATTTAAATTAACTGAGCCATCAACTACGTTAGCTACTAAAGTTCCATCAACATATACATTATATGAGTCTATACCATCTGCCTTAGCCCATGCAAAATAATATGGTAAATCTACATTTCCTGCCCATACAAGTCCTTCAGGGGCTTTTATGCTTTCATCAACATTACCGTTAGCTGTTGTAGGTGCTACTGTTGTAGGTTTCGCTGTTGGTTTTAATGTTGGTGCTACTGTAGGCTTAGCTGTTGGTGCTACTGTTGTAGGTGCTACTGTTGTAGGTTTCGCTGTTGGTGCTACTGTTGTAGGTACTACTGTTGGTTTTAATGTTGGTGCTACTGTTGGCTTAACTGTAGTACTGTCATTTTTCTTAGTCGTTTCTGTTTTAGTTGTCTTCACTTCAGCTTTAGTAGTTACTATCTGTGAAGGTTCACTCTTTGTAGTTACCTGATTTATAACACTATTATTGTTATCGGAAGGTTTTGTAACTTTAATACTATTTTTTCTTTTAACAATAACTTTGCATTTATATTTCTTCTTTCCAACCTTTGCAGTTATTGTAGTCTTTCCCGGTTTCTTTGCCTTAACCTTTCCTTTTTTAGAAACTGTTGCTACTTTTTTCTTTGAAGACTTCCAAACTACCTTTACTCCGGCAGGTTTATTCTTCACCTTTAGCTTCTTTGTTTTTCCTACCTGCAAAACTATCTTCTTCGAGCTTAGTCTTGTTGTAGACTTTGCATTAACATTTGTTAAATTCATAGGCATCATTGTTACTATTAATGCCAATGTTAAAACAATTGTCAAAATTCGCTTCATTTTGTTCATAAATCTCCTCCTAAAAATGTTTTCATTCCCTTCCGCTTTTAAAAATAATTATTGCGGTTAATAAATACGTTTTTATCCTAACATATTTAGTTATTTTGCACAATATTTTTTTTGAAATAAAAACACTTTTATCATTTTCATCAAAAATAACGTTTCAATCTATATTTTAGCAAAAAAGCAACCCCCGATCACATGCCTTGTAATCAGGGGTTTTATTGTTTTTAAAACTGTTTTTATTATCTTTATATAATTTTATTTTTCTATTCAATGCTTTCGTCATATACAGCTCTGCAACCTCCTATAAACTTAGGTCTTGTTCTTGCTGCAAGTACGTTTGCCTCGCCGATTTTGTTATTTTCAAGTCTTACCGGAACTGCAACTTTCTTAATGTGCATTCCAATAAGAGTTCCGCCAATGTCAATTCCACCATCTGCCTTAATTTCTTCCACAGCAACAGGATCTTTAAATGTCTTATATGCTGTTGTTCCAAATGAACCACCTGCCTTAGGCTGTGGTACAACGTTAACTATTTCTGAAAACGGAACTGCTGCACGTTCAACTATTATTGCTCTGTTAAGATGTTCACAACACTGAGCTGCAAGATATATCATTCTGCTTTCAAGGACTTCATATATTCCTGAGAAAACTGCCTTAGCCACTTCAAGGTTAGAATTGCTTCCAATCTTATCTCCACATATTTCACTTGAAGAACAACCAACTACAAGAATATTGCCTTCCTTTAATCCTGCTTTATCGCAAATTTCTTCTGTTGTTTTTTTTGCCTGTTCTTTTAATTCTTCGTACATTTGAATCGCTCCTTTCAAACAACATAATGCAAAAGAGAGCTGTATGATATTTGTAGCCTACTCTTTTTACCGCCTACAATTTTATCACACAACTCTTTCCTTTTACATATTATTTTATATTTTTATACAAATTTTTTAACTAATTTTGTAACCTTTGCTTCTTCTAATGCGAAAATAGCAATAAATCCTAATACTAAGCATGTAACACCCTGGATGCTGTTGCTTCCAATTGAAGGCACTGCTCCAAGTCCATATCCTAATAAAGTACTTTCATATAAGAAATATCCTAAAACCATAATAACTTCTGCAACTACACCACTTACAATATAAGCTACTACATTCATTCCCTTACTGTCCTTAGTGTTTGCTTTCTTAATTGCTACAAATACTAAATATGCAACTAAAGCCATTAAAAACTTAATTACAAATGTTCCCGGTACATAACTTCCGTAACCGCTGATAAAATCTGAAAGGGCTGAACCGATACCTGCTGCAAGGGCACCATAAACGCCACCAATCATCCAAGCTGAAAGTAATACAATAGTATCACCAATATTTACATAACCGTTTGTTCCTACTGTAGGTACTTTAATAATCATTGTTGCTACACATGCTAACGCTGCAAATAAAGCTGTAATAACAATCTTTCCTACGTTCTGTTTAGTTGAATCCATAATTCTCCTCCTGATATTAACACCTATCTTTTATCCTAAGTGTATTATTACTTTATCTAAGTTGCATTATCTCAATCTGACACTGTAACTCATTAAAGTATAGTATATCAGTATGTGGTATTATTTATATATCCAATTTACGTAATAAACATAATATCAGATTCATAGGATATTATTTACTCCTCATCTGCATAAACAAGGGCACATTTTACAGCTCTGTGCCATCCCTTGATATATTTCTGCACCTTTTCAGAATCCATTTTGTTTTCAAACTTTCTCTCTATTGTTGAATTTTTTATAATGTCTTTTTTGTCTTTCCAATAACCTGTTGCTAGACCTGCCAAATATGCTGCCCCAAGCCCTGTAGTTTCAATTACTGATGGTCGCACAACCTGTTTTTCAGTAATATCTGCCTGAAACTGCATTAAAAGATTATTGGCACTTGCTCCACCGTCTACCCTAATAGATTTAATTTCCATGCCTGCATCCTGCTCCATTGCCTTTAACACATCATATGTCTGATATGCTAGAGATTCAAGTGTGGCCCTTACAAAATGTTCTCTTGCCGTTCCTCTTGTTATTCCAACAACCATTCCTCTTGCATTCTGTTTCCAATAAGGTGCTCCCATTCCTGTAAATGCCGGTACAACATAGACTCCATTAGTATCATCTGCTCTTTCTGCAATCTCTTCACTTTCCGGTGCACTGTCCACCAGCTTCATCTGATCTCTAAGCCACTGTATTGCAGCACCTGCCACAAAAACACTGCCTTCCAATGCATATTCAACCTTGCCTGTGCCTGCTGCAATAGTAGTAATCAAACCATTGTCTGATATAACCGGCTTATTTCCTATATTCATTAAAAGAAAACAACCTGTTCCATATGTATTCTTTACATCACCTTTTTCAAAACAACACTGTCCAAACAATGCCGCCTGCTGGTCTCCTGCAACACCACTTATAGGTATTCGTTCTCCTAACAGTTCCGGCATAGTATATCCAAAAATTCCACTTGAAGGATTTACCTTAGGCAACATAGACTTGGGAATATCTAGTATATCCAGTAATTCCTGATCCCACTCCAAATCAAATATGTTATAAATCATAGTTCTTCCCGCATTAGTGTAATCCGTAGCGTGTATACTTCCACCGCTTAACTTCCACATAAGCCATGAGTCAATTGTTCCAAAAAGCAATTGACCATTTTCTGCCTTATTTCTTGCTCCCGGCACATTATCAAGAATCCACTTAATCTTAGTTCCTGAAAAATAAGCATCAGGAACCAATCCGGTCTTATTTCTAATAAAATCCCTAAGACCGTCCTTAACAAGTCCGTCTACAATATCAGAAGTTCTTCTACACTGCCAAACAATGGCATTATAAATAGGTTTTCCCGTATTCTTGTCCCATATAACCGTTGTTTCTCGCTGATTAGTAATGCCAATGGCTTCAATATCCTTGCCTGTAATTCCTGCCTGTCTCATAACATCTTCCATTGTAAGAAGCTGTGTCATCCAAATCTCCTCAGGATTATGTTCAACCCAGCCCGGCTTTGGAAAAATCTGCTCAAACTCCTTATTTGCCTGACAAACAATATTTCCCTTTTTATCAAATAAAATAGTTCTGGAACTGGTAGTTCCCTGATCTAATGCCATAATATACTTACCCATAGTTTCTTCCTCCGTACATAACTAAATACTATCTTTAGCCTTCATTCTAACCTTTATCTTATAATATAGTTTGTTTATTTTCAATGGCACTGTTTTAAATTCCACACAGAAATTTTTACAGCAAACACGTTGAGATTTCTTATTTTGCTCTGCCGTCTATTGTAAGTGCAAAAGTAAAACTCGCCTATGGCTCAAACAGTTACTTTTGCACTTACACTATGCTCGCAAAATTTCGAATCTCTGCCTATTGTTTGCTGTAAAAATTTCTGCGTGGAATTATAACATATGATTGAAAATATCAAAAAAAGTGCTACCACGTATTTTTCAGGTACATGATAGCACAATCTATTATAAACAACAGGTACGGATTTTGGAAAATCATTAGAATAATTGTTTATGATTTTCCTTTTTTAACCCTGTTGCCTGCTGTCACAAAAGTGAGCAGCTTTTAATATTTTCTTTTGTATACCTTATTGTATGCACTTATTCCGGTTTTGTGATTAGTCCTCGTAATCAATATAATTTAAAGGATCTTTTGTTTTTCCATTTCTTTCTACTGAGAAGTAAATATTATCCCCTTCCTTGGAGTAATATTTAGTTGGCTGGTTAACATAGGCGATAGTCTGGCCTGCTTCAACGAAGCTTCCTTCTTTTACTTCAGGATTTATGGTCTGACCGTAGTTTACGATATAATCATTTCCCACTGCCTGACTGATAACAACGCCAAGTTCGTCATCTTGTGTTATTTTTGTAATAACACCATCTGCCGCTGCCTTTATTGCAGTGCCTTTGCTACTTTGGATTACAATTCCGGGATTGGTTTTGTATTCATCTAATGTTGCGTAATATACTGTATTTTTCACATCATATGGCATAATAATGCTACCCTCAACAGGCCAGATAAGTTTGCTGTTCTTGTTAAACTTTAATGTTTTAATCTGAGCTGCTGCCTCTGATGAAAGTCCATACATGTAATCTTTTTTGCTTACATTAGACTGAGTGTTTTCTTCCACTACGTTATTTACGGCTTTTTCCTTAGTTGTTTCTTCTGTTAAATAACCTCCCGGCTCAACTTCTCTGTCTTTCGGTGTTTCAGATTCCATTGCTGTTTCTTTTTGTGTTTCTTTTTCCACAACATTTCCCGCTGCTTCAATATTTTTATCTGCCGCCGTTGTTTCAGTTATGTTTGCTTTTCCTAATTTTACAATGTTTTCGTCGCTTTTTTGCCCAAGAAAATAAGTTCCCGTGGCTACGCCTACTAATGCAACAAAGCAAACTGCAACTGCTGCTATAAATTTCTTATCCATTCTCATCACCTCAATAACAGTATGTACCATTAATTGAAGATTTATACAAAAAAATTAATTTTAATATTCCACAATTTTCCCATCATAGAAAGTGCTAAGAATCTCCTGCCATGGCTTGCCATGACCTGCAAGGTATCTGGCATAGCTTATACTCATTCCAAAACCGTGACCGTTGCCTTTAGTTGTAATTCTTATTCCCTTTTCATATTCTTCTATGCTCATATCTGTAGAATTAAGACCGAGGGCTTTTGAAAAATCATCTGCCAGAACAACAGTATCCCCAATTCTTATTTTTAAAGCATAGCCTTCTTTGTCTTTTTCAACAGTTATCAGATTAATAATTTCCTTCTTATCTTTTATATTTTTTAGAATTTCCTTCCCATCTTTAAATACAACAATGCCATTAGCTGACAGTTTTTCCTTAAACTCATTAACCGTTAAATACCTTGTGCAAAGATATACATGGCTTTCAAGGTCAAAGATTCAATAGGGCGGAAAGTCAGGCTACCATTG
>ERZ773178.1787-NODE-1787-length-21673-cov-17.921871_pt1 | contig 21673 bp, 21 predicted proteins | sample MGYA00580533_ERZ773178 | MGnify/ENA primary metagenome ERZ773178 (study PRJEB29015, sample SAMEA2737859) | human gut metagenome | biome: human gut; feature: human-associated habitat; material: faeces | place: China | collected 2012 ...
TGTTTTGCTCTCTGTCGTAAAACTCCAGCTCGTAGATCACGCCGCGATCTTGTTTTCGGGAATCCTTCACCTTGACCGTCGTACCATCAAAGATGTATTTGCCGGCTTTCCCAAAATCGGTGTAGAAGCCCTTGCCGTGGTTGCAGGTGGAGAAGGGATGCTCCGGCTGATCCTTGATCTTGGAATAGAAGCCCACCGTCTGCACCGTGGTCACCACACGGGTCAGCCCCACCATATCCGCGTGCTTGGTGTGGCTGACGGTCTTGAACTCCACACCGGGTCGGATGAACCGCTTCAGCTCGGCAAGGCTTTTGAAAGCGACCGGCTCTCGCTGCTTTTTTGAAGCGTCCATTACATTCCTCCGAAGGTCATGCCCTGCTCGGGTTGAGGATCGTGTTCCTCCTGCCGGCAAGGGGCTTCCTCGCCATAAAGGTCGAAGATCATGTCATCCACCTGCCTGCGGATGGCGGGATCGTCGGTCAGCACCTCGTAACGGAAACCTGTGGTTGAGCGGTACGGCAATTCTTCCCTCACACACTTGAGAAAGGCTTCGGCATCGGTAAACTCCTGTGTATCGCCATTGGCATAGGTGACGCGGCCTACCAGCGGCTTGTCCCGCGCCATGTTCTGCCGCTGGACATCGAGGTCAAAGCAGGTCAGATAACCGTTATAATCGCCCGGAGACGGATTGCAGCGCAGGCAGTAGCGGTAATGCTCGGTTTCCACGACGTAGCCGTAGTTCTGTACATAGCCACCAGTGATTTTCCCACCGTGTTCATAGCAGAAACGCTCCATAGCGAAGCGGTTTTTCAGCACACTCTCCCGCAGCGTGTCCACGACCTCTTGCAGCTCCGCTTTGAACACAGGGCTATTCAGTTCCTCCGGGCCGCGGGGCCACCAGGTATGCCAGAACTCATTGCCGCTGCGCCCGAAATCCATGCGGACATGTCCAACGGTACCCAGCCGCTTATCCTCTTCGGGGTGCGGGGTATAAAATAAGCCCGCCTCCTCTGGGCGGGCAGGTCGGATATGAAATTGCGTTGCATCTTCCAAGGTTAAGATCTCCTTTCGGTGTAGAATTTGGCTTTACACATTACTGGGGGATATGCTATGATGTGGCAAACAAATCGTGATTTGATAAAGGAGCGTGATTAAGTGAACATAATTGACAAACTCTTGGAAACCCCGTGCTATATAATGGATTTCCTCCCTAAACAAGTACCCATGAATTGTGGTGGACAGTTTTTTGAAGTAGAAACTTATCTACTCAACCACTATGATTGCTGTGGGTTAAGAGATAGATTTGTTGGCGTTATTTTGAAAGCGATGTGTTATTATCCTGTATCTGTTCATTGGGGCAAATGGATTGAACAGCCAACCCCCGAACAAGTAACAAAAATCATTGATACTATACTGGAAAACCATTCTGGTGATGTAAATATATTATTTACAAGTAAAGATGTGCTTCTCCAGTTTGGATGGGATTGCTTAAATATAAGCATTTATAATCCAGATGAAGAAATGTGTATGTTGTTTGAGAAAATTGCAGCTTCAGAAGGATTGTTCTGGCGGAAATCAGAGTAACAACTTCAAGTTTGTCTGCTTATTAAGCGGCTCGTTCCAAATGGATCGGGCCGCTTTTGCTTACATCATCCCTCCCATCTCCATGTGGCTGCTCTGGCTGCCGTTCATTACTTCCTCCATACTGTAATAGCCCTTATAGGCGATGTAACCCCGGTCGGTGAACATCCCATCCTCCTCATTCATCCGTTCCGCACCGTACTTTTCATAGTCATAAAAAGCATCGAGGTTTTCGTCATACTCAAAGCGGCCGGACTGCCGGATCATGTACTTGCCGTAGTCGGCGGGAGAGTGCGCGTCGGGGGCGAAGTCAAATAAGTCGAGGTTTTTCGCAAGGTTTTTGATCTGTGCCGCAGACTTTGGCTCTGCCAGCGTGACCACGGCGCCCAGCTTTTCCATATCCGCTTTTGATAACCCATCCGTTGCCGCTGCCAGTTCGTTGAGGTCGGAGAGGTTTTCGTACTCCATATCCAACAGGACATCCACCTCATTGGGAAGTTGACTGTCCTCCAGCCGCAGGCGGACATCGGCGGGATCTGTGATGCCCCCGCGAAGGAGGGCGCGGTCGATCTCCTCCTGCACCATGGGGAGGAACAGCCATGTGATGTGTTCGGTGTCCTCCGGCTCGGCTTTGGAGGTCACCGCAACGGTGATGACATTCGGCTCATAGTAATAGCAGGGGAAGAACCGACCATCGTAGACCTGCTCTAATTTCATACCGTTGTCGTAGACCACACCATAGGGCGTCACCGTGCCGCTGCCGCTTTCAATGAGCTGCCGTGCGGTTCCCTTGCCGTCCAGCGCGTTCAGCTCATCCACACTTGCGCTGCCGCCGTGCAGGTTCATGTAGTGGTCACGGCCAACAGCGGCGAGGTCGGAAAAGTCGGTAATGACCGTGGCCTGCTGGCAGCAGAAGGTCAGGTTGATGAGATCCTTCAGCTCAAACAGCTCCAGCTTGTGGGCCATTGCCTGAAACTGTGCGGCCTCGCCGGTGTCGAAGCTGTCCAGCCGTTTGGCAAGGTAATTCAGCTCCTCCACATTGACCGTGAGCATTTCCGTGCGTTTGAGCACAGAGAAAAAGCTATCAACTTCCTCCACCTTGCAGTCCGCGTACTGGTCGCGGGGGATGGGGAACGGGATGGTCGCCACACCGTATTCCGGGTGGCTGGGGTTACTGAGAACCGCTTGAATCATCATTTGCCTCTCCTTTCGATTTCTTCCATATCTGTGCGCAGACAGCCTCCATCGCGGTGCCAGCAAATGACTCCGTGGGCAGGGTAGGGACAGCCCTGACACCGCTCGTGCTCATTGCAGAATACCGGCTCCGGTGATCTCTGCTGATAGGGCGCTGGCTGTCGCTCGCCGATCCGCCGCGCCAGCGGCCTTGTTGGTTTTCGCATATGCTACTCCTCTCCGGGCTTCCGCCCTTAATCTGCCCTGAAACGCAAAAGAGCGCCGGTTCGATGGTTCTACGAAACCAACAAGCCGGCGCCCCAAACTTTGTGAAACTTTTTTATGAAAAAGCCTCCTTTTGCGAGGAAATTCCTCGTACAAAAGGGGCTGCATCCGATCATTTTGCCAGAAAACAGGAAAAGAGGGGTTCAAATCACGTTGAACCCCTCTCAGACGGCTCTGACATCCATGCTCAAAACCTGTAAAATCGGGGCGTGGAAAACCCCGGAAAGGCTTGATGCCACGCGGTTTTCACCGCATGGCATCTAAACCTGTTTGATAACTTGGTGCGCGAGGCGGGACTTGAATTTAACAAAGAGAATTTTTAGGAACAAATTACATCAAATTATGTGATATTCAGTTCTGAAACTATAAAACATGGTATCAGTCAGTCCAGTTGTTTTATAGAAGATGGCCCGCTAAAGGGTCAGAATAAGGGTCGATCCCAAAATGTGCGAAAGGAGTATCACGCAATGGAAATCACTTACACAAACCACGAGGGCTTTTACCTGCCAAATTTTACCTTACCGAAAAAAGAAGAGGCGTCCTTCGGACGCTATGGCCGCCTGCGGCTCAAGTACCTCAAGGAGCACCGGAGGGTCTTGTACATCGATCTATTGACCTCCGGTGAGCTGACACAGCACCTCAACGAGGTAGACCGACAAGCGCGGGAGATGCTGGAACTGCTGGTGAAGCAGATGGCACAAGCGCAGGGCATCACCGAGCAACTGAAAGCAGAAGATCAAATGGCGTGGGTCGGTGCGATGAACAACATCCGCAGCGCAGCGGAGGAAATTGTTTTACGAGAGATAGGTTTTGAATAGCAAATATAATAATCGGCACCTGACGGCGAAGCGCCAGGTGCCGATTATTACATTTGTGGCACTGTCTTTGCCAAAGCCAGTACGTTCATAGCACCACGCAGATGGATGCGCATGGCGGCCTCCGCGCCGGAGGCGTCCCGCTTGGCGAGGAATTCCATCAGCAGGGCGTGATCCCGCAGGGTGATGTCCGACAGCAGCTCCTGATGCTCATTGAGCATGATGGTTTCAGACACGGCACTGTGGATGATGGGCAGCAGCTGCAGCATGAAGCGGTTGTGGGAGGCCACGGCAATGCGCTGGTGGAATTCCTGATCGGCGGCGGTACGGTCGGCCTGGAGCCGGATCTGCTCCTCCACCAGCCGCCCTGCCTCCATGATGGCATCCAGCTCCTCGTCAGTGGCTCGCTGGCAGGCCATGGCCGCCAGCTGCGGCTCAAACAGCAGGCGGGCCTCGAACAGGTCCTTCACGCGGCTGCGGCTCAGGTCCAGCTCGTCCAGCCCGAAGCTGATGAAGCTCTCCATGTTCTCGGATACGTAGGTGCCCTTGCCGCGGTACACCTCCAGCACCCCCTGGGAACAGAGCACCTTGATAGCCTCCCGCAGGGTGGAACGGCTGACACCCAGCCTGTCCGACAGGATGTTTTCTCCCGGCAGCTTGTCGCCGGGGCGGAACTCCTGTGTGTCCGCGATCATCTTATATAAGCTGTCCGCCACCTGATGGGGCAGATCTTTTCTCATCATAGCGTGATCCTCCCAATATTCTGTCACTTTCAGTATACGGTGCACCATCGTAAAAAGCAAGCAGAACTTGTGTGAAAAGCATACAAGTATGTTAGGTGAATTTTGTCAAGGGCGACGAACTTTGCAGAAAAGAGCAGAAAGTGGTTGACAAAAGAATGAAAAGTGGCTATGCTCTACTTGTCCGACAAGAAAACAAGTATACATACATCGAGAGGTGAATATCACAATGATAAGTGATCAAATCAAGAAAGGCGTTGACCGAGCGCCTCACAGATCTCTGCTGTATGCGCTGGGTTTGACGGAGGAGGAGCTATCCCGTCCGCTGATCGCGGTGGTGTCCGCCCAGAGCGACATCATCCCGGGGCATATTCATTTGGACAAGATCGCGGAGGCGGTGAAGGCCGGTGTCTATGCAGCTGGCGGTACGCCTGTGGTGGTACCTGCCATCGGCGTGTGCGACGGCATCGTCATGGGTCACAAGGGGATGCATTACTCCTTGGCATCCAGGGAGCTTATCGCGGATTCGGTGGAGACGCTGCTGACCGCTCACTGCTTTGACGGTGCGGTGCTGATCCCCAACTGCGACAAGATCGTGCCCGGTATGCTGATGGGAGCCATCCGCGTGAACATCCCTGCGCTGGTATGCTCCGGAGGCCCCATGCTGGCGGGTCATGTCGGCGGAAAGAAGACCAGCCTGTCCCAGATGTTCGAGGCCGTGGGCGCCTATCAGGCGGGCAAGCTGGACGATGCGGGCCTTCGGAAGTGTGAGCAGTCCTCCTGCCCCTCCTGCGGCTCCTGCTCCGGCATGTTCACGGCTAACTCCATGAACTGTCTGTGCGAAGCGCTGGGCATGGCGCTGCCGGGCAACGGCAGTATCCCCGCTCCCGTCTCTGCCCGCATCCAGTTTGCCAAGCATTCCGGCGTGAAGGTCATGGAGCTGGTGAAGAAGAACATCTGTCCCCGGGACATCGTGACGGCAGAAGCGTTTCATAATGCCATCACCGTGGATATGGCGCTGGGCTGCTCTACCAACACGTCCCTGCACATCCCTGCCATCGCCCACGAGGCGGGGCTGACCATCGATCTGAAGCAGTTCAATGAAATCAGCGAGAAAACTCCCAACCTGTGCCATTTGGCACCGGCGGGCGAACACTTCATGGAGGAACTGGACGAGGCCGGCGGCGTGTCCGCCGTCATGAAGGAACTGGCGGACGCGGGGCTGCTGCACACGGAGCTGCCTACCGTCACCAGCTATACCGTGGGGGAAAATATCGCCCACGCGGACAACCGCGACCCTGAGGTCATCCGTCCGCTGAGCAAGCCCTATTCCGCCACCGGCGGTCTGGCGTTCCTGTTCGGCAACATCGCCCGCAACGGCTGCGTGGTAAAGCGCAGCGCCGTAGCACCGGAGATGCGGGTACATAGCTGCACCGCCCGCGTGTTCGAGGGCGAGGAGGCGGCGGTGAAGGCCATCTTCGGCGGCGAGATCAAAAAGGGCGACATCGTGGTGATCCTGTATGAGGGCCCCAAGGGCGGCCCGGGCATGCGGGAAATGCTGGTGCCCACCTCGGCTTTGGCTGGTATGGGGCTGGACAAGGACGTGGCGCTTATCACGGATGGCCGATTTTCCGGCGCATCCAGGGGTGCGTCCATCGGCCATGTGTCCCCCGAGGCAGCGGCTGGCGGCGAGATCGGCCTGCTGCGGGACGGCGACATCATTGACATCGACATGGACAAGTACACCATCAATGCTCGCGTCACCGACGAGGAGTTTGCCCGCCGCAGAGCGGCGCAGAAGCCCCGCGAGAGTTGGGTGAAAAATGGTTGGCTGGCTCGTTATCAAAGAATGGTATCTTCCGCCGACGAAGGCGCTGTGTTAAAATAAAAAAGAGAAGGAGAAATGAAGCAATGAGTTCTACATGGATATTGATCAGCCTTGTGCTGACGATTGCCGCTTTGATTGTCATGCTGGCGGTATTTAAGCTGCATCCGGTGATTGGCCTGTTTGCATCAGCCATTTTGGCAGGCCTGCTGGTAAAGATGCCCTTGACGGATTTGGCTTCAGCATTGTCCGCTGGTTTTGGCGGCACACTGGTGGCGTTGGGATTGGTGGTGGCTTTTGGCACGATCCTGTCCTACTATCTGGAAAAATCGGGGGCCATTGATGAACTGGCCAAGTGGATGGTTCGTACACTAGGCCCCAAGAATGACGTGCTAGCTCTTGGCATTGCCAGCTACATCATCTCTATTCCCGTGTTCTTCGGTTCCGCCTATGTGATGTTGGCTCCCCTTTCCAAACATCTGGCAAAGCTGACGAACAAAAGCGTACTGCGGTATGCCTGTTCTGTGAGTATCGGTCTGCTGCTGACCCATTGCTGCGTGGCACCGACCCCCGGTCCGTTAGCCGTGTCCGGTATGATCGGTGCGAATGTGGGCTGGTTCATTGTCTACGGCTTGATCGCGACGATCCCTGCCATGTTAATCTTCTGCATTTTCTACCCCAAACTGTTCAAAAAAGACGAGAAAACACTGGAAAAAACCGCTATTAACGGCGAAGAACTGGCAGTCGCCTTGAAGGCCGATCCTACTAAGCCTCAAGCCGGCTTGGCCATTTTCCTGATCCTGTTCCCCGTAGCGCTGATCATTCTGGGTACTGTGGGTGGTATGTTGCTGGATGAGGGCACTTTTGCCTATCAATTGGTAACATTCCTCGGCAACAATAACGTGGCTATGTTTATCGCTATGTGCCTGACTATGGTGCTGCTGAATAAGTATATGGAGAAGCCCGCTATGAGCTACTTCGGCGGTGCACTAAAGGAGTGTGACCTGGTCATTATCCTGGGCATGGGCGGCTCTCTTGCCAAGGTTATCACCACAAGCGGTATTGGCGACGTGCTGAGCAATACGCTCATGAGCTTTAATATGCCTATTCTGGTACTGGCCTTCATTCTCAGCGCTATTCTGCGTGTGGCATTGTCTTCTGGTACAACGGCCATGCTGACCACGGTCAGTATCTTTGCCCCCATCGCAGCTGCATCCGGTGCATCTCCGGTGCTGGTGGGCCTGACCATCTGCGCGGCTACTGTTGGTATGCTGATTCACACCGATACGGCTTTCTGGATGGCATCCGGCCTGTTTGATATCGACCAGAAGCAGGTGCTGCGTTCTGTGTCTCTGCCCTGTACGCTGGCCAGCATCGTGGTGTTCCTGTGCATCCTACTGCTGAATGCGTTCTCCAGCGTGCTGCCCGGACTGTATTGATAAGATTGTTTGATATACAAGGAGGTTGCATTATGGCTACTGATTTGAGCGCTATCAAAGCGCTGAACGACTTTCCCGAGACGCCCTATGAGGCGGAGGCATCCCAGAACGTGCTGGAGTTCCGTTGGATACACGGACAGTGCTTCCAGTTCCGCCTGCCCGACGGCAAGGTGCTGATGACGGATCCGTTCCTGCCCCAGAATCCCAAGGCCTGGCGGCGGGAGAATACGCCGGTCATGAATCTGAATGACCTTGGCCGTGTGGACTATGTCACTATCAACCACTCCCATTTTGACCACACCTCCGATCTCCCCGCGGTGTTCAAAGAAAACAGCCCTGTTGTGATCTGTGACCGCATTTTTGCCCGTGAGCTGTCTGCCGCATATCAGATTCCGGAGTACAACATCTGGCCCATCGTCCCGGGTCTGTCCTACCAGTTTGACAGTTTCCGCCTGGATACGGTGGCTGGAAAGCACAATGACATCGGTGGGTCTTGTGATTTAGCTTGTGCGCGGTTTGGTGATCCGGAAAACTCCATGGTGGGTCCTCTCAACAGCTACGGCTGCCTGTTCAACACCAGCTTCCTGTTCACCTTGACCAACCACTACCGCATCGGATTTGCCGCCGGTGTGGACGTGAAGGGCATGGCGCTGGCCTGGAAGGGCATCGGCATCGACCTGCTGCTGCGCCAGCGTCTGGTGTACGCCCGACCGGAGGAGTACACCGAGGACTGCAAGCTGCTGGGCGGCCAGCTGATCGTACCCATGCACCACGATGCTGCCTTCGAGTGGAACGCGGACATGAACGCCTATGCCCAGACCGTCAACGGTCTTCTGCGGCAGGACGGCGTACCCATGACCATGTTCAACCCCCAGCGCCTGAAGTGGTACAAGGTGCAAGCCGGTATTTGCAGCGAGTGGTAACCAATTTGCGCCTTTACAAGAAGAATCCCAGCTTAACTAAGGCTGGGATTCTTCTTGTAAGAAAACATATTTACGCATACAGATTACACAAGTTATAGTCTTTCTATCTGCTCCCTCTTTTCTCGCCCCTCTCTCACCACCTCCGGTGGGAACCGCTTCAGCAGCTTCTCGGCCTTGCGGCAGCGGGACTCTAACGCGGAGATGTGGGCGCGCTGCTGAAAGCTGAAATTACGCTCCTCTCGCAGTTCAGCTTGCAGATCGGAAACTTCCTTCTCGCTGCGCCGCTGCTGGTTTTGGGCGGCAGCGGCCTCTCGCAGCCGTTGAGTCTCCGCTTGAAACGACTCTACATCCGGCAGCAGCTGTGCCAGCAGCGCGGCGGCCTCCTCGCGCTTCTTCCCTGCGTTCAGCACGTTGATGCCATTCAGCACTGTCTCCAGCTGCTTCAGCTTGGCGTCCATGGCTGTGACCTTCTTGTACCACTGGGGCGTCAGATGCCTGCGCCTTGTCTCTACGGCAGGTGTGCCGCGCTCCAATTCCGGCCAACGTTCCGCCATGCAGGCGTAGAAATCATCCTGCCAGCGGATCATGTTCTTCTTGTTGCCGAGAATTTCTTTTGCGGACAGGCGGTTGTCCTTCGTCAGCGGCACAAAACACAGGTGCATATGGGGTGTCGTTTCATCCAGATGCACCACAGCGGAGATGATGTTCTCCTCACCGACTCGCTCTTTCAGGAACGTGAACGCCCGCGTGAAATACTCCGGCATCTCCGCCGCGTGTTCCTGTGCAAACTCCGGGCTGACCGTCACCAGCGTGTCCACGAATTTCACGCTGTCCTTCCGGACGCGGCAGCCTGCCATCCTGATGCGGTGCCTGATCTCCTGCTCGTAGCTCCAGCGGGGCGTCACCAAATGAAAGTTCTGCGGAGTGCGGCTTTGGTCAATGTCGGGGTTGCTGATGTAGAACTCCTTTGTCCGTTCGTGGTGTGCGCTCAACGCCTTGGACGCGCCGCCCTTGTGTTTGGCAAATCGTAAAATGGCGTATGCCATGATGACCTCCTTGTCTTTGTAAGTGCGGGAGCAGGAGGAACGGGGAACACCCGCCACGGCTCTCTGAAAAAGTGCGCCCGACAGATGCCGTTACCGGCATCTGTCGCTCTTCTTTTTCGGCCCGGTCAGAAACGGGTGAGGACTCCCGTCCTCGCCCGTTTCCTCCCGTCCCCCGCCGTGACGGGTATAACACACTAGACTTTGTCCCAAAGTCGTGTGCCAGCCGTTCCCTCTGGACTCCCTCTGCGGTGTACGGTATGTCCGGTAATGTACGGTATTTTCGGGGTAGGGCCTGCCCCTCTATTTACCGTACATACCGTACACTACCGTACACCGACCCACCGCAGCAGGAGGGTCTTCCCCTCCTTGCTGCGGCGGGTCCTGTAGCGGATGCTGTACTTCTGAAGCAGAATATCATGCTTGGCATTCAGCCTCCGCACGATCCAGTTAGGCGTAAAGCCCCCGCTTTGCAGCTGCTGTGCCAGCTCCGTGGCTGTCCCATGCCATTCGGGGTACTCCGCTGTGACCAATCGGCTGATGGCCTCCAGCAGCGGATCGGGCGGTTCCTGATATGGTGCTGTTTCCCTTTCCACCAACTCCCAGCACAGGCAGGCAGGATCAAAGCACAGATGCAGCCGCATATCCGGCTGATCGCGGCCTGTTACGTCTAATACCGCATCCGCACCGGTGCGCCTGTCCTTGTGGAGGATCAGCGCACCATCCGCCGCGCCCATCAGACCGTTGGTGCCGGAGATGGTATGGAATACATCCTCCGCGCTCTCTTTGCGAGTGTGGTGTACCAGCACCAGCGTAATGCCGTGGGCGTCTGCAAAGGTTTTCAGCTTTGCCAACGTGTCATAGTCGGCAGCGTAGCTGCAACTGTCGGGTGTCCGCCCACGGACACGCTGGAGGGTATCGATGATGACAAGGACGGTATCGGGATAGTCCATCAGGAAGCCTTCCAACTGCGCCAGCAGGTTCTCATCCAAGGTGTCGGCTAACACGGAGAGTATGAGGTCGGGACTGTCCTGCTCTGTCATCTGGACGAGCCGTTTCTGCAAGCGATCGAGGGTGTCCTCCAAGGCTAAGTAGAGCACTGTGCCTGGGTGGACGGGACAGTCGAGAAATGTACCGCCTGTGCTGACCCGATAAGCCATCTGCAAAACGAAGAAGGACTTGCCGACCTTGGGCGCACCGGCGAGGAGGTATGTCCCCACCGGCAGCAGCCCTTCGATCACAGCCGGTTTGACAGGAAACCGTATCTCCATCAGCTTCGGCATGGGGATCACGGTCATCCCGCCAGACGACTTGTTCTTTTCCTCTGTAAATGGTATACTGTCATTGCGTGTAAGCGCGAACGGCTGCTCCCCATCTGGTGCAACAGATGGAATCGGGGCAGTCGTTTCTTTATCCCCCCACATGGCTGCCTCCGGTGTTCTGCTCGATCCACTCAACGAGCTTATCCTTCGGCACCAGCAGCCGCTTGCCGATCCGCAGCGTAGGGAACGTGCCGGTGTTGAGCAGCTGGTAAGCCCCTGCGCGGGAGATGCCCAGCGCCGTCGCCAGCTGATTGGCGTTCAATACCGCCGGCAGATTGTCGTAGTTGTTGTTCATACAAAACCTCCTTAAAATTTCAGTTGACATCATGGACTATACGGACTATAATACACAATGTAACTATTACGCTATGATTGTATAATGCTGGTACGCAAAAGTCAATAGATTATTTTGTGGACTTATTATGATGTATCTAACAGGAGGGCGGTCATGATCTTTCCCGAACATATGGAGTTCCGGTATTACATCACGCCGGAGCGCAAGGAGTGCTTTGCACTGTACAGTAAGACGCTGGGGCAGCGCAGGACGATTCTGGAGAAAACGCAGGATGTAGGGCAGTGCCTGATCGACCTGTACGATACGGATTTCTATGACGCCTATTGCGTTCTTTCCGAGATTCAAAAGCTGGTGAGCGCTGATAAGGACGAAGCCGCATGGAAAAGGCTCTTGGATCTGGCGATGCCGCTTTGCGAGGTGCATCCCTTCTTTGGGATGCTGGTCAAGGAATTGAGCGATCTGGAAGCGGAGCCCTCCGCCGATACGGCGGAACTGCTGCGATTTGACACGGACTTTGAGAGAATCGTCCGCGATGCCAAGGCATTGGTGGAGGTATGTCTGGATGACCGCTATAAGTCGGACTATTCCACAGCGGAACGGTATCGGGAGGCACACTACGACGCGGCGCTCTGCTTTGACAATATGCGCTATGGTGAGTTGGCCACGGAGGAGATTATTCTTGACCATCCTGCCTACGACAGCGCCTATAACTACAGCGTAGAAATGCTGCGGCAGCGGCAGATGACGACCGCGCTGCGGGAGGTGCTGTATCCCCATACGCTGCGTGACCTCTACAACTACTTGAAAGCCTACTGCCTGCGTCTGCCGCTGGTGATCCACAAGTGCAAGAACTGCGGCAGATACTTCGTGGTGACCGGCAACATCACGCAGGAGTACTGCACACGGCGGATGGATGGCTCGGAAAAGACCTGCCGGCAGATGGGCGCGGTGGTGCAGTATCAGAGCCGCCAGATGAAGAACCCGGCCACCAAGGAGTTCACGCGCTCCTACAAGGCCCACAACGCCCGTGTACGGTATGGAACGATGACCAAGGCGGAGTTCGCCGCATGGTCGAAGGAGGCGCGCAAGAAGCGCGATCTGTGTACCGGCGGCAAGCTGTCCCTGGAGGACTTTGTGGCGTGGCTGGACAGCGACAAGCAGCGATAAAGCAACGGACTGACTGACTGACCGTTTTATATTTCAGAGGAACAGGAGGTTATTTTGACGACCAAGGCAACAAAAAACGCCAAGGGCGGCGGCACCATCCGCAAGCGTTCAGACGGACGCTGGGAGGCACGCTACACCCTCGGCATTGATCCCAAGACGGGAAAGCAGATACAAAAATCGGTTTACGGCAAGACGCAGAAAGAAGTCCGCCAAAAGCTCACCGCCATTACGGCGGAGATCGATGACGGGACGTATATGGACATTCCTCGGCTCAAAACCGCTGACTGGCTGAACACATGGGTGACGGAGTACATCGGCAATGTAAAGTCCTCTACACGCAAAAGCTACCAAGACCATGTAAGGCTGAACATCATCCCCTACATTGGAAATGTCCCTCTCTCCAAAGTGACAGCCGCTATGATTCAGCAGATGTATAACGAGCTGCAAGCGGAAAAGGAGCTTTCACCAAAGACGATCAAAAATGTTCACGGTGTGCTGCATCGTGCTTTGGATCAGGCGCAAAAAATGGGCTATATCCGCAGTGATCCGCTGGCAGCCGTTACGCTGCCGCGCATCGAGAAGAAGCAGATAAAGCCGTTGGAGGACGAGGAGCTGTGTGCATTTCTGAAAGAAATTCGTGGAAATCCCTACGAGCTGGTTTACTTTGTTACGGTATTTACCGGCCTGCGGCAAGGAGAAGTACTCGGATTAACATGGGATTGTGTGAACTTTGAGAAGCAGACCTTGCTCATTAACAAGCAACACGGCAAGAAAAAAGGAACATGCGAATATTGCTTCAGCAGTCTGAAAAATGACCGGCCTCGTGTTATTGAAGCGGCGGATGGTGTGATGGACGCCCTGAAAAAGCAACAGCTTCGGCAGCAACGTTGGGCGGCACGGCTGAAAGATGGCTGGGACAATCCGGATAACCTTGTGTTTACCACCGAGACCGGGCGATACCTCTGCAACCAGACCGTGTACCTTGCATTCAAAAAGATCGTGCGCCGCCTGCACCTTGACGCGACAAGATTTCATGATCTCCGTCATACTTACGCCGTAAATAGCTTGAAGTCCGGCGATGACATCAAGACTGTGCAGGAGAATCTCGGACATCAGACCGCGGCGTTTACCCTTGATGTGTACGCTCACGCCACAAACAGCATGAAACGTGAAAGCGCAAACCGAATGGATCAATACATCCATAGTGTGACAAAAACATAAAGGGTCAAGATAAGGGTCAGCACTTTCGAGGAAAAGAAAAAATCCTTGAAAGCACAAGGCTTTCAAGGATTTTTTGATGGTGCGCGAGGCGGGACTTGAACCCGCACGTGCGTAATGCACACTAGAACCTGAATCTAGCGAGTCTGCCAATTCCACCACTCGCGCGTCACGAACAAGTGTTATTATAGTCATGTCCCCTCCAAATGTCAACCCCCTTTTTCGAAAATCTTTTCTTTAACGATCTTTGTCGACATCTGTCCCCCCTGCTGCCTTGACCTGGGGCAAAAAAGCTGGTATGATAATAAAAAATTGTCAAAGGAGAACGTATGGAAAAACCGCTGACCGCCCGCAAACGGCAGGCACTGGAGATGCGCTCCCGCATCCAGAACGTGGCGCTGGACCTGTTTGACAGGGACGGCTTTGAAAATGTGGCCGTGGAGCAGATCGCACAGGCCGCCGGCTGCTCCGTGGGCAATATCTATCACTACTTCAAGAGCAAGGATGAGCTTATCATCCAGGTCACCAGCAACGTGGACGCCCAGTACCAGCTGCTGGAGCAGTCGTACCTGGCCGACAACGCCTCCTCCGCCCGCAGCAAGCTGCTGGACTTTGTGGGCAAGTCGCTGGACATCAGTTCCAAAGACCCCGCCCTGTACCGCAGCTTCATCCACGGCCTGAAATATCCGGAGCAGGCCATCCTTCAGGACAACGAGAGCCGTGTCTACTTCCGCGTGCTGCGGGAGTTGATCGCCGCCTGCCAGCAGGAGGGCAGCATCGCCCCTCACCACGACCCCAGCGAGCTGGTGGCCGACCTGGTGGTGATGCACCGCGGCATGCTGTTTGAGTGGCGTATCGACGAGCAGAGCTTCGATCCGGTGACCCGCGGCTGCCGGATGGCCCAGGCGCTGTTGGACGGCTGGAAGCAGCCGGAGTAAGGGTTCCCGCGCAACAAACAAAATACCCCCGCGCACCGGTGTGCGCGGGGGTATTTTTATGCTGCGGATGGCTCGATCACTTCATGAAGGTTCCGTCCACCATCTGCTGCAGGTAGGCGTTGTACTTCTCCTGCACATCGGCGGGGACCAGATCGCTGATCTTACCGGCGGACAGGGTGCCGTTCTCCAGTGTACCGTAGACGGTGTTGCCGCCGAAGGTACCAGCCTCGACAGCCTGCATGGAGGCGACGATCATGGCGGAGTTATCGGTGACCTGGGAGCAGATGATGCACTCATTCTGGCCCAGGATGTCGGCGGGCTGGCCGATGTCGTAGATCTTCACGGAACCGGCAGCGGCGTTGGCGGCATCGATGGCCTCGCGGGCGCCGGAGTCAACGGCGGAGGCGTCGCCGAAGAACACGTCAGCCCCCTGGCTGATCAGCTCGGTGGCAAATTCCTTACCCTTAGGGGCATCAGAGAAGGAGTTGGCGTAGGGGACATTCAGCAGCTCGACCGTCTTGCCCTCCTGCTCGGCCACGTACTTGGCGGCCTCCTCAAAGCCGGCGATCTTACCCTTGGTGGTATCCAGCTCCATACCGCCGATGAAGCCCAGCTTGCCGCTCTCGGTCATCAGACCGGCCAGCGCACCGGCGATCCAGCCGATCTGCTGGGCGTTGGGCAGCAGGGAGCTGATGTTGCCGTTGACAGCCTCGCCGGGGGTCTTCTCCGCGCCGTTCAGCAGGGCGAAGGCGATGTCAGGATACTCCTCAGCAGCCTGCAGCACGGCATCGGTGTACTGGTTGCCGGGAGCGTAAATCATGTCATAGCCCAGAGCGCAGTAGGCGGTGATGGAATCGTAGTACTGGTCCTGAGAAATAGAGTCGGTGACCTCGTACTGCCAGCCCTGCTTGTCGCAGGCAGCGACCATGGCGTTGTAGCAGGCAGCGCCCCAACCGCCGTCGTTGATGCTGGAGTCGCAGATCATAGCGACCTTGTAGACCTTGTCGCCATCGGTGTTGGCGTCATCGTTGCTGTCACCGGTATTGCTGTCGCCACCGGCGGGCTTGCTGCCGCAGGCCACCAGGCTCAGAGCCATGACCAGCGCCAGCATCAGCGCAAGAAACTTCTTCATTCTTTTTTCCTCCTAAATAAAATCTTTTATAACAACGCGCTTCCGCGTTATTACCGCATTACCGCTGTTCCTTGCGGTAGGCCTGACCGTTGGCCTTGGGGCCGCTCTGGCGGGTGCCGATGGCACTCAGCACGATGACGGTGGCCACATAGGGGATCATCTGGAAGAACTGATAGGGGATGCCGATGCCGGACACCTGGAGACGGATCTGCAGCGCGTCGCAGAAGCCGAAGAACAGGCAGGCCAGCAGCACGCCGCCGGCGCTCCAGCGGCCGAAGATGACGGCAGCCAGGGCGATAAAGCCGCGGCCGGCCACGATGCCGTCGGTGTAGGTGCTGGAGTAGCAGGTGGTCAGGTACGCGCCGCCCATACCGGCCAGCGCGCCGCAGATGGCGCAGGCGATATACTTCACGCCGATGACGTTGATGCCCAGCGTGGCGGCAGCCTGGGGATGCTCACCTACCGCCTTGTAGCTCAGGCCCGCACGGGTGCGGTTGAAAAACACAGACGTGAACACCACCAGCAAAATGGCGAGGTACACCATGGGGCTCTGGTCAAACAGCAGGGGCCCGATGACGGGGATATCCTTCAGCCCGGGGATGGCAACGCTGGGCATGGTGACGATCTGCTTCAGGTCGGAGCCGGTGCCGAAATACACGCGGTAGATGAAGGATGCCAGCGCCGGCGCGAAGATGTTGATGGCCATGCCGTACACCGTATGGTCGGCGCACAGTGTCACCGTGGAAAATGCGTAGATCATGTTGACCAGCAGACCGGCCAGCGCGCCGCACAGCAGGCCCAGCCAATTGGAGCCGGTGATGTAGCAGGCCAGGAAGCCCACCAGCGCGCCGATGGCGGCCAGGCCCTCCAGACCAATGTTGACCATACCGGCCCGCTGCCCGTACAGCTCGGCCAGGGAGATCAGCAGCAGAGGGATGGCCAGGCGAACGGTGGCCAGAAGCAAACTGGAGATCCAATCCATTACTTGTCACCCGCCTTTCTCTTTCCGGAAAACAGCCGGCTCTTCCAGGACTCGAACTCCGGCAGCTTCGTCAGGGCCATACCGGCCACGGAAAACACGATCACCAGCGCCTGGATGATATCCGACACACTGGTGGGGACGCCGGTAGCGGCCTGCATGGTGGTGGAGCCCACACGCAGCGCCGCGAAGAACAGCGCCACGATCACCGTTGCGATGGGGTGCAGCTGACCGATCAGCGCCATGGCCACGCCATCGAAGCCGTAGCCCGCGCCAAAGCCGTTGATGAGACGGAACTGGGTGCCCAGCAGCTCCGCGCCGCCGCCCAGACCGGCGATAGCGCCGGAGATGATGAAGCTGGTCAGGATGTAGCGCTTGACAGGAATGCCGTTAAAGCGGCTGGCTGTCATGTTATAGCCCACCGCCCGCAGCTTGAAGCCGCCGCTGGTCCAGAACAGCACGTAATACAGCACCAGGCCCACCACCACGGCGATGACAAAGCCCCAGGTAAAGCGCATTCCGGTGATTACACGGGGCAGCTTCACCAGATCATCCACCGCAGGGGTCTGTGGTACGCTGGCGTCGCGGATCCAGCTGGTGTACAGCACGCCCATAAACAAGGTAGCTACATAGTTGAGCATGATGGAGATGATCATCTCGTTCTGGCCGCGGCTGATCTTCAGCAGGCCGGGAATCATGCCCCAGATACCGCCGGCCAGCGTACCGGCCAGCAGTGCCAGCAGCACACCGGCAAAGCCGGTAACACCGGAGAAATACGCCGTAACGAATGCGGCGATGGAACCCATGAGAAACTGGCCTTCACCGCCCAGGTTGAACACACCGCACTTGTACGCGAAGCAGGCACACAGAGAGGTGAACATCAGAGGTGTGGCCTTGGTAAGTGTCGTGCCAATATTGGCCTTGGAGCCGAAAGCTCCCTGGAAGAGGTATTTCACCGCGTCAAAGGGATTGGCACCCAGGGCCGCCATAATGATACCGCCGATCACAAAGGCCAGGATAATAGACAGTAGTGGGACAATAAAGCTGCCCAGAGAACGTTTTAACTTTTCCATATCGCAGCTCCTCCCCTCACTTGCCCGTCATGGCGAGGCTGATCTCCTCGATGGGCGGGTTTTTTCCGGAGAATTCGCCCATGATCTGCCCCTCAAAGCAGACCAGGATGCGGTCGGACATCTCCAATATCTCATCGAAGTCTGCGCTGATCAGCAGGATCCCTACACCGCGCTCACGGGCAGCGATCATCTGCTCGTGAACAAAGCTGGCCGCGCCGATATCCAGGCCGCGGGTGGGATGCGCCATCACCAGCAGGGACGGCTGGGACTCCAGCTCACGGGCCAGGATGACCTTCTGCTGGTTGCCACCGGACAGGCTGCGGACCGTCTGCCCCACAGAGGTGCAGCGCACGTCGTACTTCTGCACCATCTCCTCGGCATAGTCGTGAATGGCACGTTTGTTCAGCCGCAGGCCCTTACCCTGGCTGAACTTGGGAGAATCAGTCTCCTTGAGCACCAAATTCTCCGCAATGGACATATCGCCCACCAGGCCCTGCGCGTTGCGGTCCTCAGGAACATGGGAAACGCCGTCTGTAATGAAAGAATGGGGGTCAAAGACCGCTACGCTCCTATCCTTCAGGTATATCTTGCCGCCTTGAGGCGCGATAACGCCGGTGATCAGCTGCGCCAGCTGGGTCTGACCATTGCCGTCCACGCCGGCGATTCCTACGATCTCACCGCTGCGGATCTGCAGTGTCATATCGTTGACACCGCTGTGCTTATGTTCCTTGTCATAGTCCACATGGTCCAGAGACGCCACGACCTCAGCGCCGGAGGCATCCACCTTCTCGTACTGTGACTCGGTCAGTTCCTTACCGATCATCATATTGGCCAGTTTCTGACCATCGGTATCAGCGCGGGCCACGGTGCCCACCACCTCGCCCAGACGCAGGACGGTGATGCGGTCAGAGATATGCAGGACCTCGCGCATTTTGTGGCTGATGAAGATAATACTCTTCCCTTCGCCGATGAGCTTCTGCATAATGGCAAACAACCCCTCGACCTCGATATCGGTCAGTGCGGCAGAGGGTTCGTCCAGGATCAGCAACTCCGCACCGTGGTACAGCGCCTTCAGTATCTCGGTGCGTTGCTGTTCGCCCACGGATATCTCGGTGATAAGCTTGTCCAGCTGCACGTCCAGACCGTACTTGGCAGACAGCTCCTCGATCTCCTTGCGGCGAGCCGCCCGGTCGATAAACAGGCCCTTGGCGTGCTTGTCGCCCAGAATGATATTTTCAAAGACAGTCATTGCCTCCACCAGCATAAAGTGCTGGTGCACCATGCCGATTCCCAGCTTGACTGCCTGGCTGGGGGACTCGATCCGCACCTCTTTGCCATTGAGGAATATCTTTCCCTCCGTGGGCTGATAAAGGCCGATGAGAATGTTCATCAACGTGGACTTACCGGCACCGTTCTCACCCAGCAGGGTCAGTACCTCGCCGCGGTTGACGGTCAGGCTGATATCCTTGTTGGCGTAAAAATCACCAAACCGCTTGCTGATATGCTCCATACGCAGCAGCTCGCTCAAGTTCCCTCACTTCCCTTCGTTCGTGTGTTTGCAGAAGTTCTCATTTTCCACTTGGAAAATGAGAACAGACCACGGTCCGTTCTCAAATATTAAATCGAGAGTAGTATACCATATCTGTCGGATTTTGGGAAGAATTTTTTTGTAAAACTCCTACATTTTTTTAGCGTTTTTTATCTATTGCACCGGTACCGTTCCCATAGTATAATCAAACGCAACAAAGCGAAAGAAGGTGTTGCATATGATACATATCCGCCCCGCAGTCTCTGATGACGCCCCGGCGCTGCTGGATATCTATGCACCCTATGTCATAGAAACCGCCATCACATTTGAGTATGAAGTGCCCACGCTGGATGACTTCCGCCAGCGTATTAAAAACACACTGCACACGCATCCTTACCTGGTCATGGAACGCGATGGCGAGATCGTGGGCTATGCCTACACCGGACAGTTGGGTAGCCGCGCAGCCTACGCCTGGGCGGCGGAAACCAGCATCTATCTGCGGCAGGACTGCCGTCGCGGTGGTTTGGGCACCCGGCTGTACCACGCGCTGGAGGACGCCTCCCGCGCTCAGAATGTACAGGTGCTGTACGCCTGCATCGCCGCACCTGTTTCGGACGGCGACCCCCACCTGACTCGCGCCAGCATTGATTTCCATACCCGGCGCGGCTACGAAATCGTGGGCACCTTCCACCGCTGCGGCTACAAGTTCGACCGCTGGTATGACGTGGTCTGGATGGAAAAACGCCTGTCCGATGCCGCCATTCCGCCCGCCGTGGTACCCTTTTCTTCTTTTGTGAAGTAAAGTCATTCTGTAATGCATTTATACTTTACAGAATATCTAAATACAGTTTATTCCCCACGCAATAGATAATTGCTTGTCAACGATCCACCTTCCTGTTATACTGGCGGCAGTACATACGGGAGGTATAGCAATGGAAGCAAAGGATGTCTTGAAGGAATTACGGCAAAGGCACAATATGACACAGGATCAGCTGTCTGAAAAGCTGGCCGTCACACGACAGGCTGTCTCCCGCTGGGAAAACGGCGAGTCCGTCCCCAACCCGGAAACATTAAAGCAGTTGTCCGCACTGTTTGATACCTCCATCAATCATCTGCTGGGTGACCCTCGCAAGCTGATCTGTCAGTGCTGTGGTATGCCCTTGGACAGTGATGAGGTCATCAGCCGGGATCTGGACGGCAGCTTCAACGAGGACTACTGTAAGTGGTGCTATACCGACAGCAAGTTCACCTATGACAGCATGGAGCAGCTCCTGGAGTTTCTCGTCACCCATATGTCCAACGAGCAGTTCCCTCCGGAGCAGGCCAGAACCTACTTCAGCCAGACACTGCCGAAGCTGAAGCACTGGAGCAAATAATCTCTTCGAAGATATAACAAAAGCACCCGAAAGGGTGCTTTTGTTATCGATGTGTATAGCTAATTATCGCAGCGGCAGCATGATACATCAGCAGCCCGCCCATAAGCATTGCATATGCTGTCTTATTCCCCCACTCCCATGGCGTATTCGTTACGGTCACTACGATGAGGCATATCACTGGCAGCAATAGCCAAATTGCAAAAAGCTCCACATGATACTTTGCTGTGTTCCGCATCCGTCTTTCAACGGTTTTGCTTATTACGTCATCCGGTACATCCTGCTGTATTTCCGCCACAAAGGAGTAACTGTCGCTGCATTCGAAGATCTCTGCACAATAGGGGCTGATCTCCTCCTCGGCGATTTCTTTCGGAGATCTTCCGTGTGCGCCCCACTTTCCGATATCGTCCTGTCGGAATACATAGAACCGCCGCGGCAATGGCGGCGCACACTCAAAGGAGAATGTATAGAAGCTTCCAAAATTTTCTACAGCTATAAGCAGATAACCCATCTCTGCTTGTTTCTGCAATACACGCTCGGCCCGCCAAGTCAAAAATGAGGGCAGCCACATTTTTAGCTGTTTCTGCTCCATATGTATTCCCTCCGTATAAGTTCACCACCAATATACCATCTACTGCAGCAGACGTCAATCAGGCAAATACTCTATGTCACGGAAAGATGCCGCAGGCATACCGAACCGTACTTCCATATATGCCAAAAGCCCCACGACAAATGTCGTGGGGCTGTTGTGTTGGCGCTACCTATCTTTCCGGGCCGTCTCCAGCCAAGTATTGTCAGCAGAAGCGAGCTTAACTTCCGTGTTC
>ERZ773178.1803-NODE-1803-length-21526-cov-6.049602_pt1 | contig 21526 bp, 25 predicted proteins | sample MGYA00580533_ERZ773178 | MGnify/ENA primary metagenome ERZ773178 (study PRJEB29015, sample SAMEA2737859) | human gut metagenome | biome: human gut; feature: human-associated habitat; material: faeces | place: China | collected 2012 ...
GTCTGGATGATGTGTAATCCTTCGCCCACCTCCAACGCCTCGGCTCTTTTCTTCAGCCCTTCAAAGAAGCTGCCCTGTATATGGCGCACATCCACGGTCTGAAACCCCTGCGCCTTATTCTTCCAGTTTTCGTAGCTCATGCGGTTATTCTCCTTTCCTCACTCGATAAAACCAGATGTGATATTCGCTGCCGCTCACCTTCTCCGTGTGATGCTCAAAGCCCATAAGGGCCAGCACCGGGTACAGGGGGACAGGCTCGAAGGTCTGGATGATATGCAGTCCTTCGCCGTTTTTCAGCGCGGCAGCCTTTGCCTTCAATGCGGGGAAGAAGTCCATCTTTTTGCCCCGCACGTCCATCACTTCGAATGTGCCGATTCTGTCCTTCCAGTTTTCATAACTCATCGTCTTTACTCCTATTGCAGAAAGCTCATGCTTTCTCAAAGTTGTCCTTTCCTATGCCGCACAGGGGGGCACTCGAAGTCTTCCGGCATCTCGCTCCACGGTGTTCCCGGCGCGATTTCTCCCTCCGGATATGACGCCATCTGCTGCCGAGGCGCAGGGACTTGTCCGAGCGGACAAGCATCCCAAAAGCACCCGCTACGGCAGGCAGAATCCCCTCGCCGAACGCTGGAACAGCGAAGAACAGCTTGTTGTATGGCGGGCGGCATGGGCGGATGTAACCAACCGCCAGTTGGAGATGTACGGACACGACGAGCGTATCGACCACCGCAGCAACGCCGCACGGGGTCTGGATGAGCAGCCCACCATCCATGAGGGTGTGACGGCACGGGCACTGGATCGGAAAGGGATCATCGCTGACCGCTGCGAGATTAACCGGCAGATCAAGGCGGACAATGCCCTGCTGCGGGAGCTGAAAGCTGCCGTCAAAAAGCTGGGGCAGGCGGTGAAGAATACCCTCCCGGCCATTGCCGAGGCCATGGAGAATCTGCGTAAAAATCTGCTGCTGTTCTGCTATCAGCTGGGGTATCTCCGCAAGGGCAAGGAACGCCTGAACACTTCGCTAAATACGCTGCGCCCTGCCCTCACACAGTACAATCAGCTGGCAAAGGATATTCGGGATAAGGCGAAAGAGCGCCGCAGCCTGCTTTCCGAGAAAAAGGCTCTTTCCGCTGTCCATGTATTCCGACACCGGGAACTGGCGGCAAAGATTGCGGCACTGACAGAGGATTTGGAGGAACTGCGTTCGGAAAAGAATCTGCTTCTGGCGTCGCTGGCATATACCGAGGACGATGCCGCCGATAAATTTCCCAAAGACATTGCTGCCATGAAGCAGAGCCTGAAACGGTTGGAAGAACAGGGGCAGAAATATTCCACCGAGCTGGACGCTGCCCTGAATGAGTATGCCGGGCTTCGGGAGCAGGCCCAGGGCTTCAACCCGGTGCAGTTGTATGAAACAAGGCAGGCCATCCGCCCCGGCAAGGAGCAGGAAGCGGAGAACCGAGCACAGCAGGTTTACGGCGAGAAGTACAACCCGCTGCTGATGTTTGACAGCAAAAAAGCGGTGTCCCGGATGCTGGACGAAGATGCTGAACGGCAGAATGTGCGGAGACTGGTACGGCTGGCGTATAAGGAGCAGCAGACTTTTCAAAAGGAAAAAAGTGCGCAGGAACGGTAACACACTGTTCCCGTTTTTGAAGATATTGCAAGTTGAATTAGCAAAATGGGGTTGACTTGAGAGAAAAATGGGGGTATAATTTTTTTGTTTGATATAGCTATTGGTTAGATATATCTAACTATGTGTCGTGTTGATTTATGCGACATTTTATTTACTGCGGCGGTTAGTGATTGCTAACTGTTGTGAAGAGAATCTAGGAGGAAAGATATGAGTACCAAAACCAACAAGCTGAAAACCAAAGACCTGATCGTTGCTGGAGCCTTCGCCGCCCTTTATGTGGTGGTACTGTTTGCGGTGGTGACTGTTATGGGGTTTGTCCCCATCCTTTATCTCATCGCTCCGTTTGTAAACTCGGTCATTTTAGGGTGCATTTACATGATGTATGTTATGAAAGTACCAAAAACCGGAGCAATTCTGATTCTTTCGGTGGCTGTAGGACTTCTCACTTCCACTGGCGGTGTGTGGGTATCTCTGATTTGGTGCCTCGCTCTTGGAATTGTAGCAGAGCTGATTGCCCGCGCAGGAAATCATAAGTCCAAGAAATCCTACATACTCAGCTATGTTGTTTTTGCCTGCTCCAGCATGTCTCCTTTCTGGATGCTGGCTTACGCCAAACCGGCTTTTCTTCAGTCCTGCGAAGCTTATTATGGGGCCGACTATGCCGCAACGCTGGATAAGTTCACCCCGAGCTGGATTATTCTGGTTCTGATTGGAATCGCCATGTTGGGCGGTCTGATTGGTGGACTGATTGGTTCCAAGCTTTTGAAAAAGCATTTCCAAAAGGCGGGTGTGGTTTAATGCAGCTGATTGAAGCTGCCCAGCAGCCCGTCCTTCGAATCGACGCCCGCACAAAATTTGCGCTGCTCTTCGGGGTGGGAATATCATCATTGATGTTCCCACCCCTGTGGCTGGAGGCAACCACTTTTGTTCTGATGGCGTTGCTTTTGACACTAAATAGGCGAATAAAAACCTCTGCAAAATTTACTGCTGCATTCCTCATTATGCTTCTGTTGGACTGGACACTGTCGTTAAAAGTCAGCGGCGGCTTTGCGGCACTGTTTTTTTCTCTTGTAAGACTGGGAAGACTTATGCTCCCGATTTTTATGGCAGGAATACTGCTGATGAAAACTACTTCTGTAAGCGAGTTTATGCTTTCTTTTGAGCGGATGCATCTGCCAAATAAACTGATCATACCCTTGTCAGTTATGTTCCGCTTCATCCCGACGATTTCCGAGGAGTGGCACAGTATCCAGGACGCCATGCGTTTTCGGGGGATTGGCATTTCTGTGCGTTCTGTGCTGACAAAGCCAATGATGACGCTGGAATATACGATGGTGCCGCTGCTGATGTCAACCGCTACGATTTCTGACGAGCTGGCGGCGGCTTCCCTCTCCCGTGGACTGGACGCTGATACCAAACGTACCTGCATTGAGGATGTAAGGCTGCGGACGCAGGATTACCTGTTGATCCTGTTTTCCATTGTAATCGCCGTGACGGGAGGAATGGTATGATTGAATTAAAACAGGTTACCTTCCGGTACGATAATGCCCCCGAAAACGCACACAGCATCCGCAATATCAATTTAACTATACAAAACGGAGAGTGCGTTGTCCTGTGCGGCAGAAGCGGCTGCGGAAAAACGACGATTACCCGATTGATTAACGGTCTCATCCCGCATTACTACGAAGGGGATTTGTCGGGTTACGTTTCCGTCAATGGAGCAGAAATCAAAAATCAGCAGCTTTCTAAAATTTCACAGCGTGTTGGTTCTGTATTTCAAAATCCCCGCAGCCAGTTCTTTAATGTGGATACAACATCGGAGCTGGCGTTCGGATGTGAAAATCAGGGACTGCCTAAGGAAGATGTGCTGGAACGAATTGCGGATGCGGCGAATCATTTTTTCTTGAACGGCTTGCTGAACCGGAGTATTTTTGAGCTTTCCGGCGGTGAGAAACAACGGATCGCATGCGCCAGCGTTTATGCGGTTCATCCGGATATTTTTGTTTTGGATGAGCCGTCTTCTAATTTGGACCCCGCTTCCATTCAGCAACTGAAAGATGTTTTGCTGAAGCTGAAAGCGGAAGGAAAAACACTGGTGATTTCCGAACACCGTCTGTATTACCTTCTGGATATTGCCGACCGCTTTATCTGGCTCGATCAGGGCGAAGTTCGCTCCGTATATACCAGAGAAGAGATTCTTGCATTCAGCCCGGCACAGATTTCGGCCATGGGACTGCGGGCACTGGACTTGAAGCAAGTGGAAGGTGAAGCAGAACCTTTGAAACATTCAGAGCATGAATTTATGTTTCAAGATCTGGAGTGTAAAGTATCCGGTCACAGCGTGCTACATATCGAATCCCTGCAAATCCCCGCTGGGGAGATTGTTGCGGTGATCGGTCACAACGGGGCTGGAAAATCAACATTTGCCGGGTGTCTTTGCGGAATCCGGAAACATACTGGTAAGGTTTTTTATGACAGGACAGAACGGAACGCAAAAAAGCGCCTGAAAGAGAGCTATATGGTCATGCAGGATGTAAACCATCAGCTGTTTACGGAAAGTGTACGGGATGAAGTGACTCTGAATATTCCGGAGAAACAATCGGAACAGGCAGAAAACATCCTGAGGCAGATGGGGATTGCCGAACTTGCGGAATGTCATCCGCTGGCGCTGTCCGGAGGACAGAAACAACGGGTTGCCATTGCAAGCGCCTTGTGTGCGGGAAAGAAAATCCTGATCTACGATGAACCTACCAGCGGGCTAGATTATGAAAGTATGCGCTGCGCCTGTGCCTTGATCCGGGAGGTTTCCCGACAAGCGGAATTGTCCCTTGTAATTACCCATGATCTGGAATTCATCATGGCCTGCTGCACTTGTGTGCTGCATATTGACCATGGAACAGTCAAAGCATTTTATCCCCTTGACAGCAGAGGAAAAGCAAGGGTAAAAAAGGAGTTTCTATTACAGAAAGAAAGTGAGGAGAGATTATGAGCAAACAGAAGTCCAAAACGGGGATGGCAAGGATGATGCAGCTGGCAATGACCAAAAAGCCTTTGGTGATTGCCTCTGTCATTTTGTCTTCGCTGGCGGCGATAGCCAGCTTTATCCCCTATATTGCAATTTATTTTATTATCCGGCAGATCTTGACCGTATATCCGGACCTGAACGCATTGGGGCAGACCAGCCTGTTTTCCTATGGCTGGATGGCGCTTGGCGGCGTTGCGGCGAATATTCTCCTGTATTTTGCCGCTCTTATGTGTTCCCATCTGGCAGCCTTCGGAACGCTGTATGAGTTAAAGGTGAATTTCCTTTCCCATTTGGCAAAGGTGCCTCTTGGATTTCATGTGATGATCGGAAGCGGCAAACTTCGGAAAATCACGGATGAGAACATTGAAAATGTCGAGAAATTTATCGCACACCAACTACCAGACATTGTAGCCGCATTTGTTTCTCCTATTGTGATGGCTGTGATTCTGTTGAGCGTGGACTGGCGGCTCGGCCTGGCCTCTATTGTTGGAGTGATTCTTGCTTTTATCATTCAGAGTATCGCCTACGGTCAGGAAGGCGCCAAAAAGATGATGGCTCAGTACCAACACTCGTTGGAAAATATGAACAATGCTGCGGTGGAGTACATCCGTGGTATTTCGGTCGTAAAGGCTTTCAAGCAGACTGTATATTCCTTTCACCGGCTGCACGAGACCATCAAAGAATATACTTCTGTGGTCATTCCATATACGCTGAGCTGGGAAAACATGATGTCCTCCTTTATGACGGTTATCAACCACATTTATCTTTTCCTTTTGCCGGTAGGGATTCTGATCGGCATGAATACCGGGGATTTTCAGGATTTTGCTTCTCGCTTTATCTTTTATCTGGTATTTGTACCGTCCATTGCGGGCATCCTTTCCAAAATCATGTATGTCAACTCCGACGCCATGCGGATTGCCAACGGTGTAGAGGCAATGGATCAGATTCTGGCTGAGCCGGAGCTTAAACAGCCGCCGGTTCCTAAAACAACGGCTCGCTATGATGTCAAGTTTGAGAATGTATCCTTCTCCTATGAGAAAGACAAAGAAAAACAGGCAATTTCCAATGTGAGCTTCCATGCACGGCAAGGCGAAGTAACAGCGATTGTAGGTCCTTCCGGCGGTGGAAAAAGTACGATTGCCCATCTCATCCCGCGTTTTTTCGATGTGGATCAGGGCACTGTTTCCATTGGATCGGTGGATATCCGGCAGATGGAAAGCCGATATCTGATGGAACAGGTCAGCTTCGTATTTCAGGATGTCTATCTGTTCAAACAGAGTATCCGTGATAATATCAGGCTTGGGAACCAGAATGCCAGCGATGAACAGATCCAGGCGGCCGCGAAAGCCGCCCAATGCCACGACTTTATCATGGCGCTGCCAAATGGCTATGATACGGTCATCGGAGAACAGGGTATCCATTTAAGCGGCGGCGAGCAGCAGCGGATTGCTATCGCCCGTGCCATTGTAAAGGATGCCCCTGTGATAGTGCTGGACGAGGCAACCGCCTTTGCCGATCCCGAAAATGAGCATTTGATTCAAAAGGCGTTTGAAAAGTTGATGCATGGGAAAACAGTGATCATCATCGCGCACCGGCTTTCCACAGTCCGAAACGCGGATCATATCATTGTAATGGATAACGGGCGTGTAGCAGAAGAAGGCAGCCATGACGCCCTCCTGCAAAAAGGAGGACGGTATACATCCATGTGGAAGACCTACAATGAAACAGCCAGTTGGACCATGAGAAAGGAGGCGCTGGTCAATGGATAAGAAAAAATCAACCTTTCAGGATGCGCTGATGCTGACGGACAAAGGCTATCGGGACTTAAAAAAAGCGATTGCCGCCTGCACGCTGACGAATTTCTCCATGTTTATTCCGGCTGTGGTGATGCTTCAGGTTGTCATGGAACTTCTAAAACCGTTTACCGGCGGGAGCATCTCATGGACAAATATGTGGATTTATTTCGGACTCGGCATCATCGGCGCAGTAATCGTATTTCTCTGCAACAAAAACGACTATAAAAAGACCTATGTAGCCTCTTACATGGAAAGCGAAAATACAAGGATCGCTTTGGCCGAACACATCCGCAAACTGCCTATGAGTGTGTTTAATTCCAAAAACCTTTCGGAGCTTACGACAAATCTCATGGGCGATGTAGCCACTTCCGAACATGTACTGAGTCATGTGTATCCGCAGATTATCTCCAATGTGATTACGATTACGGTTGTCTGCATTATGTTTTCCTTCTATGACTGGCGTATGGCGCTCGCTATTTTTATTTCCGTGCCGGTTGCTTTTCTCATTATTTTTGCGAGCAGACGGATTCAGGAGCGGCTTGGGAAAAAGCATGCGCAGGCAAAACTGGAAGCTTCCGAACAGGTTCAGGAATACATCGAGGGAATCAAGGTGGTGAAAGCCTGCAATCTGGACAGCCAGCAGTTTCAGGCTCTGGAAAAAGCGCTTCGCACCATGAAAAACCTTGCAATTAAATTTGAATTTGGTTCCGGCGTTTTTGTGACAGGCGCGCAGATGCTCGTCCAATCCGGCATCGGGCTTACCGTGTTTGCGGGAACGTCCCTGCTCCTGAATGGTAAAATTGAGCTTGTCCCAATGCTGCTTTGCCTGTTGATCGTCACCCGAATTTACGGGCCGATTATTACAGAGCTGACTCTGCTCCCGGAGCTGTTCTATCATCAGATTGCCATCCGCAGAATGAGAACCCTGATGAATATTCAGCCGATGGAAGGCGATACTGAAAAACCAGTAAAGGAATATGATATCGAACTGAATAATATCAGCTTCCGCTATAATCCGCAGGGCGAGGAAACCATAAAAAATGTGAATGTTACGATTCCAGCAGGTGCAATCACGGCTCTGGTTGGCCCCAGCGGAAGCGGCAAGAGTACGCTTTCCCGTCTGATTGCACGTTTCTGGGATGTTAGTAAAGGAAAGGTGGAAATCGGCGGCATTGACGTGAAAGAGCTTGATCCGGAACATTTGATGGAATACATGTCCTTTGTATTTCAGGATGTGGTACTTTTCAACGACACTGTCTACAATAACATTAAAATAGGAAATATGAACGCAACCGAAGAACAGGTGCTTGCGGCGGCAAAGGCTGCGCGCTGTGATGAGTTTATTGACAAAATGCCGGATGGTTATCAGACTGTTCTGGGAGAAAACGGAAGTACCCTTTCCGGCGGTGAACGGCAGCGCCTGTCCATTGCAAGAGCTTTACTAAAGGACGCTCCGATCGTACTTTTGGATGAAGCAACAGCCAGCCTTGATCCGGAAAGTGAATCCTGTATTCAGCAGGCGATCGGCCGCTTAATACAGGGGAAAACCGTTCTTGTTATTGCACACAGACTCCGTACCATTGCAAAGGCCGACAAAATCATCGTGCTGGACGATGGCAAAGTCATAGAGCAAGGAACACACAGTGAACTGATGGAGCAAAATGGGCTTTACAAAAGGCTGTATACCATTCAGCAGGAAAGCCTTGGTTGGAGCGTATAAATGTTTGCTATTATGTAAGCTGCCGATATTTTAATATTGAGTAACCTGCAAGCCGACTGGTATAATACAGTCGGCTTGTTTAGTTTTTCACAGAATCATCAGCAAATTTATTTATCTTTACAATATGGAAAAAATACCCTTGACAAATCTCGTCTCAAGAGCTGAACTGGAAGAAACCGACCACCTATACGGTACTGCGAAAGCTGTGCGAAAAGGGCCTTTTCAAGAACGAGGATGGGCTTGTTTCGGTTCTCATGACACGAGAACAGTTCTTCGCCGCCAGATCGGAGCAGTTTGTAGAGGAAACTTTTGGCGGATCGCTGCCTGCCTTTATCGCAGCCTTTACCTCCCGCAAGAAGCTGTCTCCAGCAGAGATAGATGAGCTTGAAAGAGTAATCAACACTTCGCGGAAGGAAGGAAGGAAGGAAGGAAGGAAGGAAGGAAGGAACGGCTGAGCCAAGCTGCATGAGCCGGGTAGCAAAGGCAATGCCTGCTGAGTAATGGCAAAGGCACAGCCGCGCAGGGCATCATTTTACTCCTCAACTGTGGTGCAATGCCGCAGACGATGCGTAAGGTCGGAACACAAGTCTGCGCTTATCAGGACAACACTTTACAGGTATAATTGGCCTAATAAATAGCTGGACAGTAAGAGAAATTTTGCGTATAATATAGGCAAAGAGTACTATGAAAAGGAGGATGCTACTATGGAAAACAGAACCCCTTCTGATACGATTTTAGTAAGAGAAGCCCGAAGAGCTGTGTCAGCAGAGCTGAAAAAAAAGCGCGCACTGAACAAGCCGATTGCAGAATTTGATCCGAAGGCCAAAAAGGTTTATTTGGTCTATAGCAACGGCGAAAGAAAAGAATTTGGATCAGCTATGCAGAGAGGGCGGTACAGTGAACGCTGCAAGTAAAAAACCAGAGATTATTGTGTTTGCAGGGCCAAACGGGTCCGGGAAGAGTACAATTACGAAACAACTCTTGCCAAAAGATGTACCTTATATTAACGCAGATATGATCCAAAGCGCCCTGTGCTGCAGTAACATCGAAGCAGCCAAGAAGGCAGAAGCTCTGCGCGAGGAATACCTCGCAGATAGAAAAGTTTTTTGCTTTGAAACGGTATTGTCAACGGATAGAAACCTGAAGCTCCTGAAGAAAGCTAAAAGTGCTGGGTATTTTATCCGGTGTTATTATGTACTAACGGCAGATTCAGGAATCAATGTCGCACGTGTTGCCTCACGAGTATCTGATGGCGGACATGACGTGCCCGTTGATAAAATCATTTCGCGCTACGACAAGTCATTAGCTTTGGTAAAGGATGTCGTTCCTGTTTGTGATGTTTGCCACATTTATGACAACTCGCTGAAAAGTCCATTCCGCATATTTAGAAAGCGAAAAGATGCCTATTCGTATTGTACGTTGCGCGGCTTATGGCATAAGGAAGATATCATCGCATTGACCGGAATAAAAGATGTGCGGCAAGCCGCATTGAATAACAAGTAAGATTATCTCTAGGGCTTGGCGAAAACCAAGCCCTCTTTTCTGAAAATGAAGCCTCTATTGATTGACATCAATCCGGTATAGAGTATCTGTACCAGTCTGAAATACATCGTTGACGCCTGCGTAACAGAGGGGTAATATATATACACTACTATTATGCAGAACCACTCACAGAGCCTATTGAGGTTTTGATTACGGTAAGCGCAGTCATAGGGAAACCTCAAACTCACTCCGCAATTGTCTTCGCCTTAAAAAGCAGAAAGCGCCCTTCATAATCTGAGGGGCGCTTCCTGCTTTCATGCTATACTGTCACACAACTTGATAGTGTGCGGTGTCAAATCGGTTATAGCTGCATATTATCTCTCTGTTCAAACCAGTTCTCAATCGTTTCAATCGCTCGAACCGCCTGAACATCGTCGCTGCAGCTTGAAATGAACTGGTGGCCACGGTATACGCAGCCCTCTCTTAGATATAAATTCTCGGCGTGCATCATGTGCCGCAGTTGTGTGGTCAGCTCCTGAGCAGTCAGAGAAACCTGAATGCCAGGAAACTCCTGTGTGTCAAATCTGAGTTTCATGTTTATCACTTCGTTTTCTATTATCATTGTTTTCATGGTTCATAACCATGTATGGCTGCCTCCAGTTCAGAAAAACCGATCCTGCGTATCTGCGGCCTCCGCACGAGGCGACGAAGGCGATGTGGGACGCTGCCGGCCCGTCATATAAAATGCTGTCAGCCAAGCAGCGTAATGAGTTTTGGTCATAAGCATCAGCGCACTGAACGACTCGAAGGTCATACCGACAGAGACATGGTTCTCCGGGTTCTTTCCAAAACGCGGCACGATCAGTCCTTTTTCATTGGTTTCGCCGGGGCCGCTGTCGGCCACGAAAAGAAGATCCGTTTTGCTGCCGCAGATAAGCTGTGCGGTTCTTGACAGGCTTTTACCGTCCGCTCTTGGGCGGCCATACCTGGCAAGCTTCTCCGCCGAGGTTCCGCCGAGGTGTTGAAAGAGCGGCGTGGATTCACCGGTCTTTTTCATGTTCTGCATCATGTACCGCAGCTCACCGCCGGCCAGTTTCCGGCACAGCTCCAGCAGTTCAGCGATATCAATATAGATTTGAATGCTGTTCGTCTGGCGCTGGCCGCTCGGTTTACTGAGATCATAGGACGCAAACGTGAAATGGGCTTTTCCGAAGCCGAACGAATCGTTTAAGCTCTCCACAAAGCAGTTGCGTGCGTCAATACGGATGATCTGGTTTTGATTACGTTCTTCCGGCATTGCGAGCCTCCTTCCACAGCGTAGGTACTTCATCCAGAAGCATAACCAGCCGCTCGGTATTGCTCCGAAACTGTTCATCAAACTCTTTATGGATGTCGTAATCAATATACAGGGCCTGCCAAGTGATTGACCAGACGTATTCCATAGCCTTGGTGGACAGCTTTTTTTCCAGTTTCACGAGTCTTTCTCTGACACGGAACATCACTTTTTGCCATGCAATAAAGCTTTCATCCCGAGCGGGCAGTCCAAAGCTTTCCAACCAGTTGCGCACCGTGTGGGCTTCTGAGGCGTCTCCACACATAAAAGGGTTCATGATATACTGGATCTCCGCATTGTCAATGGATTCCTCACTCATTTCTTTGACATTAAACCTGACACATCGCCCCAAAGGATACAGTGCGCAGACCGTGGGTTTGGCCCGGTGGACAGAGCACTTGCGGTCCTTAAGCAGCGGGCAGCGCTTGATGGATCCTCGTGGCTTGAGCCGGACGATGGGGATCCGAGAGTCGCTCCCGATGTAAGTCTCGCAGTATTTGTCAAAAGCTCCCAGCGGGGTGAGCTCCAGTTCTCTGGAGATGTTGAAAACATCTTTGGGGTTCAGCAGAATGTCCTCCCGATCAATACAGCATTTACCGCACTGATCGCAGTGGAACCGGAAGGTATCATCGAGCCCGATATGCAGGTTATCAAAATTGTCTGTGATGTATTTTAATCTTTCATCCATTGGTTTTTCTCCTTTGTCATTTGAACGGTTGATTTGTGGCTCATGCTCGGTCAGCAAGTGCGTTCAATGCCGATTTGAGCAAGTGGAGGTTTTTCTCATACTGTGATAAGAATGGCTGGTCCAGATTGAACTCAGAATACCTGTACCGCCAGAATAACAGCATCGCAGTCCTTTTATCGGATTCCGGCACCATGCGCATGAGTCGTGCGATCTCCGCTGCGGAGCCAAAATCCAGCTTCAGAAAGGCACGATCCTCCGCGGTGAAATAACGCTTCATCCACGTTTTTGCACAGGTGATCTTGCCCTTAAAGTGATGCTTCTTCTCTTTGCTGAGCAGAAACTCGTATTGTCCGTTTGGCGTTATGCCTGCAACGAATGGGTAGATCCTGCATGCACGGGGCTTCGCCGCATGTATCATACAGCGATTGTCTCTCAGAAAAATGCAGGCATCATCCGGGCCGGTTGTTCTGAGCATGAGGATGAAGAATCCACACGCATCAAGCAGCACCAGTTCTGCATATTGCCCGATAAAGTCATCTGTACAGAATATCTCTGTGTCGTGCTCACGCAGATACCGGGCTATGTGATAGACATCCAGACTCTCCAGCGGGATACTCTGGTGAACATGTCGGCAGCACTCGCCACACTCAGTGCAGCGAAACGGGACATGTTCCTTCGGTGATATTCTGTGCGTGTTCAAAAAAGCTTTTTCTGTTTGCATTTTGTCTACTCCTATACACTGTCCGAAGCACATTGCTCGTGCGGATCGTCTTCCTCAAAGCTACGAAACCAAGCCAGTAGGACGGCTTTTGCGTCCTCGACTCGTCTCAGTTCGGGGAACTTCCTCTGGAGATAGGGTGTAGCGCCATACATATTGGTCTCACCAGACTGGCGCAAGCCTTCGAGGTAATCGAAGTAAATCTGATATTTTTGATTGCTGTCCATAACAAGCTTCTCCTTAAAAAGAGGCATCGGATTCCCCGATGCCTCTTTGTCCTGTGTTCGTATATGTAGCTGCGCCTACTGGCAGGGGTTTTCGCCACATATATCGAACGAGATTTGTTTGAAGCCAATTGGCTCACAATAGTAATACGTTTTCTCCTCCGAAGAATGACAAACGGCCACCACATCAGAAACGGACAGAGATCGGCCCTTATAGCCTTTGGGACGCGCCATATTGAAGATATAAAACACATCCTCCAGATTCTTCGCCGCGACCTCACCGGAAAAAATACAGTCATAGAGTTCTGTGGGGATTCGCCCGTTATAGGCCGATGTGATGTAGTTCAGATCCCGAAACGCGACGCGCGCCGAGTCTCGCTCCACATCGATCTGGTAGATAGCAATTTTCATGATGGCATACCTTCCTTAACATGGAGCTCCTCCGTTTTCATGCGCTGCAGACGATATGGCTCCGCGCATTGCGGATCCTCAGGGAACCGGCCATGCGAGTCGGGGATAATCACACGCAGCACATTGCGGCCGGTTTCCTCGAACAGATCAAGCCGGACATCACAATCCTCGAAGATACCCGACACCATTGCGCCGGGTTCAAAGCGTTCGCCCGCCTGAATGCGCAGGCCCAGTGTATTAAGGATCCTCGCTATCTCATGAGGCGAATAGGAAAGGACCAGCTGCAGATCCATGTGCTCATACGCGGCAAGTCCATGGGTATGGGCGTTGCAGATATAGGGCCGGAACCCGTTCTCTGTTCTTCCGCATTCATCGCAAGCTCCGTTTGCTACGAGGTGGATCACCCAGTCAATTTTATTGTTCATCACAAACCTCACATTTTCTGAATAGAGTAGACACTGTTTTGCGTCTCGATCACGGTTATTTGCGGTATGTCAAGGAGTACCGCGCAGACGGTAGATGTCTTGCGATACCCATTGGATTCCCGGATAAATGCGGGGGCACCTATGCAGACAGGAGCCATGAACCGCCCCTGCACTGTAATGGCTCGTTTTTGAGAATCATGCATGGTCGTTTTCCTCCTTCAGAATCGAATACATCTCACGCATAGCGTCGGTGAGATCTGCCGAAAAGCACTCCCAGTCCGAAAGAAATGTTGAAATGGATTCCGCGTCGTGAAGTGCAGCATCCGTCAACACAAGGAGCTCATAGTCCTCTTCATCCACGCTGTTGTACGGAAGACTCAGATACCCCTCTTTCACAACCAGAATGAAAGCGCCGGCATGCACACCGTCAGAGATCGGATACCGCCAGCACAGCTCATTCTTGTGTGCCGTGTAATAGCGCATCCGTATATCGCCGAGTGCTACGTCAGTGCCGCCATTATTGGCCAGATGTGTCAGGACGTCCTCCTTGGATAAGAGCGCTGAAGCATCGAGGTTCCGTAAGATGCCGGTAGCCGAGTATGGATTCGTTTCGGAACTGGTGAATCCGATCAGCCAAAGCGCGTCATCATCGACCAGCTCACGCTCCCAATCCGCCTGTAATGCAGATTTCAGCAAGAGCCTGCCAAGCGTCATTCCGAAGCTGTGTGTATCCTCCGAGTCCTCCGGCAGGGTCATTTCGCGTTCCTTTTCGCTTGCATGAACGGCATCCAGAAGCCGATTCAATTCCCGAACGGAGAAGGTCCTGTGCTGCGCCCGAACGCCCCAGAAATCCAGATCCTCAGGCCAGACGCGCAAAGAGCACTTGTATCCCAAAACCAATTTGATCTGTTCTGAAATAAGCGCCGCGATGTCGCTCCATGAAATGCGGTATGTCTCAATCATCCGCGGCTTCTGCGGAGTTTCGTTCATAGTCTGTATTCCTTTCTGCCTGATATGGCGCATAGTATTTTGTGTCGTCCTCGTCGGATGAATAGACTCCGATACAGAGTTCTCGATTTGCTTCTTGACCGATATTGTACTCCGCAAAGCAGATCAACTCCTCCGGCTGTCCATCCTGTAAGAGATACAGGTTGATGGCCGGATAGGTGTCCTCCGCATAGGCAACGGCCCTAAGGCTTGTACCATCGGGCAGCGGCATCGTTATATGCGGGTGCGAGATGGTATCCGGCGCATAATTCTCCGAGAGCGAAAAGCGCCTTTTTGTCCGGCCGCCTTCCGCGTACCGTACACGCGCCTTGTCCAACTCGATCTGCAGCGCCGAAAATATCTGCTCAACTGCGTTATCATCATAGGCATATACGCTTGTTGCAGCGCAGTTACCTAACAGTCTGAGCATCCGGATAATCTTATTGACGCGAGCTTCCGCAACGCGGCGGAACCGCTCGCTCTTGGTTTCTTTCATATTGCTGTCTCCTTTTTCTACGTATTCCACGCGAAATGCGTATTTGCGTGGCATTAAACGCATAAAGCGGAACATGCAGAAGGTCTCTTTTATTGGGTTAGATACAGAAGCAGGGGATCTATCTTACAGAAAGCGGATCTCCAGCGCGGTGATCTCGCCATCTTTTTCATAGGCATAAACGCCATAGCCGCCGTCACCGTGTCCGGAGCAGCTATAGAACCCATCTTCTGTCAGCCATGCATCGCCATGGCAAACGCGATCGCAGAACTTGCTCCATGCCTCGTCGCTGTAATCCGGCTTATTATGAAAAAAGCCTGCCATACCGGAATCCACACCGATCGTGCCGATCTCCTTCATGGCTCGCTGACGCGGGATATTGCCATTCAGATAGATGCCAATGATCCCAACCAGCTCACAGGAATACGGACGTCCGTCACTGTACGTTCCTTTTTCGGTATGATGCCAGACCATGCAGGCATATGTTCCTGCTTTGATCTTCACATCATTCATCCTGCACCAGATGTCTTTTTCATAACAGGGATCTGTAATATCCACACTGCCGTGAAAATCCATGACTCCGATTTGCTTTCTTCGCATTATGCTGCCTCCTTCTATTGCATGTAAGGCCCTGCACGAAACTGTTTGCCTGTTCCGGAATAAGCGCACTTGGCGCAATTCCATATGTCAGATTCATCGGGATGATGCGTGATCTCCACACATGCATTGAGGACTTTCTGGAATGCGCCATTGCTGTCGATTTCCCAGTCCTGTGTGACATGCGCTGTGACCACGAACCGTTTACTTCCGCAAGCAGGGCATCGGTATATCCAGCCTTTCATCTTGTAGCCTCCTTGAAAACAGGCACGGAGCAGGTAATCTGCTCCGTGCCTTACTATGGCTGCTGCACAAATCAGGACAGCATATCCTCGAATTCCTGCTCAGTCAGTGTCTTTACGCCCAGTTGGTGCGCTTTGGTCAGCTTGCTGCCAGCCTTTTCACCGACGATCAGATAATCAGTTTTTTTGCTCACGGCATTGGACGGATGTGCGCCCAGAGAAAGCAGTTTCTCCTGAATGCCTTCCCTGGTATAATGCGCCAACTTGCCGGTAGCGACGACGCTCTTGCCTGCGAACGGGTTATTCATGGTGATTTCCATTGTCTGGTTCTCCTTTTCGATAAATTGAATTTTAGACAGCAGCGGACGCCAGAGGAGTGCCTCGTCTGCGTCCGCGTACCAAGTGTAAATGTTGTTGTGCATGGTTTGCCCGAAGTCCGGCAACTGCGTGAAATCAAAGCCATTGAGGATGGCCGACTCAAATTCGGACCAGGAACCATGGAAGAACTTGTCCAGATCTCGACCGGCATGACGCCCAACCATGGGGATGCCCAGACCGGCGATGAACTTTGCCAACGTACAGCAGCGGCTTTTTTCGATCGCGGCCTGCAGGCGTTCGAAGGACTTCTCGCCGAAACCCTCCGTCTTGATGATCTCCTCACGATGCCGTTCCAGTTCATACAGATCACCAAAATTGTGAACCCAGCCATGGCCAATGAGCTTTTCCAGTGTTGTTGCCGAAAGTCCCTCGATATTCATGCGGGTCTTCTCGCAGAAATGAGCGAACTTCTGCACCAGCTTGGCAGCGCAGTGGGGATTAACGCAGTATAACTGCCGCGTTCCACCGCTTGTGCGTTTGACGGTCAGAGGTTCACCACAGCAGGGACAGGTCATAGGCAGCACATATGTATTGCTCTGTGTCCTGTTATCTGCGATCTGCGGGATGATCATGTTCGCTTTATATACGCGGATCTTATCTCCGATACCAAACTGGAATTCATCAAAGACATCCAGGTTGTGCAGATACGCACGGCTAACAAGCGTCCCATTGATGTTGACTGGGTCGAACAAACCGGTAATGCTCACCATACCGGTTCTGGTCGTAGCCAGCTCCACACCGCGGAAATGCGTATCATACAGTTCATCCTCCCACTTGAGTGCAATCAGCCGGTTCTCGTGATGGCCGGTTGCGCCAAGGCTTTTGCCGTAACGGATCTCTTCATACTCCATGATGAGGCCATCCACCGGATATGCAAACTTCTTGGGATCCATGCTTTTGATCGCATCACGGATCATCTGTTCGCTGTGCAGCACATCCAGATAGATGTACGGCACAACGGAAAAACCGTTGTCCTGCAGGAAGGTCTGTTGCCCCAGCTTGCTTTCCGGTTCCAGATAATCGCTGACCAACTCGAATGCCCAGAACTCCAACCGGCGCTTCTTCGACTCACCGGCATCGAGCTTGCGCACACTGCCGGATGCCAAGTTGCGCGGATGCGTATAGGGTTCCTCAAGACTGGAATTGATCTTATGGAAATTAGCCCAAGAGATAACGCCTTCACCGCGGACCTCGAAAGATCCTTTTGTCGGAACTGTCAGCGGCACGTTCAGGAAGGTCCGAACGGTATGCGTTACGTTCTCACCAACGATTCCTTCTCGCCCACGGGTAATGGCTTGCTTCAGTTCTCCAGACTCATATCGCAGAACCAGCGTAAGACCATCCATTTTCCAGCTCAGCAATACAGGGCGCTTAGCGGCAAATTTGACAAGATCCTCCACCGATTTGGTCTTGCCGGCAGACAGCATTGGCTTCGTATGCCGTACTTCTGTCAGTGTCTCCAGGATCTCTCCGGACACTTTCTGAGTTGGGGAGCCGGAGAGCACAAGCCCGGTATCATGTTCCAATGAGGCCAGCTCGTCTGTCAACTGATCGTATTCCCAGTCTGACATGATCGGCTCATCATTTTTGAAGTAGGCGACGTCCGCCTCAGTCAGGCGCTCGATCAACGCCCGCATTCGCTCCAGTTTGGTGTTATATTCTGCACACATGGCGCAGCTCCTTTCTGTTACAGTTTTTACATCGATTCGCCGCGATTTTCATGTCCTTCTTCGCAGTGAGACACATGCTGAATCGACATGAGGCCGTGGCAATAATCGCAATACAGCTTTCCGCTGTTGCATAAGCAGATATTCTTGTATCGTTCTGCGGTCAGTTCGAATGTGTTGCCGCAGCCAACGCATTGTACCTGAAGGATATCCGCTTTCAGCAGGACTTCCGGACGATACTTTCGGTTAAACGGGATATAGTCACACCACAGGGGGTTGTCCTGCATCCGTGAGACATGATATTCCAGCGCTTTTTGCTCACTTTCTGAATCGCTGCGTACCCACGGACAGTGCTCCTTTTCCCACTCAACGAGCTGTTGAAACATCTTCTGTTCGCCGTATCGGTCGATCAGTTGACGGGCAATGCGAATCCATTCGTTTAATTGGATATTTCCGACATTGGTCTCTACACCGTAGCGGTAGCGAAATACTTTATTTCTGCCTTCGCCGGAAATGAATATGGATTGGCCTGTAAAATAGTGGATACGAACATCCTCAAGGGTCAAGTCCTCCTCAGCCTTTTTGAGCTTATCCATCCGCGGTTCCTCCCAGCGAAAGCCTCCGGCTTTCCTCAGGAATCACCTGCTTGAACAGTTCCATATACCGTTGGTAGCCTGCGCTGTTCAATGGCGTTCTTAAAGACGCTTCACTCCAGCCAATGAGTTCCTCTTCCGAAATGTGATACTCGCCCGGAGTGAACCTCCCGCCGTAATAATGCGGACAACTGGGTTTGAGCAGCTTCTCCATCTCCGACTCGGTCGTGATCGTCCCGATCATCCTGCACTTCTTCTCAGCGATCGCATGAATCAACTTCGGCATATAGCCGCGTTGTTCATACTGATGCAAATAGCTCTGTAATTTCAGAACTGCGAGGAAACGCAGATTCTTGGTTTGGTCAGGGATCGCTGCCATGATAATTTCCGCAATACACCGGTTGATCACGGGTATATAATCGTCTTCCATTTAAATTCCTTTCTGCATTTCTGCGTGTAGTATCTATATAAGCGGATATGCCGTAAGGCATATCCGGAGCAAAGAGTTAAGGAGCTGTCCAGCTCAGATTTATATAAAAAAGCACTCAAAGGATCGCTGTCCTTCGAGTGCTTATGGATCCACAGATCCGCGATATGAAGATCTATGCATGCCAGAGGAGATGTCCCCCCATCATGCCAGTCTGTGCCTCTCTTCAGAAGAAGCAGCAGAAACAAAAAAGTGGCTGAAGATAAAACTATCTTCAGCCACTTAGTAACACGTCTACTTTAATTGCTTGGGAGCAATTACGATACTTACAGTTGTTATTATAGCATGGAACTTTGAATCCTGCAAGCATATGTTTATTTTGTTTCCGGCTCGTTTGTGTGCCCTATTTCCGGTCCGTTTGCAAATGCCAGCCATTTGGTATCATAGAAATCAAGATAAAAACGCTGCCCCACTTCGTTCTCAACGAATCGTGTTTGTACATGATACCATCCACGAAGCTCCATACGCAGATGCGAGTCCATAGAAACGGGTTCGACCCACACAATATCGTAGGCCGTCAATTCATCTCTGCGCAAGGGTTTCTCCGTGATCGTACCGGGAATGACATGCGCCGGTGGCAGTACGTAGCAAGTATCAACCAATTTTGCGAGCGGCTGAGTTGCTCCGTTCGCAAAATACAGCACGCCCTCTATCGCATCTACCATGGCCCAGCCATGGTCAATAGAAAATACGGGGGTTTCGTGGAAAATGGGGAGGACCTCAACGGGAATCGGCTGCAGCAAGTCAGCGCGATGGTATCGCTCTGCGGGCAGCCCCAGAAGATAGTCCACACTCACGCCATAAAGTTCGGACATTCGAATCAATGAGTCCACAGACGGGTTCTTCCGTTCACCCTCCCATGCGCTCAGCGTAGGCTGAGACACATTGAGTTCTCTCGCGGCCGCCGTAAGTGTGATCTTCTTTTGTTTCCTTGCCAATCTATACCGCCTTGCCGTAAGACCACCTCCTACAATGCATACCACGTATTATACCCGATGTGCTTACGTCAGGTCAAGCGGTTGCGCTGTTTTACATGTTTGTGTGCTTTGCTGCATTGTCTTGAACCGTAACGGCATTATGAATCCAAGACTTGGATAAGGCATTATGAAAAAGGGGACTGGAAGAAGATAAAAGACTTACAGATGCAGTAAATGAAATTTTATGAAAAGCTGCTTCCCGCAAATGCCCCGAAAGAATGCTATATGCCTCATAAATAAAAGACCGCCATCTCAGTGAGCAGCAGCGCTCCTTGAGATGGCGGCCTTTTTACGCGGGGAGGTTTGATTGTTCTAAAATGCATTAAGCTTTTCCGTTGGTAGATATTCATTTAAGCAAATGAGAAAGGCTCCGAGCCATTAAACTCGGAGCTTTTCCCGTGGGTTTAAAGATTTCGCATTATTACATATATTGATTCCAATATGCCCCACAACAGCAAAGTTGGCTTTCCATGCAGTTATGACCCTGTTCATGACTACACTTTGCAAATTCAGGATGAAATGTTTTTGAGGGTTCATTCGATAGAGCCGTGTTTTAGGATGGCATCAGCTTCAGCTTGTGTAATCGAGCCATTATTGACTTGCTGTTCCAAAAAAATGGAAACTTCTTTCTTTGCTTCTTCAGCGGTATCAAAATGGCCCAAATCTACCGTGGTTCCATCGGGCAAAGTAATAATTGTTGAGGAAAGAGATATATCCGGTTCCGCATTCCAAGTATCAGGATCAATGGCACCTGCCAAAAAAGCTCCATTTTCCATATCGATTGGTTTTGTAAACTGGTAACCTTCCTCCATTAGCTTAAGCTGGTTTTTCCATTGTGCGTAAAGTGAATCAACGTCTTCTTGCGTCCATGCGCGATATACATAATTGCCATCGGCATCTTTTTCGCAGAATGACTTATCACCCTTATCGGCTAATTCTTGGTTAGCATCACGCTGCTGCTCCATCCAGTTTTTGAATTCATCCACAGTCCAAAATTCAGGCTGTTCAGAGTTTTCTCCTCCAGCTAAGAGGTGGGGGTCATTGATTGAGGAAAAAGTATCGGGGGACGTTACTACCTCTGCATGAACTAATGCACCAATAGATAATGCACCAAGATCGATAACCAAAACCACCGAAAATAAAACTTTATTTTTCATAATTGCACCTCCATTTATAAATTAATTATTAGACCCCATCAGTGGGTTCAATTGTAAGATAGCACCTGTATATGGAGTGTATATGAAACTTGAAAAGTTTTTTGATATGGGAAATAGCTATGGTGTGTGAAGTTTTATTGCAAATCTCATACCTGTTGGAGTATTCATTGGACAGAAGCTATAAGCGAGTCCAATGCCATTTAGAATTGAGGAAACAATGTATAAACCCAATCCATTGCCTCCGGTAATGCGATCACGGGCATAATCTGGACGATAGAAAGGCTCGAAAATATGTTGCAGGTGAATATCGGGTATAGGATCACACTCGTTTTCAACAATTAAAGTATCATCTTCTATGTATATAAAAATTCTTTTTTGTGGTGAGGTATATGAAATAGCATTTATTAAAATATTGGAAAATGCTTTTAGAAATAAATTTTGAGGGAGATAAACAGAAATGCAACTTGGAATATCAAACTCAAATATTTGT
>ERZ773178.1828-NODE-1828-length-21300-cov-6.245658_pt1 | contig 21300 bp, 18 predicted proteins | sample MGYA00580533_ERZ773178 | MGnify/ENA primary metagenome ERZ773178 (study PRJEB29015, sample SAMEA2737859) | human gut metagenome | biome: human gut; feature: human-associated habitat; material: faeces | place: China | collected 2012 ...
TCCGAATACCACTATATATAAGGTGAAAGAGGCAAAGTCGTTTTATCAGCTCTCCATATTCTTTCCCAGAAACGCCGCCACGGTCTGCGCCAGCTTGCACTCCGTCTCACCCGCCGTCCTGCCGTCCGGCGACAGGAACAGCACCGCGCCCAGCACATCGCCTTCGCACAGGATAGGCGCCGCCACCGCCGCCCGGTAGCCGTTGTCCTCCTCGCTGACGGCCACGCCTTCGCCGCAGTACAGCCCGCGCCCGGCCATGATGCGCTCCAACTCCGGGGAAAGAGGCTTGCCCAGCAGCTCCTTCTTCCCCGCCCCGGCCATGGCGATCACCGCGTCCCGGTCGGTGACGGCGGCGGAAAAATCCGTGCTGCGGCTGAGTGTGTCGCAGAACTGCGCCGCGAATTCCTCCAGCCCGCCGATCAGGGAGTATTTTTTGAAAATGACCTCGCCGTCCCGTGTGGTGTAGATCTCCAACGGGTCGCCGTTGCTGATAACATTGGCGCGGAAGACCTTGTCCGGGCGGTTGGCGGTCTGCTGAACGAGGGTGGCGGAGTCGGATTCTGCCTGTTCAGAGAAGGCGATAATACCGCCCTCCACAGCAACAGGGGTGTCTTCATCGGGCAGCGTACCGCAGTGCAGCAGCGTGTCGATGTCGGCCTTGAGCCAGACCTCCAGATGATCCTCGTAGACCTTGATCCTGTCGATGATGAGCTGCAGATCGTTGCGGTCGAGGTGCTCCTTGTGCAGCAGATCGTCAAAAACCTCCATGGCTGTTTTTGCGGCACGGTTGACCCGGATAATGGTGTTGCGCTTGTCGGCGGCCAGCTGTATCTGATTTTGCAGGTTGGCGATGCGTCTGACCAGCTCGTCCTCCAGCTCGTCATAGGTGCTGTCCAGAATGGATTCCCGCTCCGGATGCCTGGCGATGTCGCGGATCCGCTGACGCTTGGCGGCCCTCAGCTCCTCCTGCGCATCCAGCAGCAGCTGTTCCAGATTTTCGGCAGTACGCTCCGTCTCGGCCACGTCCTCCTGTTCCCGGGCGAGATCTGCATTGAGACGCTCCACCATGGCGGCGGAGTTGTCCCGCACCTTGCGGATATAGCCCTTCAGCAAATTGTCCAACATATCCACCCGGATGTGGTGGCTGGTGCAGCCGGAGAGTCCACGGCGGTGGTAGGCGCCGCAGGTGTAGGCGGGGCGCAGCTCGCGGCGGCTCATGGCAAACATGGGGCTGCCGCAGTCACCGCACTCCAGAAAGCCGGAATAGACATTGTCATTGATCTTCACGCCACGGTAATGGCTGGTGGTGCGCTGCTGCCGCAGGGCACGGGTGGTGGCAAAGGTGCGGTAGTCGATGACAGCCTGATGATGATGCTCAAACACCAGATGGTCGCTCTCGTCCCGTTTGACCTCGGATCCGTTGATCTTCCGGCGGGTGTATTTGCCCTGCCGCAGTGTGCCGATGTAGAAGTCGTTATCCAGAATGCCCTGCACCGTAACAATGGCCCACGCGGACTTGGCGGAGCGTTTGACGCTCTCGCCCTGCGCTTCTCGGCGATCGCACTCGGACATGCGCGGCGTGGGAACGCACTGGTCAGTCAGGTAGTTGGCGATCCTTTTGTAGCCCCAGCCGTCGTTGTAAAGGCGGAAAATTTGACGCACGATCTCCGCCTCGGTGGGGATGATCTCGAACTGCCTCTGCTTGTTGAGGATATAGCCGTATGGCGCGGCGCAAAGCCACGCGCCGTCCGCCTGCCGCCGCTTGATAACAGACTTGACCTTCTTGCTGGTATCGGTGACAGGCATTTCGTTGATGAGGAACTGAAACTGGATCTTCAGCCAGTCATCATCGTTGGGAAAGTCAATGCCGTCGCCGATGGAGATGATGCGGACGCCTGCGTCGCGCAGATCTTCCAGCTCCACCAAGCCACGGCTGTTGCGGCGAGAGAATCGGGAGAAGTCCTTGACGATGAGGACATCATACCCGTGCTCCATCAGTCCGCGCCGCATGGTCTGATAGCTCTCCCGCTGCTCAAACGTATAACCGGAGCGATCGCGGTCTTCGAAAAAGGTCAGCGTGCTGTCCGGAAAGCGATGCTTGACAAAATCCGTGATGATGGATTTCTGGTTTTCGATGGAGGTGTTGTCCCGATCCAGCTCTTCGTCTACTGAAATGCGGCAGTAGCCCGCGATGGAATAGCGTTCGATCAATGCAATTCACCTCCCTTCAGCGTTTTTGTTGCCCACTGGCGAAAGCGCGCGGCCTTCGCAGAAAATTCGGAAATTCTCTGTTCCATAGCACACCCCGATCTATCAATTTTATCGTTACAGAATAGTAATAGCACAGACCACATTGTAACATACGCCACGATGGTACGCAAGATTAAATATGGGGAGGCCGATAGGCCTCCCCATACTCTCAAAGCGAGGATTCCCGTTCTGCGCGCACCTCTTTTTCGGCCTGCCGCCGGCGGTTTTCGACCAGCAAATCGCGGGTGTTGGCGTAGAGATCCTCCTTGCCGGAATGCATGACTGCGGCCATAAGCCCCTGCGCGCGGCACTTCGCGTAAACAGGCTTCAGATGCTCACTGACAGTCGGATCGGCAGATTCCTTCTGCGTCAGCCAAATCAGGGCAATACCACAGTCTTTGTTGATGTCAAGTTCCATATCGTATCCTCCTTACCGGGCAGTATTGCCGTTTGTGGGGAAAATTACACAGCGTCGCGTTTCGACGATTTTGCGCGCTAAAGTGCATTTTGGCTGTACCGTTCCGGGACAAGATGACAGCGTATCTTGCCTCACCATGCGGCAAGCGCACGGATCATCCAGCGAGGTGATGATCCATAACCGGGCAACCAGTGAACGATCCGCCCGTGATCTCTTGCTCCATTCCGGGGCAGATATACCACATGTTGCCATCCCCGCTGCGGCAGGGATAGCAGATGTCAGGACGACGGGGAGAGCCCTTTCCATTTCAACGCAAAGCGATACTCGTTGGGCTTACGGAGGAGCTTCATACTGCGTACCTCGATCCAGCCGCCGGCCTCCAGCTCGTGAATATACCGGCAGAGTGATGAGTGAGGAATGCCGTACTTCTCCGCCGCGCTCTTAGGCAGGCGGAATTCGCAGCACCGCGCTTTGTCGTTACGCGGCTGAATTTGGTGGCTGCGCGGAGCGTACCGCCCCATTTGCCACGCTGACTGTTTATAAATAAGGACATCGCGGATCAAACATAATGATGTTAACGACAGCAGCGGAGGCGCGATGCGCCTCCGCTGCTGTCATATAGAGATGATGCAGAGAAAGTATTGTGATCAGGTTTCCTTGCGCTTGCGGAGCCATGCGGCGGAGCCGAGGAAGCTCACAGCGCCCATGGCAAAGTAGATGGCAACGCCGGGATCACCGGTGCGACTGGACTGCACCGCACCGCTGCCGCTCAAGGTAAAGGAGCCGGTGGCCACCTTAGTGGCGTTTTCGATCTTCACCGTATGTTTGCCGCTGCGCAGGGTCTTGAGATAGTCCGCCGTCAGCGTCACGTCACTGCCGGACACGGTGTAGTAACGGCTGTCGAGCTTCTTTCCGTCCACAAATACGCCCGTGATGCTGCCCGGCTCCAGATCGGTGGTAAAGGTGTGGCCGCCGGTGTAGGCGGAGCCGGAGCTGCCGGAGCTTCTGGGCAGGTTGGCATACGCCGTCTCTGCATCGGTCAGTGTCTTGAGCACATCCGCAGGCACCAATTCCTTCTGGGCATCGGTCAGGTCGTCGTAAGCCTTTCGCGCCGCATCGATAGATGCCTTGCTTCCCCTGGTCACGGTGCCGATGGCACCGATCTTGGCAATAACATCGTCCACTACCGGCTGATCCTTCTGCCGCTGCAGCGCCTCATACAATCCCTTGCCCACGGGATCGGTGCGATCCTTCAGCATCTCCATCAGCTCATCGGCAGTCTTTTCCACACCGATGATCGGTTTATCACCGCTTCCGTTCAGGCAGCCGGACAGATAGTAGTTTCCGCCACCGTCGGCCTGTTTCTTTGCATTGGTGGTGACAGTGATACCGCCAGCCTTCTTGGAGGCGGTGACGCTGCCCACATTGATGCAGTCCGTAAACACGCCGCCGAACATTTGGTAATTACTGATCACTGCAGCAATACCGCCTGCATTACCGGACTTCGCGTCCGTGGCGGTGATGGTTCCGGTGTTGCCGCAGTTCTTGATAGCGGGGGCATTCTTGGCACCAGTGGCATTTGCGACACTCGCCTGGGCCTTACCGGCGACGCCTGCCGCGCAGGTCTTGGCAGTGACGTCCGCCTCATTCAAGCAGTTGATCACAGATGTCTTGGCGGGGGCATGGCCCACGATGCCGCCAGCCGTATTGCCTGTGGTGGTCACAGAGCCGGTAACGGTCAGGTCATGCACCTTGCCGTTGGCGCCCAGTCTGCCGATCAGGCCCTGATTGTCCGCCGTGCTGTAGATGTACAGGTTCCGCACCGCGAAGCCCGCACCGTCCAGTTCGCCGGTAAAGCCCTTGCTGGTGTTGCCGATGGGCGTCCAGGGGAAGCCCGCCAACTCAATGTCTTTGGTCAGCTTGCCCTTGATATTGTTGGTTCCGCCGTTCACCGTCTTGGCAAACCAGGCCAGCTCCGCGCCGGTGCTGATCTGGTATACACCTTCCTCAAGCTTCGGCTCGGTAACAGTCGTACCGTCCCATGCACCCTCCATTGCCTTTTTCAGCACAACGGTAATGGTCAGGACACCATCCTTTACCTGCGCCGCGCTGCTGGCGCTCAGGGAGAAGGAACCGGCGTTGTTGACATAGCTCTCCGCCTGCACATAGTAACGGTAGGTATCATAGGGCGAATCCTTGTATAGCCCATTCACAGGGGTAAGCTCCGTACCATCGGAGTTCGTCAGGGTAATGACTGCGTTCTCAACGGCCTTGCCATCCTTGTCCACAACGTTCACGCGAACATCATAGCCCTGCTTCTGCACGGGGATGGAGATATCCATCAGGTGGCTGGACAGCGTCCGCAGCAGCAGCGCCGCGAAGTTGGTGGGCATACCCAGATCGGTCATGGTGTACATGAAGTTGAAGGGATTGGAAGCGGAGTACATATTGCCGGAAATATGGCCGTCGGACAGCACATAGTTCATGGAGTCGGCGCCGTCCTCAAAGGTGAGGGCACGGGGGATGGTGAACTCCAGCACGGCGGTGTCCATCCGCTCGTACTGCTTGGCACCCGCCAGTATCAGATCGCCCTCCGGCGTAGTATAGGTAACATTCAGATCCGTCGGATTAAACGTACCGGCCACCTTGTTGATGCCGCGGTACAGGCCGTTGAAAGTCACACGCACCGTATCACCGGGGGCGAAGGGATCGCCGGGATGGGTGACATTCTCCAGCGTCGGCGTGACCTTGGCCACCCGCACCAACCGGTAGCTGACGCCGGTGTCGTCGGTCATCTTGATAATAACGGTGCCGCCCTTGCCGTTGCCCAAGCCGTTGAAGGCGGACAGAGGAACGGTATAGCTGCCGTTGGTGCCGGAAGCGGCGGAGTACTTGGTCATGGTGGTCTGCATAGCCTCATTGGCCGCCACAAGGGCATATTCCACAGCTACCTTGCCGGTACCGCTGACCGTGAAGTTCAGGGTGGGGTCGGTGTCCTGTGCGCTATAGAACCATGTGTCAAAGCTGTAGTCCCACTCGTAAGGACGGGCGCTGCCGTTGCCCTCGATGGGGTTATAGCGCACGTCCGCTTCAGCAGTACCGTGCCTGGTGCCCGTACCGGCCACCACCGACACGGCCACGCGCTCGGGGCTGGTGGTGGGGAACAGGCCGCAGGTTCTGGCGTGATCCTGCGGATTCACGTCGATACTGTCATACCATGTGGCGATCACAGAATCCTCTGTGCCGGGCGTCACGTCCGCCCAGTTGTTACCGGCATTACCGCCGTTGACAGTGGTAAAGGTACCGTCGCCGGAGAGCACATCCCAGTGGAAGTCAGGCTCAATGATAATATTGGCCGCATCGCTGCTGATCAGCTCCCAGAAGCGGTAAGCCCGCAGGCGGGACGTACCGTCCAGCACCTTGTAGCCGGTGGGATCCAGACCCACCTGGACATCCGCCTCATCACGGGGAGCCGCGCCTGTACCCAGACCGCTGCGGTCATGTGAGATGCGCTGAGTGTTGTTGGGGTTAAGGCCATCGTCAAAGGACAGGGTAAAGCTGTAGGCCTCTTCCTTGATATCGCTCTGCTGGTAGAAACCGGCGCGTGTCACATGGGTCGCGTCGCTGAGACGCCAAGTGTAGAGATCGGTACCCGCCATGCTGTTACTTGTCTGTCGCTTGATCTCGTAGGTGGCGGATTTTGTGCCATCACCGTTGTCCTTCCAATCGATGATCGGCTCCACCACTCTGGTGTTGAAGTTGTTCATCTGGCGGTAGAGGTTAAAGGTGGCGTCCGAGGGCACCGTGTATGTTACCTGAGAAGCAGTCTCCAGTGTTTCAAGCTTGAGTTGGGCCTCCGGTTGGATCTCAAAGTACTCGCCTGCGCTGACGGACGAGTTATAACCGGGCATGGTAGCCCCCACATAGATGCCATACAGGCAGCCGCGGCTCTGGGCAAAGACCATGGTTGGATAGTAGGTATGACCATCCTTTTCAAAGGAAGCGCCGAGTTCCGCGGTGCTGTTCATCACAGGGCAGTTCAGTTCTACCTTGAAATCGTCCGCACCAAAGCTGGAGCCATCCGCCTTTGTGCCATTTACACCATAGGCGGCGCACAGAATGTAGGCATACTGGTCTTCACCGGTGAACACGTCGTTCTGCTCCAGAGGAAGCTGCAAGGTCATGCCGCCCAGAGGAATGTCATAAGCCTTAGTCTCCTCGTTATAGCCAAAGGCACGGTAGGCATAGCGGCCGCTGGACAGATGGGTATAAAAACGCTGAAGATTGTCCTCCAGCTTTCCCATAGCGGGATCGTACTCCGTCTCGCCATCCGGCAGGGTGCTGGTATAGTTGCTGTACAGGAAGCAGTTCTTCAGCTCGTCGCCCAGAACCTCCTTGCCGGATGCGTCCTTCACCACGTTGTACAGCTTCAGAATGGGATAGTTGCCGTTGTAGTCCTTACCAACGCAGAACAGGAAGTTAAAATCATAGGTGGAATTCTCCTTCACGTGCAGCGTCAGCGTCCAGGTATCCTCGGAGAAATTCTTGCCATCCGTTGTGGCGCAGATGCGATACATATAGTCGCCGGGCTTGCTCTCCATCAGGACGCAGACCACTGCCGTACCGGTAAAGCCCTTATCCTGATCGGGATAGCAGAAGCTCCGCAGATTGCTCCAGGTCTTGCCGCCATCAGCGGAACGGCGATAGTAGAAACTCTCGGCGGCAAGAAGGGGTCTGTTCTTTTCATTGTTCCAGAACACCTTGCCCGCATTCAGTTCGGTGATGCTGTACGGCGCTCCTGCCAGCACAGTGGCCTCCGCCGTGGGGGATACGCCATCTTGCAGGGTCGGAACCGCAGCCGCAGCGGTCATGGCCGCCTCGGTGGAGGCGCTGACAGACGCTTCCTCCGTTACCGGCTCCTCCGCGGCGGGTTCCTCCGCAGCTTCCGCCGGTTCCTCCGCAGGAGTCTCCGATTCTTCAGGCTCCTCTGTGTCCGCCGAGTTCTCCGGCGTCTGCTCCTCGCCTGCCAGCTCCGTCACGACGGGGGCATCCGCTGCGCCGCTATCGCCGGCGGCCAGAACCTGCACCGGCAGAAGACTGACCATCATAGTCAGCGCCAGCAGTAGCGAGACAATTTTCTTTTTCATCTCGTGATCTTCCTTCCTCTGTTATATTTTTCTAATTAAAAAGGCCGTACGGCCTGAATTTTTGAGGTGTGGCGGGGGAGGATCGGCAAATCCTTCCCCCGCCCTATGGAAAACAAAACGGCTTGCGCCGCTCGGCTTACGCAGGCGGACGTGCTCTGCTTGCAGCAGAGCACACAAGGGACATGTCCCTTGTGTGCGGCACTCCTCTCCCCGGCGCACCGCAAACAAAAAACGCACGGCCAAAATGACCGTGCGCTGCACTTCTCATTTCGGCTTCGGGAATGGCAAAACCAAACGGCCCGGTGCATAACGTATCTGACTTAGCCTGCCGCAATCGCGCAGGCATCACAGTGACCCTCTCGCGGGGCTTCTCACCCCATTCCGCCGCCCGTCTCCCAAAAGACCGGCGCGCCGTCCGTTATTTTCACTTTTCGAACGGCAGTATAGCACACAAAAGCCCGAATTGCAAGGAGATTCCCGTCCATTCCAATTCTCCCCCGCCGAGTGGCTCTCCATCCACCACAGGCTGTTTGAGGGTGTGTTCAGTCACGCCGGACAAATTCGGCAGTATAACATCACTAAGAAAGAGTGGGTACTGAACGGCGATACCGTGACCTATGCGGATTGGAGCAGTATCAAGGATACGCTGGATTATGATTTTGCCACTGAAAAGCACTTCTCCTATGAGGGTTTGTCCGTAGATGCAGCGGTGAAGCATCTGGCAAAATTTTCCTCCGACATTATGTTACGGCAGAGCCCCATTTGTAGGACTCTGCCGTTCATTCATTTCTGTGTATGTTCCCGATGCCGGACTGCCAGACATCAGGGCATCAGTTTCTCCAGTTCCCCATGGGCTGAGGATTTGCCAGATAGGGCGGCATAAGCCAACGGGGAAGCTTGCCTAGGAACAGTGCCAGCGCCAGCAGGTCGGCACTGCCGCCGGGACTGAGCCACCGGTCGATGAGCGCCTCGTCCAGCGCCTGTGTCAGTGCGATACGCCGCTTCATTGGCGCGGCCAGAATAGCGGCGCTCTGGACTTTTACAAAGGCTGCCCCCTCCGCACCGCCCCGGTGGTAAAGATTGGTGTCCTCCGTGTGGGCCATCAGCCAAAGGAGTGCGGTCAGGGGATCGTGGGCTTGCAGCAGCGCGGCGGCTTTTTGGGCGGTGGGGAAGCCTAACAGCGCTTCCGTGCGTGCTCCGCCCACATTATGACATATCGCCACCGCCGCACCGTGGGTACCTTGAGGCGGTGTCAGCTCCGCGGCCAGCGCGGCGGCATGGGCGAACACGTCACCGCCCTCCGTCAGGCATCGACCCAGCGCCGCCAGCAGCACTGAAAAGGAATAAAGCGCCCCCTTGTGGGTATTGACACCACCGGTGGCGCGGAACATGGCGGCTTCGGCTTCCCGACCCGCCGCCTGCAATGCGGCGGCATCCGCACCAGACAGGCTCAGCGCCGTGATCCGGCGCAACCAGGGCGTCAGCGCATCGATGCTCCGCAGAAACAGAGAAAGATCCATATCGCTGTGGGCGCCGTTGTTGTGTTCGTCCACCAACCCCGGCTTCGGAGTCAGTCGCACCTCCTCCGTCAGCGCCTTTGCCGCCAGGCCGGCCAGATATCCGGCGGCGAAGTCCATCAGAATTTCACGGGTGCGGTTCACAATGGCGTCCAGCCCATGGGCGCGGCTTCGGGAACAGACCGTCACCGGCCCGCCGCAGATGAGGCAGGTACGCTGCTCGAGGCGAGACAGCTTGTTGCCATCTGTGTCCAGCACATCCAGATCATACAGCCGCCCAACAGGTGTGGCGGTCTCCAACGTCAGACAGGCCGCTTTCAGCGCCGCCGCCGGGCGGTCATAGACAAGCAGGGCTTCGCAGCCAGTGGCAGGCCGGATGATCTCCGCCGCCACCGGCTGGCCCAGCGCGGTGCGCAAGGCTTCCAGTCCCGCGTCGAAAGCCAACTCGATCAGCGGCGAGAACTTCACCGGCCCGGCGATATTCATAGTGAAGGATACCAGCGGCAGGCGATAGGTCCGCAAAAGCCGACGCTGAGCATCCGCCCGCGCGTCACGGGCGCGGAGGATGTCCTCCAAAGTGATGTTGACAATAGGCATAGGTGGTCTCCGGTACAAGTGGTTGGATGTCGGCAAGCCGTCCCTCCGCCAGAAGGCGGCGGACAGCGGTGGCGGAGATGTTCTCCAGACGGGGGATCTCCGTGACGGAAACACCGTAAGTGGGGAGTATTTCCTTCATGCGACGGTTATAGGCAGCAGTGGTGGGAGAGAAGGGCTCCTCGCCGACGAAGCGGCGGGTGATGTGGAGGGCCGGGGCAATGTGCCGGGCAAACAGCGTCAGATCCAGGTCGCACCGGGCATCCTCCGACTGCTCGTCCCGCAGAAAGTAGGCGGGGAAGGTAGAGCGGCTCACTATAAAGTCGCCGCCGGAGCATATGGTCACATTAGGAAGATGTGCCGTACCCTCCCGCACCAGCGACAGCCGATCAGCGGCAGGAAAGGGGCCACCTTCCTCCGCTACCACGAACACCAGCACATGGTCACACTGCGCCGCTGCCGTGGCGATGAGGTGCAAATGCCCTCTGGTGAAGGGGTTCGCATGGCACACCACACAGCCGATAACACCCTCCTGCCAACGGGGCAGGGACGCCAGAAACCGCACCAGCGCGTCACGCTGGCGGCACAGCATCACCATGTCCGCCGTCTCCGCCACCGGATAGAACCCAAGTGAACGGAACAGCCGTGCGTTTTGGGGCTTGGTGAACAGAAACGGGTAGAGAACGCCCCGCTTTACCGACTCCTGCACCAGCGCGGAGACGATGCGGGCGCATATGTCCTGTCCCTCGGCATTGGGCGAGACGGCTACCTGACGGATAACCTTGCCGCCCAGTGAGCCGCAGCCCAGCAGGATACCGCCCTCCGTCAGCAAGGCGGTAATATCGGCGTGGCCCTCGTCACGCAGACCACCTTCTGCCAGCAGAGTGGCATAGGCCGTCCCCCACCGGGGAGGGACGGCCTTGCAAAGCAGTAGTTCACGCATCCTCGTCAATCTCGTGCACTACATCGATGATAGTGTTGTCGCGGTACATAACCACGCCCACGATGCGATCCTTGTAGCGGATGGGATCGGGTACACCCACCAGCATCTCGGCTCGCTGCTGCAGCTGTTCGATGGTAAACACATGCAGTCCAGCAGCCTCGATCTTCTCCTTCAGATCGGGGCGGCGGGGGTTTACGGCTATACCCTGCTCCGTCACCACCACATCCACCACCTCACCGGGGGTGACCACGGTGTTGACATGTTTGACAATGGTGGGAATACGGCCACGGGTCAGCGGCGCCACCACCACCGACAGGCTGGCGCCCTCGGCGGTGTCGGGATGGCCGCCGATAGCGCCGCGAATCACGCCATCAGAGCCAGTCAGCACGTTGACATTGAAATCTGTGTCGATCTCCAGTGCGGAGAGGACCACGAAGTCCAGCTGATCCACCGCAGCGCTGATCATATGGCTGGCGTAGTACGTCGCGCCGATCTGGTGGTGGAAATGATTGTTTTTCAGTGAGAGTGCCGCGTCCAAATCGAAGCTCTGGACATCCAGCACGCGTTCGATAAGACCCTCCTCGTGCATGGCGGTGATCTGTCCGGTGATGCCGCCCAGGGCAAAGCGGCAGTGGATACCCTGGTCGATCATCTTCTGCCGCAGGAAGCGAGCGGTGGCCAGAGAGGCGCCGCCGCTGCCCATCTGCATGGAGAAGCCGTCGTACAGATAGCCGGTGGCCTCAATGATGTTGGCGGCGGTCTTCGCAATCAGCAGCTCCTTGGGATCCTTGGTGTAGCGGGTAGCCCCGGACATGATGCCCTTGGGATCGCCGATGTCATCGGTGAGCACCACATAGTCTACATCATACTCAGGAATAGCCCAAGGCGCGTTGGGATAGGCCACCAGATGGTTGGTAATGATGATCACATTGTCGGCATATCTGGCATCGGTACGGGCATAGCCCAGCGAGCCGCAGGCAATGCCGTTATCGTCATCTCGACTGTAGCCGTTGGCATTGCCATAGGGGTCGCAGGATGGTGCTCCCAGAAACGCCACGTCGATGTGCAGATCACCGCTGCGGATGGCGCTGGCCCGGCCGCCGTGGGAGCGGAACACCACCGGGCAGTCCATAAGGCCACGGGAGATTTCTTCCGCCAACTCACCGCGCAGGCCGGAGGTCTCAATATGGGTAATGACCCCATTTTTGATGTGCCGGACAAGAGGCGCATGGACGGAGGTCAGCGAGGAAGCCGCCAGCGTCAGGTTCTTGTATCCCATTTCCGCCAGCTTGTCTATCACCATGTTGATGATGTGGTCTCCGTTACGGAAGTGGTGGTGGAAGCTGATGGTCATGCCGTCTTTCAGCCCCGTACGGCGGATGGCATCTTCCAGCGAAGGCACCACCTTATTTTGCTGGAGATACCGCTCGCGGAAGGTGGCGGTTTTCTTCTGTCCTGCCCCGGCGAATGCACCGTGGTTGCTGATCTCATCGATATGGGGAATCTTGTTCAGTTCTACCATGTTACAGTTCCTCCACTTCATCTGCCTTGTTGCCAGCCTCATACAGCTCAAGCAGCCGCTTGGCCCGGATGACCACAGGCTTGTCGATCATCTTGCCGTTGAGGCTGGCCACGCCGCTGCCCCGTGCGTTGGCATCGGCAATGGCCTCCATGATGGAGCGTGCCTTGTTCAGATCCTTCTCGCTGGGCATGAACACCTTGTGCAGCGGCTCGATCTGACGGGGATTGATAACGGATTTGCCGTCAAAGCCCAGTTTTTTGATGAGGGTGGCTTCGGCGATGAAGCCCTCTTCGTCGTTGACGTTGGAAAACACCGTGTCTATCGCGGCGATACCGGCGGCTCGTGCGGCGTTCAGGATCATGCTGCGGGCGAACAGCAGCTCAATACCGTCGCTGCGGGTGGTTTTTAGGTCGGCGACGTAGTCCTCCGCGCCCAGTGCAATACCGATCAAACGGTCACTGGCCTTGGCAATTTCTACGGCGTTGAACACGCCGCTGGCGCTTTCGATGGCGGCCATCATACCGGTCGTTCCAACGGGGATACCGGCTTCCCGCTCAATGCGTTCGATCATCTGCTCACAGTCGATGACATCCTGCGCATTGTCGGTCTTGGGAAGGCGCACCACCTGTACACCGGCTCGAACAACAGCCTCCAAGTCCTTAACACCCAAGCCACTGCTCAGGTCATTGATGCGCACCACCGTTTCTTTTGTGCCGAAATGCAGGGTTTTTAGGGCGTTGTACACCAAAAAGCGGGCTGCGTCCTTCTCGGTATAGGCGACGCTGTCCTCCAGGTCGAACATGATGGAGTCCGCGCCGTAGATGTGGGCGTCCCGGATCATACCGGGGTTGTTGCCCGGTACGAACATCATGCTGCGGCGCAAGCGATCCTTCTTATACATTCTGCCGCACCTCCCATGTGTAGTCATGGCATTGCGCTGCGCGGGTCAGGGCAGCGGCCACCCGAGCCCGGACGGTGCAGTCCAGCGCGCCCTTGTCTACGGCGGTGATTACGGCATTCTTCACGCCGTATTCAGCCACCGTCTCCTTGATAACGGAGATGATCTGCTTGCCGAACTGCCGATAAACGCTGCTGGTCAGATCCACCTGTACGCCGCCCCCATCAGATGGCTCCACGGTGATCATAATGTCGTTGGATTCCATAGTCCCGGCATTGCCGGTGGTGATGAGCTTCATTTACGTCATCTCCTCTGTCTGCTTTTGTTTCTTATTTCTTTCATAATATACGTATTTAGGACCAGCGGCCCCTGGTCTTCCAGAGGCCGCCGTGCTCGATGCTGCCGCATCAAAATTATAGGGGGAAGGTCTGGTATTCATTTTCGCAGGGGCATCCCTTACAGATGTAGGCGACCCCGGCTGTCAAATCATATATGGACGAGGCGATCGTTTTCCAAACCTTGCACTCATCATACTCGCCATGAGGGACATGGCTGCAAACAGCCTCTATGCAATTGGATTCGGGGTAGGTATCCCCCGCTCCGGGGAATCGCTCATGGTTGCACAGAGCCTCACGGATATCCGAAAAGCTCAGCGTACCGTTTCCCTGCTGCAGCAGCCGCCGGAGAACACCGTCCCGGAACTTTGTCCCCTGGTTCGTGCAGGCAGCTGCACCCGCAATCATGTGATTCGCATGGGTAACAAGGCCGTTTTCCGGCTGCACCTGATAGATTTTTTGCGGTGTTGTTTCCAGATCCACGGCCATATTTTCCGCGGATGCCAGCATGAAATTGCAGGAAACGCCTCGTTTTGCAGATGTCACGGTATCTACCATCTCCTGGAAACAGCGGCTATTCAATGCCTTACGCCGCACGAAGGTCACAGGCGCGCCAATATCGCCACTGTCATAGATAGACGTCAGGTTGTTGGCACAGAGACCGATCCCGTGGTTGTTCATTCCGTTTCGCACCAGCTGCCCGGCCTCTGTAACACCGATGATATGCGTTCCCTGCAGGTCGTCAATATCTACGATCACCGCATGGCGCTCCACCCATGGGCGGTAGTCCCAGTTTTGCAGCAGGTATACCTTCCCGCCGCTGGCCTCTTTCAGGATGGCGCCCGTCGTACATTCCTGCAGCTTGAGCTTGAGAATCTCATAGCGGCAATTCAGTGCCATGATCTCATCCACGGCAACGCCGCTGCCCTCCGCGATTCCGAGCATTTCCTGGAATTCCTCCGGATAGTGTTCGTTCACGAAGTCCGTATAATAATGGCTCCGCTTCACCACGGCATCCCACGACTGGCCTACCGACCTCTGAAATTGCCGGTGGTAGCCCTCGATCGCCCGACGGATCAACGCTTCGGCCTGCTGTCCATACTGGACACCCCGGGCAAATGGGTCGCTCCCACGCAGCTTAACGCAAAGGAACTGGTCAGTTTGTGCCATCACTGTCGCCCCCTACCCGTACCTTTTTTCTGCGCTGGATTGTATTTTTGATCATCGGCCAAAACAGCATGATAACGGCAACAGCCAAAAGCACCAGCGCCAGCGGGCGGGTAAATAGCGATAAGGCATCACCCTTAAAGGTCATGATGGCTGTCCGGAAGTTCAGTTCAACGGTCGGTCCCAGCACATATCCCAGCGTCAGGGGCGCTATAGGAATATCCACCTGCTGGAACACATAGCCGAGAACGCCCATGGCAAAGAATACCCAAATGTCGAACACGCGGTTGTTTGTGGTAAGCGCGCCTATCAGGCACATCAGCAGAATCACCGGCATCATGTAATTCATGGGCGTAGAGAGGATCTTGATAAAGTACTTCAAGAACAGAAGATACATCACATACATAGCGATACACGCCAGAATGTACGCAAAGTAGATGGTGCCGATCACTTCGGGGTTGCTGCTGAAGAGCGATGCGCCAGGTGCCAGGCCGTGTACGATAAGGCCGCTCATCAGCATCGCCGTAATCGTGTCGCCGGGAATGCCCAACGTCATCATAGGGATCAACGCGCCGCCGCACACCGCATTATTGGCACTTTCCGGTGCGACGATACCCTCCGCACAGCCGGTGCCGAACTTCTCCGGCTCCTTGGAGGAATTCTTTGCCTGATTATATGCCACCAGCGCGGCCGTGCTTTGACCCACGCCCGGCAGCACGCCAATCAGCGTACCAATAACAGAGGAAACGCAAAGGGTTTTCTTCAAACCCTTGAATGCGCCCTTGCGAGGCAGGACAGTTTTGCGCTCATCGCTGCCCACCTGCTTCATGGGTTTGCCGAGGTTCTTCAGCTGCGAGAGGATCTCACCCAGTGCAAACAGACCCATCAGAACCGTCATCTCGCCGAAACCACCACTCAAGCGCCACCAGCCAAAGGTGAAGCGCTCCAGCGAGGACAGCTTATCCATGCCGATCATCGCCAGCATCATGCCAATAATAGCGCTGATCAGTCCCTTGATCATATCATCGCTGCACAAGGAGATGACCACCGCAAGACCCATAATGCCCAGCGCGAAATATTCCCACGCTCCAAACATCAGACCGAAGCGAGCCAGCTTTGTGGCCACAAAAATCATGACCACACCGCTGAACAGGCCGCCGATCAGGCTGGCCGTTGCGCCGTAACTCAACGCCCTGTAAGGATGTCCGTTTCTTGCCATGGGTGAGCCATCGAAGCATGTGACGATGGCAGCGGCATTTCCGGGGATATTCAGCATAATGGAGGCGATCAAGCCGCCGGATACGCCGCCCACATAAATACCGATCAAAACAGTAATGCCCTGCGTAGGGGACATTGCGAAGGTAAATGGCAGCATCAGCGAAACGCCCAGGGCGCCGGTAAGACCCGGGATCGCGCCGAATACAATGCCGCCAAAAACACCTATGAGAAAATAGAGGATAGTCAGCGGATCTTCAAAAATAGCTGCCGCACCGCTGAAAACAAGGCTTAATGCAGACATATACTCTCCTCCTGGAGTTTTGAATAGGGTTTGCAGACATCTTCATAAAAGCTGCCGCAGAGCCGGGAGGCGGCACTCCACACGGGGACAAGTGCGCTCCCCGGCCCGACAGCTCATGGGTTCTGCCTCACAGCTTAGTCGTTGGCGTGCAGTCTGGCATAGATCTCCTGATAGACGCCATAGTAGTACTCGCCGTAATCATGCATCTCTTCGTTGGTCATCCAGTTGGGGTTCTGCCCCAGCTCAAGCAGCTTCGCCTGAGTATCCGCATCATTCAGGCACTCATGCAGCTTCTCCGTCAGAATGTCCACGATCTCCTGAGGCGTGTCGGGATGGATGTCCCAGCAGCGGGTCAGACCCACCTGCAGGTCGCAGCCGACCTCCTTGAGCGTGGGGACCTCGGGCCAGAAATCAAGGCGCTCGCTGGAGCCGACGGCCAAGGCCTTCAATTCGCCGGAAGAAACGCTGTTCTTGGCGCCGGAGGCGAAGGAGCAGAAAACATCAGCATGACCGCCCAAAACAGCCGCACGGCTCTTGGAGGCATCATCATAGGGAACATAGTTGAACTCGCACCCGGCAACAGACCACAGGTTCTCCGAGTTCATCTGATTGAAGCCGCCGGCGCCCACAGCCGCCCAGTTCAGCTCACCGGGATGCTCCTTGGCATAGGCGAACAGCTCCTCGATGGTGTTAAAGGGGGAATCTGCCGCAACGGAAATGCACAGAGGGTCATACACAAAGCAGCCAAGATAGGTGAACTGCTTGTAGTAATCCTCGTTGAGCTGGCCGGACACAAGGCCGGAGGCCATCACCTCAGGGGAATGCATGAACAGGGTATAGCCATCAGCGTTGCCGGAATCCTTCATGTATTCGATGGTGGCGGCGGAGTCGCCGGATGTGTTCTGGATCACAACAGTCCAGCCAAACATATCGTGCAGGCGGGTCGCGATCGTGCGGGCGGTCAGGTCGTGCTCACCGCCCGCAGAAAACGGGACGATGACGGTAATGGGCTTTTCCGGATAGTTGTCAGTCTCTGCGCCATCGGACGTATCGTCCTTGGCGTTGCCACAGGCTACCAATGACAAACTCATGAGCAGCGTGAGGACAAGTGCAAGAATTCGTTTCATTTCATTTTCCGTCCTTTTATATTTATATTTTTGGAGTCTGCATCCACAGACAGGGAATACTTTTTTGCGCGTTACTTAAAGATACCCGCCGGCAAGCGAACACCCAGAGCCATGGAAAACAGGCAGTACACGGCAGCGACCGTAATAACGGTAATCAGCAGACATACCAGCACTTGCTTCAGCAGCGCCTTCCCCCGCAGCTTTCCCTTGGCCTCAAGGGTGAAGAACAGCAGCAGGCTCAGAAGCATCAGCACAGAAGAAACGATAAAGCCCAGCGTTTCCAGCAGTGCAATATACAGCGCGATGATCACCACAGTTACCAGCACACGCTTTGTTACGATCTTCGGAGCCGGCTCGGAGGGCCTTTTCCGCAGGCTGCGCACGATCAAAGCTACTGACAGAATGCCTAAAATGCCTGTCCACAGCAAAATGTATGTATCTGCGCGAGCCAAGAAGTATTTTGCGGATGCGTCCTGCATGATGTACGCGTACACAAAGCTGACCACGCTGAACACCAACAGCACAATACCCAAGACAAGATCCTGTATCCACTTTTTCATAGCGCACCTCTCAAGCGTTGTTCTCTATGATATATCGGGCAATTTCCTGCCCTGTCGCTATCCAGATGTTTTTTCTGGAGAGCTTTTCCAAAACCGTGCGCAGCATGAACATCCGCCCGGGAGAACCAATCGTCTGCGGCGTGACGGACAGTACATAGCAGTATCCGCCGTCATAGGAAGCCTCCAGCTCCCGAAGCCAGTTGTCCAAAACCTCGTCATAGATCGCCACACGGTCATTTCCGGCGGGATAGCTGTCGCCCCACGCCAGATAGGGGAAATCAAGAAGTTCCCATCGTGTGGGAATCTCCACCATATCCGTTTTCTTCCCATCCAGCTCGACACGGTAGGGGATATCGTGGTCGAAGAAAGAGTTATCGTAGAGAAAACCCTTGTCACAGATGACAGAGAGTGTCTCTTCTGTGCAGCCCCCTTCCGGCAACCGGAATCCCAACGGTTTTTCCCCGGTCATACGCTCCAGTACCGTAATGCCCTTTTCGAGGATCTTCTCCTGCTCTTCTACAGGCAGCTTAGCGAAGTTCTCGTGGCGGTACCCGTGCAGTGCGATCTCGTGACCTGCATCGGAAACCCGCTTGAGCACCTGCGGATATATTTCTGCGAAAAGGCCTGGGACAAAGAATGTTGCCTTGACGCCGAATTCCTCCAACAATGACAGGATCCTATCCACGCCGCGCTTAGGGCCGTACTCACCCATTGAGCGGTGCTTCGGGGTGTCGTACTTCTTTTCGTCCATTGCCAGCCAAATAAACTCGGCATCCAGCATGACGCATAGCATGGCCGCTGACTGTTTACCGTGCGGCCAAATCATTTCCGGTTTCATGTGTCGGCCTCCTCAATAGTTTGCACGCCACCACTCGGCGATCTCTTTTCCTGTGGCGAACCATACATCGCCCTTGTCCAGCATATAGTCAAGCAACTCCTCCAGCATATATGCCCGACCGGGGATCCCGATGATCTGCGGGTGCAGCATAAATGTCATGCAGCCGCCTTCGCTGTAATATCCGTCAAATTCATGCTTCCAGTTGGAGAGCACACCACGGTAGCTGGATATGCGGCTCTGACCTTTCGGCTGAGGCGGATCATAACTGTAAACAAAGAAAGGATAATCATCCAGCTCCCAGCGGGCGGGGATCTCGATGAAATCGGACTCCTGTCCGTGGAACACCGTCCGATAGGGGCGGTCATCACCTCGCATGGAACTGGAGTAGGAAAAGCCCAGCTGCTCATGCCATATTTGCGGCGCATCCATCTGAAAATCGCTGGAGGTTGCCACATAGCCTACTGCGCGCTTCCCTATCAGACGCTGGAATGTATCCTGGGCACGGTTGACCACATCGATCCACTCCTCCGTAGAGCGATCCGTATACATATGCTCTTCATGGTCGAATCCATGAAAGCCGATCTCATACCCACAGGCATCGATCTTCTTCACCATTTCGGGGTATCGCTCTGCGATTTGGCCTGGAATGAAGTAGGAGCAGGGTATCCCCTTTCGCTGGGTAAGCTCCAGCAGCCGGTCAACGGCCCGCGTGGGTCCGTATTTGCCGTAGGAAACGCGCCGTGGTGATGGGGCTTGCGGATTTCTGTTGTACAGTGATTCGCCGTCTACATGGATTGTAAGTAGAACAGCGCATTTTGCGTGATTTGGCCAGCGAATGGTTTCTTTTGCCGCTTGAAACATGGTGACCTTTTCCCTCCTGCCTTTGTCAAATTGCACATACTTTGTATGTCACATACTATCACGAGGTGTCTTTTTTGTCCAATACCAAAGTCTATATGGGAGATATAACAAAAACCGCATATCTGTCTTGCAGACGCACATTCTCTGTGCTATCATACTATCCAGAGTAGAACTATCCATGCTGGAGGATCATCATGCCTTATTCAAAATATCAGTATGTTGCAAAGGTCGCAGAGCTACAAAGCATATCGAAGGCAGCTGCTAAATTGTTTATCTCTCAGCCGGCGCTTACCCGGATCATCCTGAACATCGAAACGGAGTTAGGAACCACACTTTTCAATCGTTCTGTCCTTCCCATTCAATTGACCTACGCCGGAAAGCGTTATTTGGAAGAGGCTCGGCGTATTTGGGAGATCGACGAATCCTTTCGGCGAGAGTTGCAGGAAATCTCCGAACTTAAGCGCGGTGTCTTGAATATCGGAATAAACTATGCAGCCGGGGCACTTTGGCTGCCGCTCATTTTGCCAGAATTTCACCGGGAATATCCAGCTGTCACCATAAACTTGACGCAGCGCAGCTCCATGCTATTTGAGCTGGATCTGCTGCGCGGTAATATTGATTTAGCCTTTACCACACAGACAGATGCATCCGCAAACCTTACATATGAATATCTGTCCTCAGCTCGGATCCTGGCTTTCATTTACAGAGACCACCCCATCCTCCGCGGCATGAATATTGACGACAACGGCGTTGACAATCTTCTGACCTTGCCTCCGCAGCTTTTTGACGGGCAGGACTTTGTGCTGCTCCACTCCGCAGACGGGTTTGGACACACTGTGGAGAAAATGATGGAGAATTTAAACATCCGCCCGGCACACATTATGTACGTGCCAGATATCGTGTCCTGCTGCCGCTTAGCTGCTGCCGGGATGGGCATTACATTTGCAACGCCATATGCCACGCACTACACATTGCCGGGTGCTGTGCCGGTCATTGCCGGCGTGTCGACCAGCGTTGCCTATGAACACAATGCTATAGCCTTTTCAAAGAAAAAAGAGCTGAATACGATTGAGAAGCGCTTCATCTCCCTTGCACGGGCAAAGATCTCGGATTCTCCGAGCTTGCAGCCGCTGAGGGGAGCACAGTGGCAGCAGCTTCGAGACGAGAAACATGAGATGAACGGAGGCTGGATCTGACCCTTCTGTCAAGTGGTTTTGGAGATATTTTTTGAAAAATCCTCAAAACACATAGTTGCGAGTAAAGTCAATCAGGCAATATCCGCTTTCTGCAAAGCCATTGCTTCTTCTGCAATCAGAGCCTTTACAATCTCCTCCTACGTGTGCTTTGCGCTCTCTGCGGGCATTGCGTTGACAACGAAAATCGTACCGCCAATTTTCTCCACAAAAAAGCCGGTTTTCATATCCACCGCGGTCATCACCTCCCTCTGTAAAAATATGGGCGTCCGTTTCCAAACGCCCATTCTCTCTTGAGATAGCTCGGCATACGGGGGCATAGCTGGCACCTCCTTTTTGCTGCCTAATTGCCGATTTGCTCCCGAAACGCAGAAACGCCCAAAATCGCCCTGACCCCACTATATGGGTTCA
>ERZ773178.1851-NODE-1851-length-21070-cov-5.111159_pt1 | contig 21070 bp, 20 predicted proteins | sample MGYA00580533_ERZ773178 | MGnify/ENA primary metagenome ERZ773178 (study PRJEB29015, sample SAMEA2737859) | human gut metagenome | biome: human gut; feature: human-associated habitat; material: faeces | place: China | collected 2012 ...
AAGGGTAAGCCTCGATTTTATCCTATCAAGTTTTACAGCAGCGCCATCACGGCATCGGCATACTGCGCGGCAGTGGCTGCGGTGCCGTCGCTCTTAACTTCTACCGTGCATTCCGCCATGGCCTTTTCCAGACGCGCGGCGGCATCGGCGCGGCAGATGTGGCGGAGCAGCATGGCGGCAGCCTTGATGATGCTGGCCGGGTTGGCGTAATCCCCCATGCCCCGCTCGATCATCCGGGGGGCGGAGCCGTGGATCGCCTCGAACATGGCATAGCGGTCGCCCACGTTGGCGCTGCCCGCCGTACCCACGCCGCCCTGAATCTGGGCAGCCTCGTCGGTGATGATATCGCCGTAGAGGTTGGGCAGCAGCACCACTTGGAACTGCTCCCGCAGCGGCTCTTTCAGCAGATTCGCCGTCATGATGTCGATGTAGTAATCGTCCACGGTGATGCCGGGATAGTCGGCAGCGACCTCATGGCAGATGGCAGTGAATTTTCCGTCGGTCTTCTTCATGATGTTGGCCTTGGTGACCACCGCCACGTGGGTCTTGCCGTTGTTTTTGGCGTAGTCAAAGGCGGCTCTGGCAATGCGGCGGGTGCCCAGATCGGTAGTCACCTTGAAGTCCACCGCCATGCCGGGCAGCTCCACGCCCCGGCTGCCCAGAACGTACTCGCCCTCGGTATTCTCCCGGAAGAACATCCAGTCGATGTTCTTTTCGGGGATACACACGGGACGGCAGTTGGCGTACAGATCCAGCTCCCGGCGCATGGCCACGTTGGCGCTCTCCATCTTGCCGCCCATGGGTGTGGTGGTGGGGCCTTTCAGCAGCACGTCGCAGGTCTTGATTTCCGCCAGAACGTCGTCGGGAATGGCCTTGCCGCAGGCCATGCGGTTCTCAATGGTCAGGCCCTCGATCTGCTTGATGACGATGGAACCGGCTGCAATTTCTTCCGCCAGCAGCTTTTCCAGCACACGGGTGGCCTGCGCCGTGATGACGGGGCCGATGCCGTCGCCGTCAATGACGCCGATGGTAACCTGCTTCTTGGTGGAAAAATCCGTCTTTTCCCCGTTCATGTTCCGGATTCTCTCCAGCTGCTCCTCCAGCAGCTTCTGGAACGCCTCACAGGCAAGTGTAATTTCCTTCATTATTGTCCGCCCTCCTTTGTGTAGTTCAGCAGTCCGCCTGCCATCAGAATCGCCCTTTGACGCTCCGTCAGGGCGCAGTTTACATAAAACTTGAAGCCATCATCAGCAGTGACCGCGAGTCTCCCCTGCTCCATGCCGCCGGAAATGTCCGAAATGGTCAGAACAGCATCCTGATTCAGCTTGTCGTAGTCCTCCGGGTTTTCAAAGGTCACCGGCAGAATGCCCGCGTTGATCAGGTTCGCCACGTGGATTCTGGCGAAGGACTTGGCGATGACGCACCGGATGCCCAAGTACATGGGCACCAGCGCCGCGTGCTCCCGGGAGGAACCCTGCCCGTAGTTGCTGCCGCCCACGACGATGCCGTCTCCCGCCGCTTTGGCTCTCTCGGCAAAGGTGGGATCGCAGACCTCGAAGCAGAACTTGCTCAGGTAAGGGATGTTCGACCGATAGGGCAGGATCTTCGCGCCGGCGGGCATGATGTGGTCGGTGGTGATGTTGTCGCCCACTTTCAGCACCAGCTTCGCCGTCAGGCTGTCGGCAAAGGGCTTGCTCTTGGGGAATTCCTTGATGTTGGGGCCGCGAAGCACTTCGGCGTCCGCCGCCTTGTCCGCGGGGAGAGGCGGCAGCACGGCGGAGTCGTTCACAAGGAATTTCTCCGGCATGGTCACGTGCAGGGGCTGGTCAATGGTGGTCGGGTCGGTGATGTACCCCGTCAGGGCAGAGGCCACGGCGGTTTCGGGGGAAACCAGATACACCTGCCCGTCCCGTGTTCCGGAACGGCCCAGGAAATTCCGGTTGAAGGTTCTCAGGGAAACGCCGCCGGAGTTTGGCGAGAAGCCCATGCCGATGCAGGGGCCGCAGGCGCATTCCAGCAGCCGCGCGCCGCTGGCGAGGATGTCTGACAGGGCACCGCAGTCGCTGAGCATGGTCAGCACCTGCCGGGAGCCGGGGGACACGGACAGGCTGACAGAGGGGTGAATGGTCTTGCCCTTCAGCATGGCGGCGACCTTGAGCATGTCGTACAGGGAGGAATTGGTGCAGGAGCCGATGCATACCTGATCGACCTTCACGTCTTTCAGCGTCTCCACGGCCACCACGTTGTCCGGGCTGTGGGGACAGGCAATCATGGGCTTGAGAGTGCCAAGATCAATGTCGATGATCTTATCGTACTCCGCGTCCGGGTCGCTGGACAGGGGAACGTAGTCCTCTTCCCTGCCCTGCGCGGCCAGAAACTTTCTCGTGACCTCGTCGGAGGGGAAAATGGAGGTGGTCGCGCCCAGCTCGGTCCCCATGTTGGTGATGGTGCCCCGCTCCGGGACGGACAGGGTGGCAATGCCCTCGCCGCCCCACTCGATGATCGCACCCACGCCGCCCTTGACGGAGAGGATGCGCAGCAGCTCCAGAGATACGTCTTTGGCGGTGACGTAGGGTCTGAGCCTGCCCGTCAGGTTCACCTTGTACATTTTCGGCATGGTGATATAATACGCGCCGCCGCCCATGGCCACCGCCACGTCCAGTCCGCCCGCGCCGAAGGCCAGCATACCGATGCCGCCGCCGGTGGGAGTATGGCTGTCAGAACCGATGAGGGTCTTGCCGGGCTTGCCGAAACGCTCCAGATGCACCTGATGGCAGATGCCGTTGCCGGGGCGGGAGAAATACACGCCGTGCTTTGCGGTGACGGTCTGCAAATAGCGGTGGTCGTCGCTGTTCTCAAAGCCGCACTGGAGGGTGTTGTGATCGACGTAGGCGATGCTCATTTCCGTCTTCACTCTGGGGATGCCCATGGTCTCGAATTCCAGATAGGCCATGGTGCCGGTGGCGTCCTGGGTCAGGGTCTGGTCGATGCGCAGCGCCACCTCGCTGCCGGGGGTCATGTCCCCGGAGACCAGATGGGACGCAATGATTTTCTGTGCGATTGTCTTACCCATGATTTTTGAATCCTCCCAACATGTGCTTTTTCGCGTTTTCGATATGCTTTGCCATGAGGCTCTCCGCAAGGTCGGCGTTGCCGGAAGCCATGGCGTCCAGAATTGCCCTGTGTTCCTTCCGGGTGTTGATGGTGCGGGACCAGTCCTCCATGGAGATGCGGCGGTAGCGCCGGGTCTTCCGGTGCAAGGGGAGCAGCGTGTCCACGATGACGGTACGCTTGCTTAAGTAGCAGATCGTGTCGTGGAACTGTTCATCCACCTGCCGCAAAAGCTCAGCGTCTCCCTTGTCAAAGTAAAAATCCTGCAGGTCGGCGATGTGGGTCAGCTGGGCAAGCCCCTCGGGAGTCATGTTCTTCGTTGCGTAGTAGGCGGCAAGCCCCTCGATGCGCTGGCGGATGTTCATGATGTCCTCCAGATCTTCCTCGGTGATGCCCACCACCCGGGAGCCTTTTCCGGTGTCCTCAATGAGCCGTTCCTGTTCCAGACGGCGCAGCGCCTCCCGGATGGGGGTGCGGCTGACGCCCAGCTGGTCAACCAGCTTCAGTTCCGTCAGTATCTCGCCCCGGGGGTAGACGCCCTGAATGATGTCGTTCTCCAGCTTCTCGAACACCTGATCCGCCAGAGACGTGGTTTTGAACTGATTCATATTCTTTTCCTTACCCTCTTTCAGCAAAGTCAGGGGCAAGCTGCCGTATTTTCTCTTTCAGCTCCCGTTCTGTCATGACCGTCTGGCGGCCGTCCTCATACTGCTGGTCTACCCATTCCTTCATGGCGATCACCAGCGGCGACTTTTTGTCCAGCTTCTCGCCGTCTTCCAGACCGTAGGTCTGGTTGATCCAGTAGGCGACGCCCGCAAGGCCGGAGGTTTTGCTGATCTGCACCGTGGCGGGCTTGTTCAGGATTTTCTTGGTGTCGAAAATGGTGTAGATTTCCTCGTCCTTCATCAGGCCGTCGGCGTGGACGCCCGCCCGGGTGACGTTGAAAGCGCTGCCCACAAAGGGCGTCATGGGCGGGATATTGTAGCCGATCTCGTTTTTGAAGTAGTCGGCGATTTCCGTGATGACCGTGGTGTCCATGCCGTCAAGCGACCCCCGCAATGACGCGTACTCGAACACCATGGCTTCCAGCGGCACATTCCCCGTCCGCTCGCCGATGCCGAGCAGGGAGCAGTTGACCGCGCAGGCGCCGTAGAGCCATGCCGTGGAGGCGTTGGCTACGCCCTTGTAGAAATCGTTGTGGCCGTGCCATTCCAGATGCTCGCTGGGAACGTCGGAATAGTGCTGCAAGCCGTAGATAATGCCCGCCACGCTTCGCGGCAGCGCCGCTTCGGTAAAGGGAACGCCGTAGCCCATGGTGTCGCAGGCGCGAATCTTCACCGGCACCCCCGCTTCCCGGCTCAGCCGCTGCAATTCGTTGACGAAGGGCACCACGAAGCCGTAGAAGTCCGCCCGGGTGATGTCCTCCAGATGGCAGCGGGGAATGACTCCGGCATTGAAGGCTTCCTTCACCGTGGCAAGGTAATAGTCCATGGCCTGTTTTCTCGTCATCTTCATTTTCTTGAAGATGTGGTAGTCCGAGCAGGAGACCAGAATGCCGGTTTCCTTGATGCCAAGGTCATGCACCAGCTGGAAGTCTTCCTTTGTCGCCCGAATCCAGCTGGTGATCTCCGGGAATTTGAGGTCCAGCGCCATGCACTTTTCGATGGCCTCCCGGTCTTTTTTGCTGTAGATGAAAAATTCCGTCTGGCGGATGATGCCGTAGGGGCCGCCCAGCTTGCTCAGCAGCTTGTAGATGTTTACGATCTGGTCAACGGAATACGGCTCCACGGACTGCTGACCATCCCGCAGGGAGGTGTCCGTGATCCAGATCTCCTCAGGCATGGACATGGGCACCCGGCGGTGGTTGAACGCCACCTTGGGAATGGTGCCGTAGGAATACACATCCCGCTGCAAATTCGGTTCCGCCACATCCTGAAGGGAGTATTTGTAGGATTTCTGCTCCAACAGGTTGGTCTTACTGGAAATCTCTAGCATAGAGGAAGCCCCTTTCCGCTGTTTGTTTTAATGTATACAATTATACAACTGTACATTTATCTGTCAATGCACAAATACAGCAAAAAAACGGTCTGCCGCAGCAGACCGTTTGGTAATCTTTTTTCTTAGCCAAGCATCACGTCCAGAAGCATCATCACAGCAAAGCCCAGAATGATGCCCATGGTGGCGCAGTAGGGCTGCTCTTTCTGATTCTGCTGACACTCCGGTATCAGCTCATGTACCGCAACCAGAATCATCGCCCCGGCGGCAAAGGCAAGGGCATAAGGCAGGATCGCTTCCACCGTCACCACCAGCAGCGCGCCGATCACCCCGGAAACCGGCTCCACCAGACCGGAAGCCTGCCCCAGCAGGAAGCTTCTGCGCCGGGAGTAGCCCTCCCGCCGCAGCGGCACGGACACCGCCGCCCCCTCCGGGAAATTCTGCAAGCCGATGCCCACGGCAATGGACACCGCCCCCATCAGCCCATCCGGGCTTGCGCCGGTCCCCAGCGCCCCGAAGGCCACGCCCACGGCAAGCCCCTCGGGGATATTGTGCAGGGTGATGGAAAGCACCAGCATGATAATGCGGTTCATACGTTCTCCGGGCATTCCCATGCCCGCTCTTTTTCTGGCAAAGCAGACGGCCTTATCCGACCCCCACAGGAACAGCGCCCCCAGCAGGAACCCGGATACCGCCACAAGCCACGCAGGTGTGTTCCCTACGGCCTCCGCCCGCTGAATGGCGGGCTGTAACAGCGACCAGAAGCTGGCCGCGATCATCACGCCGGCAGAAAAGCCCAACATAAGATTCAGCGCTCTGGCACTGGGGGATTTGAAAAAGACCACCGTGGCAGCGCCAAGTGCCGTCACAAACCAAGTCCCCAGTGTCGCCGCCAGCGCCAACCAGACATAATGTTCCACATCGCACCTCCCGTAACCATTATAGTATCCGGGGGGCGATTCGGTGCGTGCGTTTGTCGAAAAAAACGTTTACACTACTTTTCCAGCCTGGAAATCAGCGCCGTGCCGTTTTCCCGCAGCCATTTCCGCCGGATTTCATAATCCGGTAAGACATGCTCGACCTCTGCCCAGAAGCGGGCGGAGTGGTTCATCTCCTTCCGGTGGCACAGCTCGTGGACGACCACGTAGTCCAGCACCTCCGGCGGCGTGAGCATCAGCAGGCAGTTAAAATTCAGATTGCCCTTGCTGCTGCAGCTTCCCCACAGGGTGTGCTGACTGCGGATGGTGATCCTGCCATAGGTCACACCCACCAGCGGTGCAAAATGCGCGACACGTTCCGGGATGGTTTGCCGCGCCTGCCGGGCAAGCACCTGCAGCTGCTCATCCGTAAACACGGGAAGCCGCGCCGCGGCAGTCCGCTTTTCCAGATGCTTTTCAATCCAGTCGGATTTGCTTTCCACAAATCGCCGGATATCCCCATTGGACATCCGCCTTGGGCATCGCACCAGCACCTCGCCCCCGGGGATGATCTGCAGGGAAACGGTTCTGCGGCTGCTGCGGATAACGCGGTATGGAATATTGTATTTTTCCACTTTATCGTTCATAATTCCTTCAAATAATCTCATTTTTACCTAAGGCCGTATCTGAAAGTTGTCAAAACGCCCAAGCAGCGGGTCATTTCGCCAGCTTTCTGACACGACCTGGTTTCCAGAATTTACAGCTTGAAAATTGATTGCAAATCGGTTACAATCTCTTTGTCTTCGCGAGGCAAATACTGAAACAGGAGGTTGGCAAGATGTTCTTTTTTAATTGCAACACCAACAATTCTGATTGCAGCTCCATTTGGCAGCTGCTGAGCCGTCTGTGCGGTTTCGGCTGCTGAGGAAATTTTGTGGCCTTGGGCGATCCCGTGTTCCACGGGGTCGCCTTTATCAAATCCAAAACGCAGTACCGGTGATATTCCGGTACTGCGTTTTCTAGCGTTATACCCCGCCGCGGATCTCCAGCAGCTTGCCCTTGAGGTCGTTCTCCATTTTCGCCATTTCCGCTTCGGCGGCAATGCGCTTCTCCCGGCCCTCGGACTGAATCTTCATCACGTCGTCCAGCGTCTGAATCAGCTCGGCGTTGGTCTTTTTCAGGGTTTCGATGTCCACAATGCCCCGCTCGGCTTCCTTCGCGGTCTCCACGGACGCCATGTGCAGCTTCTCGGCGTTCTGTTTCAGCAGGGCGTTGGTGATGTCGTTGACCTGACGCTGCGCCTGCGCGGCCTCGTTGGAATGGGCAATGCCCAGCGCCAGAACCATCTGGTTCTTCCACAGGGGGATGGTGTTCATCAGCGTGGTCTGAATCTTCTCCACCATCACATTGTCGTTGTTCTGGATCATGCGGATCTGGGGCGCGGTCTGGATGGAAATGGTGCGGGTCAGCTCCAGATCATAGATCTTCTTCTCAAACCGGTTGCACTTGTCCGCCAGATCTTTTGCCGCCTGCGCGTCCTCCGCAAGTCCGGTGGCCTGCGCCGTGGCTTCCAGCTCCCTGAGCTTGCCTTCCCGTACCTCCTGGAGCTTCTTCTTGCCCGCCAGAATGTACATGCTCAGCTCCTTGAAGTAGGCAAGGTTCTGCTCGTACATCTTATCCAGCATCGCGGAGTCCTTCAGCAGCCGTACCTGATGCTGCTGGAGCGCGTCGCCAATCTTCTCCACGTTGACCTCCGCCTTGGCGTAGCGGCTCTTCATGACCTCCAGCTTGTTCGCCTGCTTGCGGAAGAAGCCGAAGAAGCCCTTTTCCTCCTCGGCGTCGAAGCCTTTCAGCTCGCCCACCACGTTGACGATCAGGTCGCCCACCTCGCCCAAATCCTGCGTGCGCACATTGGCGAGGGCAACGTCGGAGAAATCGGCCATCTTCTTCTGGGTGCCCGCGCCGTACTGCAAGATCTGGGCGGTGTTCTCCACGTCGATCTTCTGGGCAAAATCATTGACCATCTGCTGCTCCTGGGGCGTCAGCACCGGCTCGGCAACCTTGGTCTGCTGTAACTGCGTCTCCTCGGCCACGACCAGCTTGGGCGTGTTTTCCAGCTCCGGCTCCAGAGTCAGGCTGGGGATGGGGGCGGATTCGTTCATATCTTTGTATTCTGCGTCCATAATTGATCTCCTCTTCCAGTAATATGGTTATTTCTTACAGCGTCTGCTGTTTCTTCACTTGGGACAGGCCGTCCTCCGTCAGTCCCTCCTGCGCGAGCAGGGTGTTGAGGACGGAAATGTCGCTGGAAACGTCCATGGCGGAATCCCGGAACAGGTCGTCCAGCAGCTTCTCAAAGGCCAGATTCAGCGTATCCAGCGTGGCCTCAATTTCCTTCTTGGAAGCCTGAATGTTTTCCCCCTGCACGGGCTGGGCGTCCATGTCCGCGTAGGCGTTCAGGAGCTTCACCGTCATGGGCAGGTAGTAGTCCATCAGCTTCTTCAGGTCGGGGACCACCTCCGGATGCGCCTCCGCCCGCTCAAAGATACGGCGGACGATCAGCTCCATCCGGGAGATTTTCTCAGAAATTTCCTCCCCGGGAATGGCGTCGTTGCAGGCGCGTATCTGGGCGATGAAGGCGTTGCCCCGATCCAGAACCTCCTGTACCTGTGGGTCATGGGGGCTGGACACCTTCGGAGCGCTGGCGGCGGCTTCCTGCCGCTGACGTTCTTCCAGAGCCAGACGGCTCTGCTCATAATGCTGGTAGGTCTCGTCGCTGGTGATGAGGCAGGTTTCCTCCCTGTCCATATGCCCTTCCAGAAACAGCCCCTTGTTGATCATCTTCTGCAATTCCCTGCGGACGAACTTCACGTTCTTTCCAACGCTCCGCGCCAGCCGCTCCAGCGTGCAATGGGTGCTCTCCCCAAGGGTTCTTTTGTACATCTTGAACCGGCTGACCCATCCCAGCTTGCGGATGCCGCTGACGATCAGCCACGTTCCGGCAACGACGCCGCCAACCGTGATCACGGTAGACGCGATTCCCAGACCAATTCCCATGATCAGCCTGACCAGCAGGGAAATAAGCGATATGAACCCGGTGAGCAGCGCCAGACCGCCGCCTACGATCTTCACCAGTCCTACGGCAGTCTCGCCGCCGGTTCCGGCATAAAGCACGGGAAGGTCTTTCTTTTCCTCCACGACCGTGGCCTCGACCTCCCGGTAAACGGGTCTGGCAGGCGGGGTCGTGGGACGGGCGGCGGCTTCCATCGCCTTGCGGACGGCTTCGCTTCCCATATCTACGGCCTTGCCCACGGCCTGACTGACCGTCTGGTTCAGCTTCTGAAAGTCCCGGGAATTGACGGCTCTGTCCACAATGTCCTGAATGCTTCTTCCAAGATCGTCCCAGTCCTGATTTTTATTTGCCATACGATCCTCTCCAAAAAATATTCTCTATCATTATAGCGTGATTCCGCGAAAAAAACAAGCGATCTGAAAAAAATAAGCAATTCTTTCCCCGCCGCCGCAAAAATTGGTTTCCTGCTTGACTTTTTGCCCCGCTCCGTGTAAAATGGCACCGTTTTGTCGAACTTTTGAGAAAAACGGGGGGGACGATGATGGACTGGCGAAGCAGGAGCACCCGGAAGCTGCTGGGCAAGGTCGTGACGGTACAGGTCGATCGGCCGGTCGGATATCTTCACGGCGATATTCTGTATCCCATCAATTACGGGTTCGTCCCGGGGCTGATGGGCGGCGACGGCGAGGAACAGGACGCGTACATACTGGGCGTGGATACGCCCCTGTCCGACTTTACAGGGCGGGTCATCGCCGTCATCCGGCGGCACAACGACTGCGAGGACAAGCTGGTGGTCGCGCCGGAGGGGCTTTCGTTCCATCAGGGGCAGATCGCCGAGGCCGTCCATTTTCAGGAGCAGTATTTTATCAGCACCATTGATTCCATCTTTCAGAAATCCTGCGGGGTCGTCCCCTTCCGGCGGGCAGGCGTGGAACCGGAATTTCTGCTTCTGTTCCAGCGGGGTTCCGGAACGTGGAGCTTCCCCAAGGGACACATGGAGGCCGGGGAAACAGAGGAGCGAACCGCCCTCCGGGAGCTTTTTGAGGAAACCGGATTCCGGACGCTGCTGGTTCCCGGCGCCAGAGCCGCCACGGAATACCGCATCAGCTCCGTTGCCAGAAAGCAGGTCGTTTTCTTTCTGGGCGAAGTCCACGGCGAACCAAAGCTTCAGGCCAAAGAGATCAGATCCTGCCGCTGGGTGAAACCCGGCGAGCTGGGACAGTACCTTCTGCCTCAGGTCGCGGACGCCGCAAAAGCGCTGCTTGCGCGGATATAGAATGCCCTTCTGCCGTTCAGCGGTCAAAAATGACCGTTGAACGGATTTTTCAACATTTTTGGTTTCTTTTATGATATAGTGTAAACACAAGGAGGTGCCCCATGAGATTCAAGCTGGTTATTGATAAAACGCAGGAGGAAACGGTGGTCGCTACCGTCCATGAGCGCAGCCGTCTTACCGACGAAATGGAGCTTCTTGTCCTGCAGCATGACGGCTCTGACCGGATCGCGGCGTACACGGAGGACGGTATGCGGATGCTCCCCTTCTCCGATATCGAGTGCATCACCGTTCTGGACGGGAAGACCTATGCCGTTACACGCAGCGGCGAACGCTGCCGCTTAAAGCTGCGGCTGTACGAGCTGGAGGCCATGCTTCCCGCGTCCTTCATCCGCATCAACAAATCGGCGCTTGCCAACGAAGCCCACTTGGAGCGCTTCACCGCTTCCTTCAACGGCGCGGTGGACGCCGTCTTCCGAAGCGGCTACCGGGAATATGTTTCCCGGCGGTGCTTCGCGGAAATCAAAAGGAGGTACGATCACGTATGAAGCAATATTGTCTGACATTTCTGAAACGAGGTCTGCTGGCCGCTTCCGGCGGGCCGCTGATCCTCGCCATGATCTACGGCATTCTGGGCGCCAACGGGCAGGTCACTTCCCTCGCCCCCGGAGAGGTCTGCATGGGGATCGTGACCGTGACGCTGCTGGCCTTCATCGCGGCGGGCATCAGCGTCGTCTATCAGATCGAGCGTCTGCCGCTGCTCTCCGCTACGGCAATTCACGCCGGAGCGCTGTATCTGGATTATCTGCTGATCTATCTGCTGAACAACTGGATCCCCCGGGACTGGGCATTTATCGGCGTCTTTACCCTATGCTTCGCGGTGGGCTACGCCCTGATCTGGGGAATCATTCTGCTTTCCATCCGGCACAGAACCAACCGTATCAACCGCCATCTGCGGGGAGGAAAATGATGAGAAAACCGTTTCTTGACAATCTGCGCTACGGCATCGTGCTGTCCGTTGTGGCATATCACGTATTTTATCAATTCAACAGCGTCGGGGTCATCACAAACGTGGTCATCCCCGGCATTCCGGCGCTGGACGCGCCGCTGTACGTGCTGTACCCATGGTTCATGGCGGCGCTTTTCATGATCTCCGGCATCTGCGCCCGGTACAGTCTGGAAAAGCAGACGGGAAAGCAATACCTGAAAGGCAAAGTCCGCCGCCAACTGATTCCCTCCATCGCCATTATCTTCCTCATCGGGTGGAGCACCGGCTGGGTCACCGACCAGTACGCAAACATTTTTGGCGGCGGTCAGGTTCCGGGGTTTGCCAAATATCTTGTGTGGTGCATGTCCGGCATCGGGGTACTGTGGTTTCTCCACGAGCTGCTGCTGTGCGAGGTGGTGCTGGTGCTGATTCGGAAGCTGGACAAAAAAGACCGGCTGTGGCAGCTGGGCGGCAAGGCAAATTTCCCCGTCATCTGCCTTCTGGTGCTCGGCATGTGGGGCAGCGCCTATATCCTGAACACTCCCGTGATAGAGGTCTACCGCAACGGTTTCTACCTGTTCTGCTTCCTCGCGGGCTACATTCTGTTCTCCCACGAACAGATCCAGTCCCTGCTCGCCAAATGGGCACCCTGTATGCTTGCCGTGAGCGGCGTGCTGGCCGTCGTCTACACGGTGCATTTCTGGGGACAGAATTACGCGGCTCTCAGCAATCTGAAAGCCCCGCTTACCAATCTCTATGCGTGGTTTGCCTGCCTTGGGGTGCTGGGCGCGGGAAAACGGTGGCTGGATAAGGAGACTGCCTTCACCCGCTGCATGGCAAGCCGCAGCTTCGGCATCTACGTCCTGCACAACCCCCTGCTGGTGCTGCTGGCTTGGGCGATGGATAAGCTGCTCCATTTCCCCGTGTGGAGCATGTATCTGCTTCTGCCGGTGCTGCTGGCGCTGCTCCTGCCGCCGTTGATCGCGCTTATCAAGCGCATTCCCGTCCTGCGCACATTGGTGCTGGGCGAAAAATAAAAAATCCGCGCCACGGTTCATGCAAACCGTGGCGCGGCACTTTTTGGGGTTACTCGATGCAGATCCGATTGTTCTCGGGCAGCTTCTTCTGTCCGGCCTTCGGCACATCCAGCGTCAGGATACCGTTCTCAAACTTGGCGGACACCTCTTCGGGCTTCACATCGCCCACGTAGAAGCTGCGGCTCATGGAACCGGCGTAACGCTCCCGGCGGATGTAACGGCCCTTCTTGTCCTCCTCATCCTTATCAAGACCCTTTGCGGCCTGAATGGTCAGGTAGCCATTGCTCAGGTCAATGCTGATCTCGTCTTTCTTGAAGCCGGGCAGATCGACCGCCAGCTCATAGCCGTCTTCCTTCTCCCGGATATCGGTCTTCATCAAATTCTTGGCGTGCTTGCCATACAGGGGGCTGCGACCCTCCGAGACGTTCATCATGCCAAAGGGATCGTTAAAGAAATCATCAAACAAATCTTCTCCAAAAATGCTGGGCAACATAAGTCATTCCTCCATTCAAATCTTCTATGTTCCCTGCGGAGGGGCTTTCTTTTTTTCGCCCCTCTTTTTGGTACGCCTACACTATACCACGATTTTTAGCACTGTCAAGGTCTGAGTGCTAAAGTTCATAAAAAGATAAAATGGCGTTCACAGAATATGCGATTTCTCCGGCAGATATCCGGAAACCTCCCCGTAGAACGAGAAAAGCGAAAGGAACCCCCTTTCGCTTTTCCCGCTTTTCTATACCAGCGGCGCAAACAGCCGAAGAATGCACTGCCAAATCCGCAGAATTGCCCCGCTTCCGGTGCTGTAGCGCTGAGTGACCTCGCTGCATTGGGAGAACAACACGTCAAAATCCCGCGCCATGTCGCCAATCGCGTCACAGCCGTAGAGCAGAACGTCGTTCTCGAAATGGTGATACAGGCTCCGGTAGTCAAAGTTCGAGCTGCCTATGGAGGCGATCTTCCCGTCGCACAGGCACTGCTTTGCATGGCAGAAGCCCGGCGTATACTCGAAAATCCGCACGCCCTGCCGGGCAAGGCCGGAATAATAGGAGCGGGTGATGGCAAATACCACTTTTTTGTCCGGAATTCCCGGCGTAATGATCCGCACGTCCACTCCCCGTTTGGCCGCAAGGCGCAGCGCCCGGCTCATTTCGTCGGTGATGATCAGGTACGGTGTAGTGATATACAGCGTCTTTTCCGCCTGAGCGATCAGATTCAGATAGACATTTTCCGCCGTGCGCTCCTCCGACAGCGGGTTATCGTTGAAGGGCTGCACGAACCCCTCCGACGTTACCTTGTGACAGATGTTGAGGTAGCGTGCGAAGTCCTCGTCTTCCTTGGTCGTCACGTTCCACAGCTCAAAAAACGACGCCGTCAGGCTCCGGACCGCCTCGCCCTCCAGCCGAAGGCCGGTGTCCTTCCACACCCCGTAGGGCCGGGCACGGCCAAAATATTCGTCCGAAAGGTTATAGCCGCCGACATAGCCCACCTTGCCGTCGATGACCGTGGTCTTCCGGTGATCCCGGTGGTTCAGAAACAGATTGACCACCGGCACGGCAGGGTTGAACACCCTGCAGCGGATGCCGTCCTCGCTCAGCCCTCTGGCAAAGCGCAGATTCACGAAGCCAAGGCTGCCGATGTCGTCGTACATCAGCCGCACCTCGACCCCCTGACGCGCCTTGCGTACCAAAATTTCCCGTATCTCCTGAAAGGCCGAATTGTCCGCCACGATGAAATATTCCATGAAAATGAACTTTTCAGCCTTTTCCAGATCCGCTTTCATGGCTTCCAGGGTCTCGGCTCCGTCGCCAAAATAGCGGACGCTGGTATTTTCGTACACAGGCCAGTTTTCATGGACGGAAAGATAGTGAAACTGGTTGCCGGCGGCGCGATTTTCCGATTCCAGCCGCGCCAGAACTGCCTCGTCCTGAGGGAGGCTGCCCTCTATTTTCTCCCGGAAGCGGCGGATACGCTTCCCCGCCCTGCCCGGGTCGCCCAGAATGTCGAACAGCAGAAACAGGCTCAGGCCCATCACCGGAGCCGCCAGAATCAGCATGATCCACGGCATTTTCATGGCAGTAGAAGTGTGTCTGCCGTACAGGCGAAGCACCACCACGATGCTCAACAGGTTGACGCACGCGGATATCCAAGCGGAGTGGGCGTTCAGCTTCACCGCCATGACAATCAGCCATGCGATCTGAATGATAATGGCCAGTCCCACGAACGCGATTCTTGGGATGCTGTTGCGTTTACGACCTCTGCTCATTCCGCACCTCCTTTTTCCTTCTCTTCGTTCTCCTCGTCCAGTTCCCGCCAGAGCTCGTCCGCCCGCCGTTGGTTCTCCATCGCCACGTCAATGCCCTCGGTGCTGTCCTTGCTGAAAATGATCCGCAGCGTCAGGATGATCAGCCGGATGTCCAGCAGCGGCGAATAGTTTTCAATATACATCATGTCCAGACGCAGCTTGTCGTAGGCGCTGGTGTTGTATTTTCCGTAGATCTGGGCATAGCCCGTCAGGCCGCCCCGCACCTTCAGACGGTAGCAGAATTCCGGAATTTCCTTGGAAATCTCGTCCGCGAGGCACTTTCTCTCCGGCCGGGGGCCGACGATGCTCATGTCACCTTTCAAAATGTTGATCAACTGGGGCAGCTCGTCCAGACGGGCGGCGCGGATGACCTTGCCCACCTTCGTGATTCTGGGGTCGTCCTCCGAGGCCAGCACCGCGCCGGCGTATTTTTCCGCGTCCACGATCATGCTGCGGAACTTGAGTATCTCAAATTCCCGCCCGCCCCGGGTCATCCGTTTCTGCTTGTAGAACACCGGGCCGCCATCCTCGATTTTAATAGCAGCTGCGATAATGAGCATGACCGGCGCGGCGGGAATCATGGCAATGCCGCAGAGCACCAGATCCATGGCACGCTTGATGATGCGCTGCATGGGGGTCAGGCCGGTGCCCTTCACCATGAGCAGCGGGGTGTCGAACAGCGTATTGTTCTTCGCCCCCCGGAGCATGATGTCCGTGAGTTTGGGGGCGACGTAGGTACGGATGCGGTAGCGGTAGCAATATTTCAGGATATCGTTGCGGATCTGGGCGGGAATGTCCGTGAGGATGACCGCGTCATGCCTGCGGGTCTCCTGGCACACTGCCTCCAACCCCTCGTCAATGCTCATCAGCTTGCTGACATTATATTTATCCCGGCGGGAGTCCATCTTGATCTTCAGCCCGATGCCCCGCTTGTTGCCGTACACCAGCAGCATGTCGTGGGGGGCGTACAGCTTATAATACAGCTCCGTGTACACGTAGATCAGCACCACCGCCACGACGATCTCCGCCAGGAGCAGCAGGAGCATCGGCCCCACGGCGATCATGGTGTTGGCGATCAGGCACAGCTGGAAATACGTGAGAAAATTCACCACAAACAGGGAGATGACCTGTCCGATGATCAGATCGAGCCTGTGGAGCTGCCCGAACAGCGTGCAGTCGGAGTTCAGGAACATGACGTACAGCAGCGCCCCATAGACGCCCATCAGCACATATTTGCCCTTGTATACAAAATGTTCGATTTCGTATCCCTTGCGGAACGCGCCGTAATACAGCAGGGTCATGACCACTACTTCCAGCAGCGTTTCCGCCGCCCGGACAAGTCCCTTGGTGTCCTCATACGCGCTGCGGCTCAGCTTTCTCATTGATAATACACGTCCTCTATGCAAAATATGACACAATTCCCGGAAAATATACTTTTTGTTATCATACCACACCCATCAAAAGAAAGCAACCCCGGAAACGAAACCGGTCGTTTCCGGGAACCCCGCCTCAAATAATGAAATTTTCTCTTTACAAATCCAACATTTTCTGATACAATCATTCCTGTTCTGTGGCCCGGTGGTGCAGTCGGTTAGCACGCCAGCCTGTCACGCTGGAGGTCGACGGTTCGAGTCCGTTCCGGGTCGCCACAAAAAAGCACGCTTTTCAGCGTGCTTTTTTGTCATTCTGCCAACGAACCCCTGCTTTCAGCAAACGAAGGCAGGGGGTCTTTAGCGTAGGCGCAGCCTCCGTATGGAAGCTGCGCCTGATATATTTTGACTGCTATCCGATCGCTTTCTGATATTCCTTCTGAATCTCCGCTTCAATCAACTCAGAATCAAGCGATACAACAGATTCTGTTCTTGAAGTGGAATAATTCATGAAAAGATTGGTCTGCACATAGACGTTCCTGAAAGCGCCATCCGTATCAAAATTGAAATTTACGAAATAATGGGGCTGTTCATTTTCACCTTCGGCAAAAGGCTGGTCGATCCGCAGCATTACCGTGATTCCGCTTTCGTCTTCGAGCGTATCCATATAGGCAACAACAGAATCATCCCACTGAAAGCTTACCAGCCATGGATCAGTCCATTCCCACCAAGAGCTTTCCCGCCACTGCTGTGCGGAATCACAGTCATATTGTTTCCCATCTACAAGCAAGCCACCAAACATTGAGGCGCCGCCGCTTTCCGGAATAATGCTGATACGCAGCCGGTCTTTACCATGAATCCAGTCAGTGCAGAGCGTAGTATCGTTCAGCGCACCCGGCCCATTCTCCTGCTTTGTTTCAATCTTGCAGGCGTCGCTGCTTTGGATCTGTTCCAGAACGGAACGGCACTGCTGCAAAGCTTCCTTTTCCTCGTTCAATGCAGTCTGCGTAACCGCAATATCCGTAATGCCTTCCAAAACACAGGTTTTCAGAACGTTTTCCCGCATAATATCCGGAATTTGATTGTTGTAGAACCAAATATCACAGACATCTGTACCATTGACAAAGAAATAGTGTGTCACTTCATTCTCCAGTACATATGTTCCCTGCTCATCCGCAATGATATTGCCGTTAGCGTCCCGATTTACCGGAATATCCGGGAAATACATGATCTCGTAATCTGCGTATTTTGAACTGCCGCTCATATAGCTCATGGCGGCATCAGAAGCTTCCGGAACACCGATTTCAGCCATCCAATCCGCAGAGAATGTGTCTGGGCTGTTTGCCTGCTTCTGATGCCGCAGAGCAATACCACCGACAGTCTTGGCATCCACAGTCAATGTGATGCTGCCGGCTTCGTCCGCTGCTTCCATGCCGGAAGGCAGCAGCATCTTCAATGCCCCATACTGAACCAGCCTCGTATCTGTAACGACAGCAGAACCGTCAGTAGCAGCTGTACGCTCTTCGGTAGGTGTTGTAGAACCGTCGGTAGGGGTATCGTCGATGGTGTCTGACTTTTGGGGGTTGACTGCGCAAGCTACCAAAACAGCGGCGCACAGCAATACACAAATCAGGCTTACCCATAACTTGGGCTTCTTCCATTTCGCCATATTCATAATGCGACCTTTCGTATTTCCCTCGCCAAAGGCCAGGGGCATCCCGGCAATCATCTTTTTACGCGTTGCAAGCCTCAGCAATGAAGCGGAATAGTCTGCCCTGATTTGAGGTCCCATTTCCCGGATCACTGCCTCATCACAGCTCATCTCCATATCTTTGCCCGCCAGAATGAATGCGGCCCACGCCAGAGGATTAAACCAGTGGATGCACAAGGCACAATATGCCAGCAGCTTGATGATATGGTCACAGCGGCGGATATGATGCCGCTCATGAGCAATGATATACTTTTGTCCTTGTGTTGGGATATCGGAGGGCAAATAGATTTTGGGGGCGAAGATGCCCATAACAAATGGCGTGTCAATATAATCGGCACGATAAACGTTTCCTGTGTAAGCCACAGCGCCCACCAGTTTCCGTCTCAGACGGATATACTGCACGATGCTGTAAAGAATCATGCTGCCGGTTCCGGCGATCCAGACATAAGGAACGATTGCCATAATATCCAATCCGGCATGCTCTGACTTCCCTGCCTGCGCAAGTTCCGGCCCTGACTGATTTTCAGCCGGAACGAAAGTGAAATCAGGATTCCGATTGGCTTCGGCAGGAAGAAAATAAACCACGCTGGCTGCGCCTGATGTCTCCCGAATTTCCGGTTCCAACGCATTCAGAACGGAAACGGGTGCTGTAAATGCCACCGGGCACAGAAGCCGGAACAAAACCACCAACCAGAGTGCATAAGAAAAAATCTTTGGAGATCGTTTCAGCATGAGTCTGGCCAGCATGACCAGCAGAATGACGATGCTGCCCGTCATACTCATATTCAGCACTTGAGAAAACAGATTACGCATGGGAATCCTCCCGCATGGAATCAATGACCTTTTGCAGTTCGTCGATTTCGCCGTCAGACAGCTTTTTGCGGCTGCCAAATGCGGCTAAGAACGCAGGCAAAGAACCGTGAAATGTCTCATCCACAAATATTTCACTCTGACGTGCATAGAATTCCTCCCGGCTGACCAGAGATGTTACCTTACCATCCTTATTCCGGAACAGCTCCCGATCACAAAGCCTTTTCAGAATCGTGTATGTCGTGGTTCGTTTCCAGTTCAGGCGTTCCTCCGCCAGTTCCGTCAAGCGGCGAGAAGAGACAGGCTCATTATCCCAGATAATATCCGCAAAAATGGTCTCGATCTCACCCAGCTTATATTCCGCCATATGAGTTGCCTCCTTTGCTCTACTGTCAGTAGACAATTATACTCTACTACCTGTAGACAGAAAAGTCAAGGATTTTTTGAAACGTTAATATAACCTTAAAGAGACGGCACAAGAAGGGCAGTTTGCAACTTCTACAAGCTTCCTGTCGTTTCTTCCCCCTGTAACCACATTAATATATATCCCCCCCAATACTGGGGGTACAGTATCGGGGGGAACATATCAAACGGTGGGGGCTGTTTTGCGCCCTTTTGGGGGGCGCTTTCATAGCAAAAGAGAGGCATTCCGCAAAGAATGCCTCTCTTTTCATTTTCCAGCCCCGCCTTCGGCGTGCTTTTTTACGGCTGTGCCGTTACCGGCCGTATCCGAAAGCTGGCAGAACGGTTCGGCTGCGGCTGTTTGCCCTTGGTAAGCCATTTCTCACGGGAATGCCGGATCGTATTCCAAGGGGGATTTGGAAGGCAAACGCGCGCCTGCACGTTCTGACAGCTTTCGATAGGCCTTGGGGGGATTATCTGTCGGCTGCCTAATCGCGGTACAGTTTGAAGGATGTGTGTTTTGAAGGATGTGTGTGCAATACAGATTGAGAAAATCGGATTAGGAGGTATTTTTGCGATTTGGCATCCGTTTGTACAGTGAGGGAAGCTCTGATTAAATCGACGAGAACTGGCAGCGAGAGATTTTGTCTCCAGACAAGGTATGGAAAATGCGGGAATACTGTATGTATTTCCCATTTTTCGTACCGAAGGCTGGGGGCAAAAGATCCGCTGTCCAGCCGAAGACGATTTATTCAGAGGTTCCTGAGGTTATATCAGGCCAGCGCTTCGCCCAGACTGCGGCAGGCGCTCAGCGCTTCGTCATCGGGGGTCTCCTGACAGATCACGCTGTCGCAGACCAGATTTGCGCCCTTGTCCCGGCAGTTCTCTTCCCACGTGCGCATCCACTCGCCGTCGCCCCAGCCATAAGAGCCGAACAGAGCGATCTTCTTGCCGGAGAGCTTACTCTCGCAGGTCTCGAACATGGGGGCGAATTCGCCGTCTTCCAGTTCCTCCGCGCCCATGGCGGGGCAGCCGAAAGCAACCGCGTCAAATTCGTCCATCTTTCCTCCGTCGAACTCGGCGGCGGTAAACAGCTCCGCTTCCGCGCCAGCGTGCTTTGCGCCTTCCACGACGGCCTGCGCCATGGCTTCGGTATTTCCGGTGCTGCTCCAATAAACAACTGCAACTTTCATTTTCAAAAATCCTTTCTTATTTCATCCGGCTACGGTGAGCTGTTCGATGTCGATCCCGCTGGCAAGCTGGCGGCAGTAGACCCTTGTGCAGGCTTTGTACTTGGCAAAGGTCTTTTTGGCCGCTTCCTCGTTTTCATAAACCTTCCAGCAGCCCACGCATTTACAGGGTCTGTGTTCCAGAAATCCCTTCACGTCCTCCGGTGGATAGCTCAGAAACAAGCCGATCTCGTGGGGGAAATCCTCCTGCTGCTTTAATCTCCGGGCAAGCCTTGTCAGGCATCGGCTGCCGCCCCGGCAGTTGTAGCCAAACTCGCTGAGAAGCGCTTCGCAGGATGCGCAGGAGAGGTCTTTTTCCAGCCGCGCTGGCCGGTAGAGGTAGATCAGCGCCCTGTCCTGACGGATACGCAGGGGGACTGCCCGGACACCTTTCTTCCCAAGCCGCCGGTTCAGGCTCCGCAGAAAGTCCAGCAGGTCCTCCCGGCTTTCGTAGGGGCAGGCGAACAGGTTTCCGGTTTTCAGCCCCGCCAAGGTGGGGGCGCAGTTGCGAACCACCTGTTCCTCAGACATGGCCGTCCTCCTTGCCCCGGGCGATTCGGCGCAGGCTTTTCCGGATGGAAATGACGCCCACAGACGTCACAGTGACAGCCACAACGGCACCGGCGCCGGACAAAATCGTGGCAATTTCCATAGCTCGAACCTCCCCTATTCATCATGATAAGACTGTCTTTTTTGTTTGCTTCAGGTTAGCCTCTGCTAACTGGCTATATCATACACGATGTTGTTCCATTTGTCAAGTCTTTTCCCTACTATTTTTATAGGCAGATTTTTGGATGTGAAAAAGCGCCCCAGCAGGGCGCTTTTAATCTGTTTTATTGAAGTTTATTGAAG
>ERZ773178.1860-NODE-1860-length-21008-cov-7.560302_pt1 | contig 21008 bp, 16 predicted proteins | sample MGYA00580533_ERZ773178 | MGnify/ENA primary metagenome ERZ773178 (study PRJEB29015, sample SAMEA2737859) | human gut metagenome | biome: human gut; feature: human-associated habitat; material: faeces | place: China | collected 2012 ...
TCAAGCAGATGGAAAAGACCCGGAAAACGCTGGAAACCAAGCTGGAAAAACTGCGCGCCGACAGCCGCAAGGATGATGTTATCACCTTTGAACAACTGGGCGTTGACAGGCTTTTTGTGGACGAGAGCCATTTTTACAAGAACCTCTTTTTGACCACAAAAATGCGGAATGTCGCAGGATTATCCACCAGCGAAGCCCAGAAATCCAGCGATATGTTCGGCAAATGCAGATACTTGGACGAGATCACAGGTGGGCGTGGCGTAGTATTTGCCACGGGAACGCCCGTGAGCAATTCCATGTCGGAGCTGTATACGGTCATGCGCTACCTCCAGTACAGAACCTTGCAGCAGAAAAAGCTGACCCACTTCGACTGCTGGGCATCCACCTTTGGTGAGACGACCACGGCCATTGAACTAGCCCCGGAGGGAACGGGCTATCGTGCCCGCACCCGGTTTGCAAAATTCTTCAACTTGCCGGAATTGATGTCCATGTTCAAGGAGGTTGCGGACATTAAGACCAGTGACCAGCTTCATCTGCCTGTGCCCGAAGCAAAGTTTGAAACCGTGGTGGCGAAACCCTCGGAAATCCAAAAGGAGATGGTACAGGAACTGAGCAAACGTGCTGCGAAGATCCATTCCGGCACCGTGGATGCCTCCGTGGACAATATGCTCTGCGTCACCAATGATGGCAGAAAGATCGGCTTGGATGTGCGCCTGATGCAACAATTAAAGCGATGTCTGATGAAGAAGTTGAACTTGCAGTAAGTAACTTAAAAATGGAAGCAACAATAAGAAAATTAACACAGGAAGAAAGTAGAAAATTTTTAGAGGATGACTTAAAAAAATCTAATAAAGATACAACAGTTACAATAAATGGAAATGATTTAAAAATAAAACATAGGGGAAATAATTACAATGTAGACCAAGATTTTAATCTTGCAGATGAAGGTGACTTTGACGCAGCTGAATGGGATAAAACAGCAGCCCCAGAAAATGTATTTGTATGGAAAAGTGATGATCCTAATGATGAAGGATATAATACAATTGTAGGGTATAATGCTGCAGTAGACAATTATCCGATACTTAGATATCCAAGCAGGTGTAAAATAATTGAAGAGGACTCTTATGAAACGTACTATAGGTCAGACTTAAAAAAAGGAGACTACGTTTCTAATTCAGATGTGAATTTAATAAGAAGTTATACTTCAAACATAAAAAAGAAAGAATTTCCAGAAACCATTACAAAAATTAGTGGCGAATATTTTAACTATGATAATTTAGAATCTATAAAATTACCCAATAAATTAAAAGAAATTGGAGAGTTTGCATTTTATCATTATAGTGCACTAAAAAGTATAAACATACCTGCAAGTGTAAATACAATTGCTTCAAATGCATTTGTGGAATGTAATAATTTAATTGGAATCTATATATCAAGGCCTAAAGGAACAATACAAAATGAACCATGGGGTGCTGTAAATGCTAAGATAGAATGGAATTATGTGGGTTATGGTAAAGAATATATGACAATTGCTGAAAAAAAAGAATGGGATAAAACGGCGGTTCCAGAAAATATGTTCTACTGGAAAAGCGATAATCCAAACGATATTGACTATCATACAATAATAGGGTATAAAAAAGATATAGAAAATTATACAACATTACGATATCCTACGAGATGCCAAAAAATTGAAGAAGATGCGCTATATGCAAGCAGGATGCTTAATGAAAATAACACAGAAACAGTTAGAGACTTCACAAGAAATATAAAAAAAATAGAATATCCAGATACAATAATTATAATGGCAACTACAAAGACATATATGAGCGAATTTAGACATGGGAAAATTGAATCTATTAGATTGCCAAAAAGTTTAAAGATTTTAGATGACGGATTTTTTAGTATGTATGACAATCTAAAAAACATATACATATATAAAGATATCGACTATATCGGAAAATACGCCTTGAAGAGTTCTATTACAACAATACGTATGCAAGGAAAAGCTGACTCAATCTCAGGAGCACCATGGGGAGCATACAACGCAACAGTAAATTGGAACTGTGATAGTGAACAATAACCAATAATAACAAAGATGAACTTAAAGACTAAAAAATAGTTTTTTAGGTTCATTTTTGTTAGAAAATATCGAGTAAAATTGAAATGAATCAAAGAAACAAAAATGTTTGAAAAAATTCGTATAATATATTTACATTTGTCGAAATTATGTATAAAATATAAACAATAATGTAAAATAACATGCAGATTCTGTATATAATAAACAAAAAAATAAACATGCTATAATTACTAAAGAAAATTAACTTGAAAGGGGCATAAGATAATGAAGATTTTAATGCTATCATGGGAATATCCACCAAGAATAGTAGGAGGAATATCAAGAGTAGTACACGATCTATCACAAAGACTTATAAAAGATGGACATGAAGTAACAGTAGTAACATATAGAGATGGAAATGCACCATATTATGAAGACGATAAAGGAGTTAAAGTATATAGAGTTGACAACTACATGATACATCCTAATAACTTCATTGATTGGATAATGCAGTTAAACTTCAACATGATTGCAAAAGCATCAGAAATAATCAATAAAGAAGGAAAATTTGATGTAATACATGCACATGATTGGTTAGTTGCATATTCAGCAAAAGCTTTAAAAGAAGCATATAAGATACCAATAGTAACAACAATACATGCAACTGAAAATGGCAGAAATAGCGGAATACATGACGAAACACAAAGATACATAAATGATTCAGAATGGATGCTCACATACGAATCATCAGAAGTAATAGTAAACAGTAATTTCATGAAAAGTGATTTACAAAGACTATTTGGCTTACCATTTGAAAAAATAAACGTAATACCAAATGGAATTAATTTAAATAACTTTACAGGAGTCGAAAAAGACTATGACTTCAGAAGACAATTTGCATTAGACAATGAAAAAATAATTTTATATGTAGGAAGACTTGTTTATGAAAAAGGAATACAGAATCTAATTGGAGCAATGCCTAAAATACTAGACCACTATCATGATGCAAAACTTGTAATCTGTGGTAGAGGCGGAATGATGGACGAATTAAAGCAAGAAGTAAGAAACCTAGGAATAGACAATAAAGTATACTTTGCTGGATACTGTGATTCAAAAAAAGTACAGAAAATGTATAAATGTGCTGATGTAGCAGTATTTCCAAGTACGTATGAACCATTTGGAATAGTTGCACTAGAAGCAATGCTAGCAGGAATTCCAACTGTAGTATCAGATGTAGGAGGACTAAACGAAATAGTTGACCATGGTGTAAATGGAATGAAGAGCTATGCTGGAAATTCAAATTCAATAGCAGATTCAGTATTATCACTATTATTTGATCCAAAACTATGTGATACAGTTTCAAAAAACGCAGTAAAAAAAGTAAAAGAACTATACAACTGGAACAAAATTGCACAAGATACACATTATGTATACGAACAAGCAATAACACAAACAGAAGCAAAGAAAGAAGCTGAAATGATTGAACAAGAGAAAGCAAACAAAACAGAAAAAGCAAGAAATACACAAAAGGAAATAACAAACTTACTTACATTTAGAAAACGTAATGCGTATGCATAATAAAGCAAAGAATAAATCTTAATAAAAAGGAGATAATATAATGAACGTTTATGAAACAGCTGAAAAACTTGCAAAAGAAATACAGAACTTAGATATTTATAAAACAATAAATGAAACTAGAGAAACATTAAAAAAAAATCCAGAAACCAAACCACTTCTTGATAGATTCGAAAAATTAAAAGTAATAATACAAGATTATGAAAACAAAAAAAGAAGTAATCAGCTGATAGACTTAAATGATCAAAAAGAAAGAGTTCAAGAAATGTATGATTTATTAACTGAGCACCCAGAAATAAAAGAATTTTTCGATTATGAAGTAGAACTTAGTGAAATCATAACAAACATTAATAATATTATTGGAGAAGTAATAAAAGATGTTATATAACAAAAGAACTAGTGAACGAGGAGTCACTTTAACTGTACTTGTTGTGACAATATCGATAATGCTAATTTTAGTTGGAATAGTATTTCAAGGGACACTAAAAGGAGGCTTACTTCAAAAGAAGGAAGACATCAAACAAGATACACAGAACATGATTGAAAATACAGAAGAGAAAATGAATTCTCTATCAAACCAGTGGCCGGATGTAATAGGAGATACAGGAACAACAAATCAGTTATATACAACAATTGTTGACTATTATATGCAAGGAAAAATACACACAGGAGATTATGTAAGCTATACTCCTAAAAGTGGAGCAACAATTAGTGAGGCAACTGAGCAGAAATTAATAGCCTGCAATTATAATAATACGGATCAAACATATAATAAACAGATTACACAAGATACCACATTAAAATGGAGAGTATTAGATGTAAAAGACGGATATGTTAGATTAATATCAAATAAAATAACAAATAGTCAAATAATGATATATAGAATGAATGGCTATAATAATGCTGTAAATACACTAAATAATGTATGTAAAGACTTATATAGTGGAAGCTTAGGAACAGCACAGTCTGTAGACATTGAAGATCTAGAAATGCACTTAAAGAGTTCATATCTTAACTCAAGAAAAGGAACACACAATGTTGGAGTAGAAAAATCATATTCGGATTCATCATGCACCTATTATCCAAGCATATCACTTAAAGAAAGAACAATGACAATAGATGGAAATACAGGAAAGCTAGGTATAAGTGAGCAAGGTGATGGAGAAACTATAACTGATACAGTAGATAATGGAAAAGCAGGAGCATTACCAACAAATCGTGCAACAATTATGTATGCAACACAAACTAGTTGGAATGGAACACCAGCAGTATCAGATTTTGAGGATTATAATTCAGGCACAGGAATAAGCTTGTTCAGAGACTTGTTCTTCAATTACAAAAAATCAACAAGTGCTGCAAATTCAACATCGTATTATTTTGCTTCAAGAGGAACAAATCTAAACGCACAATCAGTATCATATCAAATATTTGCAATGAATAAAGGAGTATATAATCAAAATTGTACTTCAAGTAATGGACAAATATCAGGAGGTAACGCATTTGGAATGCTACCTGTAGTTACACTAAAATCAAATTTAACATTACAAGCAAGTAACAGTGCAGATGGAAGTGAAGCAAATCCATGGGTATTAGTGGAATTTTAGAACAAAAGAATAAAACACATAGGAGGAAATAGATTGATGAAGGTAAATGTTACATGGTCAATAGACGATAATGCAGAGCAAGCTGGAAAAGCATGTGCAAAAAAAGCAGTATTAGACCTAGTACAAACCAAGATTGCAATCATATTTAATTCATCTAAATATAACTGTAAAGAATTATTAAAAGGGGCTAAGTCTATATTAGGGACAGCCCCTATTATTGGTTGTACAACTTATGGAGGAATTATAACTCAGGAAGGATATATAACTTCTAAAAATGGTGATTTCGCTGGAATGCTAGCTATTGGGGACAAAGAAACAGATGTATATACGGCAAGCTCAAATAAATTAATAACAGCAAGAAAAACAGGCCAAGAAGTAGCATTACAAGCTTTGCAAAAGTCAGGAAAAAATAGAAAACCAGATTACTATATGCTAATTGCATCATCAGAAGAAGAAAAAGAATATGCCAAAGGAATACGCGATATAATTGGAGATGTACCATGTTTTGGAGGAGGAATAACCGGCAAAAATACATTTAACATGATATATACAGAAGAAGCAGAGTTTAGTGAAGGAGCTGCAGTAGCATTCTTCTATACGTCACAAAGAATAGAAAACATAATAAATAGCAGTTATCATGAAACGGTACATTCAGGCATAATAACAAAAGCAACAGAAACTAGACAAATAGATGAGATAAATGGAAATCAAGCAATACAAGTATTTCGCGAATGGACCAGCTATAAAGAAAATAATGACATATTAGAAAATGCAATACTCAATAATCTGGCGATAAAAGACAGTCTAAATGATAATACAATAATAAAGCCAATAACTAATATATACAACAATAGTATAATTGTTGGTAGTGATATAAGTGAAAATTCAGCAATAATACAGGTGCAAACAACTAAACAAGAGCTTATTGATGCACCAGCAGAAACAATTTACAAAATAAAGAATGGATTAAAGCCAATTGACGAAAGTCCAGTAGCATATTTAAATGTATATTCATCAGCATTGATTGATAAAATAAATATAAATGAAATAGCAAAAAGAATAAAAACAGAAACAGAAGATACTCCATTTTTAATGGCATTTACAGATAGTGAATATGGAAAAGGAAATTATACAGGAAACGTATTTGGAGGAGTCATGATATCAAGCACAGCAATCTGTAATAAAAAATAAATTTAAGGAGGAAAATATGGATATTGAAAAATTCGTATTAAATGAAACATCATACTTTGGTGAAGGAGCAAGAAAAGTTTTACCAGAGGAAATTAAGAAAAGAGGATTTAGCAAAGTTTTAGTAGTAACTGATGAATCTTTGTATAAAGCAGGAGTTAGCTCAAAAATAACTGATCTATTAGATGCAAATGAAATAAAATATACATTATATCATGATGTAAAACCAAACCCACCAATAGAAAATGTATTAGCTGGAGTACAAATGTGTACTGAATTTGGAGCTAATTTAATTGTAGCAGTTGGCGGTGGATCAAGCATTGATACAGCAAAAGGAATAAGCATAATAATGACAAACCCAGATAGAAAAGATGTAGTTTCATTAAATGGCGTATCTAATACAAAAAATAAAGGATTACCAATAATAGCATTACCAACAACAGCAGGAACAGCGGCAGAAGTTACAATCAATTATGTAATAACAGATACTGAAAGAGAAGTAAAAATGGTATGTGTAGATGAACATGACATTCCTATCATGGCAATAGTAGATACAGAATTAATGGCATCAATGCCAAAATCAGTTGCTTCTTCAACTGGAATGGATGCATTAACACACGCAATTGAAGGATATATTACAAAATCGAAAAATATAATGTCACAAATGTTCTCAATGAAAGCAATTCAATTAATTTATGACAATCTAGCAAAAGCAGTAAATGATAAAGACCAAGACGCAATAAACAAAGTTGGATTAGGGCAATATATTGCAGGAATGGCATTTTCAAATGTAGGATTAGGAATAGTACATTCAATGGCACATCAATTAGGTGCAGTTTATGATACACCACACGGACTTGCAAATGCTATACTTCTACCAACAGTAATGGAATTCAATGGAGAAGTAGTATATGAAGACTTTAGAGAGATATTAACACAAGCATTCCATATTGATGCAACAATTTTCACAAAAGAAGAAGTTATAAAAACTTTCTGCGAATGCATAAGGAAATTATCTCGCGAGGTAGGGATAACACAATCAGTAAAAGATGTCGGAGCAAGAAAAGAAGACATACCAATGCTTGCTGATAAAGCAATGAATGATCCATGTAAACCAGGCAATCCACGTGAAGTTACAAAAGAAGATTTTATGGAATTATACGAAAAAGCATGGTAAGATAGGGTGATCTTATAACAAGTTATTCATAAAAGAATGGTAAGATGTTGACATAAAAATACAATAAGAGTATAATATAAATTACGTCTTTGACGAATTTTGAATAAAAGGTGAAAAAAATGAAAAAGATTATTTGGAAGTCTCCGCTAAAAAAAGAGGAACGCCATAAGCCTATTCAAGGTTATAAGCGGAATTTAAGTGAGGCTATTCAGAAATGTCCGGAATACATCAGCACTTTGATCGATGAATTTTACAACCTCAACGAAGCGTTTAAACGCCTAGAGCTTGCTATCAAGAATGTATGCAAGGAAACAGGAATGAGTCCCGAAGAGGTAACAAAACTCCTCGAACACAAAGAAGAAGTTGAAGAAGCGTTGCCGAAAGAGTACGGAGGAAAGTGGAAAAAATCTGCATAAAATTTCATCTATAATTTAGGGGACTGACTCCTAAACCAACAACCGCTATGGTGTAACAATCGCCATGGCGGTTGTTGGTTATTATATAGTATACATAACTTGCAATAAGTTACATAATATGTTATAATAAGAACAGACTCAGATAGAGTTTGCAGGACATTGAAAAAATGAATATTGGAGGATTTTATTATGCAATTAGTAATGACAAACTTTGGCTCTGTTAACCCGGAATGCTTTGGTACTGGCAAAGGAGAAGCTCCTCAAGAAGTGAAAATCAACATGATCGATCTGATGAAAAGGATTGTGAAAGCATTTGATCTCAAAGATGCTGTCGATGTAGCATTTAGTGAGTGTTTCGAAAACAAGTGGGTAGGAAAAGAAAATTTCCTGTATTCTGCGATTCAAGAAGGAATGGTCACCAGAAAGAGAGAAGAAAAAAGCTTCATTGATTTCTATGAAATGAAACTGTTTCTAAAAGACCAAATTGAAAAAGAGAATGCAACGGTATTGGAAGAACTATTTGGATCTTGGATTCCTGTTATTCTTATTGCAATGAAATATTATTATTTTATTTACGATGCAAGCGAACAGGAGCGGTTGTCTACAAGAGCAGCAATGAGAAAAATTGATGAATCTACGTTTACCGAAAAATACAACGAAGATGATCCTTATTCCGTGGGAGAGAGAAACTTTCATGGTATGATGCGGAGAATCTTTGATGAGGAAGTAGATTTCATTAAAGCATTGTGCAAAGACGAAAGTCATTGCTATGAAATTAGTATGGCTAAACTGTATTTGTATGTTGAGTTACATGTCAAAAAAGTAGAAAGACTGCTTGCCAAGACTCAAAAAACGCAAGAAATTAGTGAAATTGTTGAAAGCTCGGCACTTCCTGTCCAGAAAAAAGAAGTTAATGAGAATATACCCCAAAGTGAGGCAGAGGAAGATGTGAACGTGCAACCCAAAGAAAAAACGGAAGCACAACCTAAAGGTCCCAGCTTGGAAGAATGCGAAACACTGCTGGAACAGGCAAGGAAAATAGGCTCGATTGACGAAACCTTGGGTGCACTTAAACTGTGCCAAGATGGGATGTCTCATGAAGAGTGTGTGAGACAGTTCAGAATGGAAAAATTGGCTAAGGCAGAAGAAAGGTTGAAGCAAGCCAAAAAAGCTTACGAAGATGCTCAATCCAGCGTGAAAGAAGCAGAAGACACTATCAAAGCATGGAAAGACATGCTACAAACAACCAAAGAGCAGGCTCAAGACTTGCTGAACGAGAAAGTAGGTGAAAGTACTTAAAGTAAATTCCTTCAAGTAAAAGCAGAAACCTGCCGGTCATAATTGATCGGCAGGCTTCTGCTTTTTATATTAGATTATAATTAAAATTCACAATTCTTTGGAGTACGTGGATAAGGAATAACATCACGAATATTTTGCATACCTGTAACATACATCATCATTCTTTCAAATCCAAGACCAAATCCAGAATGAGGAACACTTCCATATTTACGTAAGTCAAGATACCACCAATAATCTTTTTCGTCAAGATTTAATTCCTTCATACGAGTTGTTAGCTTTGTAATATCTTCTTCTCTTTGACTACCACCAATAAGTTCACCAATACCAGGAACAAGAAGATCAGAAGCAGCAACCGTTTTTCCATCAGGATTTTGCTTCATATAGAAAGCTTTAATTTCTTTTGGATAATCAGTAACAAATACAGGTCGTCCAAAAACTTTTTCACTTAAAAATCTTTCATGTTCTGTTTGAATATCAACACCCCAAGAAACTTTATACTCAAATTCATCATTATGCTTTTCTAATTCTTTAATAGCATCAGTATAAGAAATTCTTCCAAATGGCTCATTTAGAGTTGTTTCAAGTTTATCAATTAAACCAGGAGCTATGAATTTGTCGAAAAAGTTAATTTCCTCAGGAGCATTTTCCATAACATAATTAATAATATATTTAATCATTGCTTCAGCAGTATCAAGATAATCAGTCAAATCAGCAAAAGCCATTTCAGGTTCGATCATCCAGAATTCAGCTGCATGTTTTACCGTATTAGAATTTTCAGCTCTAAATGTAGGGCCAAAAGTATAGATATTTCTAAAAGCTTCGGCATAAGTTTCACCTTCAAGTTGACCACTAACAGTCAAGTGAGCATTCTTGCCAAAGAAATCTTTAGAAAAGTCAACATTTCCATCTTTATCTTTAGGAACGTTAGCTAAGTCAAAAGAAGAAACATGAAACATTTCTCCAGCACCCTCACAGTCACTACCAGTTATAAGAGGAGTATGAACATAAACAAATCCTCTTTCTTGGAAAAACTTATGAATGGCATAAGAAAGTAAACTACGAACTCTGAAAACAGCACTAAAAGTATTTGTTCTAGGACGTAAATGAGCAATAGTTCTTAAAAATTCAAAACTTGTGCTTTTCTTTTGAATAGGGTAGTCCTTATCAGATAATTTATATATTTCAACACTTTTTGCATGAATCTCAAAAGGTTGCTTAGCATTATCATTTTTTACAACAGTACCATTAACTACAATAGAAGAGCTAATAGTTAATTTGCATACATCATTAAAATTAGCCAATTTATCATCAAAAACAATTTGAACATTATTAAAGAAGGTTCCATCATTCATTTCAATAAATCCAAAAGCTTTAGAATTACGGACAGTTCTAACCCATCCAGCAACTTGGACATCTTTTTCTAAATATTTTTCTGTATCTCTGTACAAATCTTTAACTAAAGTACAATCCATAAAAATCCCTCTTTTCCTAAAATTATATGTTACCAATTATACAACAAAATAAAGCAATTCACAATAAGCAAAAAGAAAAAAAGTGGAATTACAACCACTTTTTTTTAAATATAATCTTAATTTAACATATCAGATAATGAATTTGTATTGCTGATAGTATTACGAGCACTAATAACTTCATTAACTGGAGTATTAGATAATATATCAGATACATCATTAGAAATTACTGTATCATTTGAGATTGTATTATCATCTGCTTCTTCATCAGAAGATTCTGTTGAAATATTTGTTAACATATTTACAATTTCAATATTAGTAGCATAGTCGATAGATGTATCATTTGTTTCTAAAGTGAATTGGAATAGTATATCATCTTCAGGAATGAGAATTATATAATATCTAGTTAAAGTATTATTAGATGCAACATCTATATATGCATAATAATTTTTTACACCAAGTACGAAATTACTTGTACCAACATCAACTGTCAAATTCATTGAAGCAGCTTGAGCTTGAAGAGAAGACATTAAAGTACTTAATAAGCTTGATCTTCCAGCAGGAGTAGTAGAATCAACATTAAATGAAGATTTTAAATCAGGAATAGACTGTCCTGAATATGTTAATTTATAATCACCTTTTGTTAAACTACTATCAGATTGATTAAAGAACCATGTTAATGAATCATAATCAATAGTATATTGATTTAAAAATGTGTAACTTTTCATATCAGTATTATCTTCAATAATTGAATTATCAGATATAATGTTGCTTGGAGTATTAATATTACCAGAAATATTTTTGAAAATATTAAATAAACCAACTGTTGCAAGTAATGTTAATACTAAAGAAGAGATTATTGGAACAACAATGCAACATAATATAACAGCTAGAGTGGAAGTACCACCTTTAGATGAAGCTGTTTGCACTAATTGTGAATTATCTGTAATAGTTTGTTTATATTTATTAAGTTTTCCACGTACAAAATTTCTATACATAGGATAAAAACCAAATCCATATACTAATAACAATACAATATTTATAACTGGCAACAAAGCCATTAAACCAGCTCCAACTTTAACTGATAAGAATAACATTAAAAATGTAAGAATTGAACTAAACATTATTAACAATATACCAGTTAAATACATCTTTCTGTATAGGAAATAGATTCCTCCGAAAATAGCAGCAGGCCAATTAAATTTCTTTGAATGAGCCTTTTCATATAAATTACCCATCCATGCTTTTACAAATTCCATAGTATAATCACTACCATTAAAAGAATAGTCTTGTGAAGGTTGTGTATTATAAGAATCGATATTGTTTGAAAATGAACCATTTTGCTGATAATTGTTCATTCCATCATCAGTTGGTAAGCCTTGACTCAATATTGGATTTCTAATTTGTCCTTGATTTTGCACAAATTGTTGTTGCATATTTTTGTAAGCAGAATCATAAGAAGTAGCATTTCCTTGAATAGGCTCTTGAGGCATTTGATTTTCTTGAACAGGTTCCTGAGGCATTTGATTTTCTTGCATAGGCTCTGTCTGAGCTTGATTATTTGAAGCATCTACATGATTGAACTGATTGTTCTGCATTTGAGTTGATTGCTCTGGAACAGCAGAACTTTCATTAGATAAATCAAATGGTGAAAAAGTACCATTATCATTTTCAACAGTTGTATTAGGATTCTGTGCATAATTTAAATCCTGTGAATTATCAGAAGTTTGAACAGGATTCTGATTATTTTCTGCCCCTGGATAAGTAGAATTATATAAGCTATATGGATTAAATTCACCAGAATTTTGATAAGGATTTTGTGGCATTGAATTAGAATCAGCCATTCCATAAGGATTAAAAGATGAACCATCTTGATTATTCATATATGGATTAACTGGACCAAATCCAGAATTTGCACTATAAGGATCCTGAGAATTATTTGGATAGTAACCTGCTTGATTGTTTTGATTATTTTCATTATTATTTAAATCGTCCATAAAAGTCTCCTTAAAAAAGATTTAGGTTTATTAAAACCTATAAATTTACAATTAACACCAATATTATAAGCTAAAAAGAGATAATATACAAGAAATAAATTAAAAAAATTAAAAATGTAAAGAAAATGTAAAAAAAGCCAGGCACAGTTGTGCACCCGGCTTTTGACGTGGCATATTAATCTTTGATTAGCTTTCTGGCCGCATAAAATCCAGCGGGATTCCACGATGAAAGGACATCGGTGATAGAGCAGGCATTTTCTCTATGAGCCATAAGCTCAGAAACGAAAACGCTCCTCGCATTGGTAGCTTCCAAGCTTGTAAGCTCAGATGGAAACTGAACAGTCTCATGCATGATTTGGCATACCTCCATTAGACTTGAGTAGAAGCTTCTATAGCCTCTACATAGTTCTGTACGATATAGATAGTATCTCCGACTTCAGTCGCAAGAAATGCGACACCTCCTTTTTCTTTCTTTACATTCTTGGCGAATCGTCTGAGGTCTTCTAACCCCATACGAAAGTTAGGGCCTACCACTCCACTAGGGAGTATTGGATAGAAGATAATACTATCCAGAGCTTTGTTTACCGTTCTTTCATCAGGAGAGTTCAATTTTTCATGAACATCTCGTAAGAACCGAAGGTAAACCTTCAAATTCTCCAGCTGAATATTGGGTTGAACTACATTTTTTTGCTTCATATAATACACCTCATTATTAACAAAAAATGCGAATAACTTTATTATAATACAATTATGTAAATTAGTCAATATTTTATGTAAAACAAGAAAAACATGTATTGAAAAGAAAAATAAACTATAATATAATAAAACAAAATAAAAAGAAAGAGATAGGAAAATGACTGATTTAAATAAAGAAATACAATATGTAAAAGGAGTAGGTCCTGCTAGAGCGAAAAGTCTTAACAAACTTGGAATATATACATTAGGAGACTTAATAACATATTACCCAAGAGACTATGAAGATAGAAGCATAATAAAAAAAATAGATGAAGTAAAAGATGGAGAAAAATGCACAATAGAAGCTAGTGCGGTGACAACTGTAAACTTAAGAATGCTAGGCCGAACAAGAAGTATCGAAAAAGTAATAGTTAGAGACGATACAGACTCATGTATGTTAACATGGTTTAATCAACCGTATGTAAAGCAACAAATAAAAATGGATAGTACTTATAGATTTTACGGGAAAATGACAGTAAGAGGTGGAACACATGAAATGAGTTCACCAGTATTTGATACATTAGACAAAAACAACAATACAAGTAAAATAATTCCAGTATATCCATTAATTCATGAAGTAAAACCAAGCACGATAAGAAAAGTAATACAAAATGGACTTGAATTAACAGGAAAACTAGAAGAAACCATGCCTGAATATTTAGTAAATAGATATAATTTAATGAGCTATGATGAAGCAACTAAACAGATTCACTTTCCAAAAGACTTTAATTACTTTAGAAGAGCAAGAAAAAGGCTAGTATTTGATGAATTACTTACAATGCAATTAGGACTTCTAAAACTAAGAGGGGAAAACGATAAAGAAACAAAAGGAATAAAATATGACGAAAATGTTCATATGTCTGATGTTATAAATTCATTACCATTTAAGCTAACAAAGGCTCAGCTAAGAGTGCTAGAAGATATAAATAGTGATATGGAAAAAGATAAGCCAATGAATAGATTATTGCAAGGAGATGTAGGATCAGGAAAGACCATAGTAGCAATGATTTCAGCATATAAAGCAGTAAAAAGTGGATATCAGGCAGCAATTTTAGCTCCAACAATGATATTAGCTAATCAGCATTTAATAAATTTTGAAAAAATCTTAGGACAATTTGGAATAAAATGTGTTGGTCTTGTTGGAGGTATGACTGCAAAGCAGAAAAGAGAAGCTTTAGCACAGATAGAAAGCGGAGAAGCAGATATAATAGTAGGAACTCATGCGATACTTGAGGAAAATGTAGTATTTCACAAATTAGGATTAGTAGTAACAGATGAGCAACACAGATTTGGAGTAAAACAAAGAAGTACAATAGTTGCAAAAGGAGAAAATCCAGATGTATTAGTAATGACAGCAACACCAATACCAAGAACACTTGCACTAATATTATATGGAGATCTAGACATATCAATAATTGACGAATTACCACCTAATAGAAAAAAGATACAAACATTTGCAGTATCAAAAAATTTAGAAGGAAGAGTAAACGGATTTATAAAAAAGGAGATAGACCAAGGCAGACAGTGCTATATTGTATGCCCATTAGTTGAAGAATCAGATGACCCAGAAGCACCCAAACTAGAATCAGCAACAGAGCTTGCAAAAAGATATCAAGAAGAAATATTTCCACAATATAAAGTAGAATGCTTGCATGGAAAAATGAAACCAAAAGAAAAAGATGATATTATGATGAGATTCAAGGATGGAGAAATTGATATATTAGTATCAACAACAGTAATAGAAGTAGGAGTTGATGTGCCTAATGCAAGCTTAATGGTTATAGAAAATGCAGAAAGATTTGGATTAGCTCAGTTACATCAATTAAGAGGAAGAGTTGGAAGAGGCGAATACGAATCATATTGTATATTAAAATGCAATGGCGGAAATGATCTTATCAGACAGAGAATGGACATAATGACTAAAACTGATAATGGATTTACAATAGCAGAAAAGGATCTTGAATTAAGAGGGTCAGGAGACTTCTTTGGAACAAAACAACATGGTTTGCCAGAATTTAAGATAGCCAATTTATTTCAGGACATGGAAGCTTTAAAAGAAGTGCAAGCACTTGCAATAGAGATAATAAACAAAGATCCAGAACTATTAAGTGAAGAAAATGCACGATTAAATAAATTAGTAAATCAAAAATTTATGGCAAGAGAAACAATTACAATATAGTAAAATTAACTGGTTCACAAAAAATTCACAAAATAAATTAGCAATCTCTATTGACAATTGCTAAAAATGGATATAATATATATGAAGTTAGCAATCAAATAGCAAGAGTGCTAATAAATTCACATACATCGTAAAATACGAGGTGATAAGAATTGGAATTAGATGATAGAAAAAAACGTATCTTACAAGCAATAGTAAATGAATACATTGATACAATAGAGCCAGTAAGCTCAGGAAGTTTAATTGGTAAATATGGATTAGATTGTAGTAGTGCGACAGTAAGAAATGATATGGCTGAACTTGAAAAAGAAGGCTTTTTAGAGAAGACTCATACATCAAGTGGAAGAGTGCCATCAACTAAAGGATATCAATTTTATGTAGATAAACTTTTGAATGAAAAAGATTTAAGTCTTAATGAAATAAAATATATAAATTCAAGGTTAAAAAGTAGAATTGATGAAATGGAAGAGCTTACAAAGATAGCTACAAACACCATTTCAGAAGTTACACATTATACAACAGTATCAATAGAACCCAATGCTGCAAAGCAAAGAATACAAGAAATAAAATTTGTATTGCTTGGTAGTAGAATGCTAATGGCAGTAATATTAACTGAAACAGGTACAATTAAAGAAACAATCATAAAATTTAATAAAGATATTAATCAAGAACAAGTAGATACATTAAATATCATATTTAATAACAAACTAAAGGGAGAATATCTTTCAGAAATTAATATGCCAATGGAACAATATATAATGAATGAAATGGCATATAGAGTAGATGTAATAAAACCAATAGTTGACCAGATAAGTAAACTAATTAATGATGAATCAAAAGTATATTTAAAAGGTGCTAACCAAGTGTTAGATAATCCAGAGTTTAGAAGCAACGATTTAGCAAAAAGATTTTTCGGATTACTTGATAGAAGAGACTTTATATCAGAGATACTAGATAATGATTCAGATTTTAATGTATATATAGGAAATGAAGAAAATGGACTAAAAGACTTTAGTATAGTTACTTTTAGAAATAAAGTAGCTGGAAAAGACTTAGGCACAATTGGAATAATTGGTCCGACAAGAATGGATTATTCAAAAGTAATATCAGTATTAAAATATATAAACAAAGAATTAAATAAAGGCATCGGAGATGGAAAAAACAATTAAAACATTTGGAAAGGAATGATGAACGTGGAAGAAAAAAAAGAAAATGCAAGTAATCAAAATGAAGAAAACTCAAATATGAAATTTGAGAAAAAACCTGAAACAGTTGAAGAAAAATTACAAGCAAAAATAGAAGAACAAAAAGAAGAAATTGATGAAAAAGATGACAGAATTAAAAGACTAATGGCTGAGTTTGAAAACTTCAAAAAAAGAAGTGATAAAGAAAGATTAGGAATGTACAACAGTGTAATGGGAGATGTTGTAATGAAACTATTACCTGTACTAGACAATTTAGAAAAAGCAGTAGCAGCAGAATCAAAAGATGAACAATACAAAAATGGTATTGAAATGGTAGAAAAGCAATTTCAAGATGTACTAAAGGCAAATGGAGTAAAAGAAATAGAATCAATAGGCAAGCCATTTGATCCATCACTTCATGAAGCAGTAAGTCTTGTTGAAGATAGCAATTTAGGACCAAAGACAATCAAAGAAGAATATAGAAAAGGCTACACAATAGGAGACAAAGTATTAAGACATTCATTAGTTGTAGTAGCAAATTAATTTAGTTTTTAATTTTTAAATTTTATATAGAAAGGCAATAATATAATAAATTAATATTATGCCTAATAAGGAGGATTTTTATCATGGGAAAAATTATAGGAATTGATTTAGGAACAACAAATTCATGCGTAGCAGTTATGGAAGGTGGAGAACCAGTTGTTATACCAAATTCAGAAGGAAATAGAACTACACCATCAGTTGTAGCATTTTCAAAAGATGGAGAAAGATTAGTTGGACAAATAGCTAAAAGACAAGCTGTTACAAATCCAGAACATACAATCATGTCAATAAAGAGAAAAATGGGTACAGCAGAAAAAGTATCAATTGATGGAGATAAATTCTCACCACAAGAGATTTCTGCAATGATATTACAAAAATTAAAGGCAGATGCAGAAAGCTATTTAGGAAGCCCTGTAACACAAGCTGTTATAACAGTACCAGCATATTTTAATGACTCACAAAGACAAGCAACAAAAGATGCAGGAAAAATAGCAGGACTAGAAGTACTAAGAATAATAAACGAACCAACAGCAGCAGCACTTGCTTTTGGAATGGATAAAGAAGATCAAGATCAGAAAATAATGGTATATGATTTAGGTGGTGGAACATTTGATGTTTCAATACTTGAAATCGGTGATGGAGTATTTGAGGTATTATCAACAAACGGAAATACACACTTAGGTGGAGATGATTTTGATAATAAAATAATTGATTATCTAGTATCAGAATTTAAGAAAACAAGTGGAATTGATTTATCATCAGATAAAATGGCAATGCAAAGACTAAAGGAAGCTGCTGAAAAAGCTAAGATAGAATTATCACAAATGCAACAAACACAAATAAACTTACCATTCATTACAGCAGATGCAACAGGACCAAAACACTTAGATATAACATTAACAAGAGCAAAATTTGAAGAATTAATACATGACTTAGTAGAATCAACAAGAATACCAGTAGAGAATGCACTTAAAGACGCAGGATTAACAGCAAATGATGTACACAAAGTATTATTAGTTGGTGGTTCAACAAGAGTTCCATGTGTACAAGAAATGGTTAAAAAGATTACAGGAAAAGAACCTGATAAAGGAATAAACCCAGATGAATGTGTTGCTATTGGTGCAGCTATCCAAGGTGGTGTATTATCAGGAGATGTAAAAGATTTAGTATTACTAGATGTAACACCATTATCACTAGGAATTGAAACTTATGGTGGAGTATTTACAAAATTAATTGAAAGAAACACAACAATACCAACAAAGAAATCACAAGTATTCTCAACAGCAGCAGATGGACAGACAAGCGTTGAAGTTCACGTATTACAAGGTGAAAGAGAGATGGCAGCTGATAACAAAACATTAGGAAGATTCCAATTAACAGGAATAGCACCAGCTCCACGTGGAGTTCCACAAATTGAAGTAACATTTGATATAGATGCAAATGGTATAGTACACGTATCAGCTAAAGATATGGCAACAGGAAATGAACAACAAGTATCAATTACAGCATCAACAAACTTAACAGATGAAGAAATTGACAAAGCTGTTAAAGATGCAGAAGCACATAGTGCAGAAGATAAGAAGAGAAAAGAAGAAATTGAAGCAAGAAATAACGCAGAAAGCTTAGTATATAACTGCCAAAAAACACTTGATGAATTAGGTGATAAAATCAGTGCAGAAGAAAAGAACAAAGCTAAGGCAGAAATAGACAAAGTAAACAAAGCATTAGAAGGAAAAGATGTAGATGAAATAAAGAAAGCAACAGATAGCTTAACACAAGTATTCTATTCAATTTCAGAAAAACTATATGCACAAAATGCTTCAAAAGCAGGAGCAAATGGTCAAAATGAAGCAAATAATTCTTCAACAACTGACAATGGAGCAACAGAAGCAAAAAGCGAAGAAGAAAATAAATAATTACTAATAGTTATAAAAATAAGACAAAAGAATATAAAATATAATAGATTCGCCCAATGGGAATGCCCGTTTACGGGCGAATCTATTAGTGTATATAAATCTTAAATAAAGGCAATTATTAAAAGAAGGAAATAAAAAATGGCAAAAGATTATTATGAAATATTAGGTGTTAGCAAGAATGCAACCGATGATGAAATAAAAAAAGCCTATAGACAGCAAGCAAAAAAATGGCACCCAGATGCCAATCCAGACAACAGAAAAGAAGCGGAAGAGAAGTTCAAAGAAATTGGTGAAGCATATTCTGTATTGTCAGATGCAAATAAAAGAAGAAATTATGATCAATTTGGCTCAGCAGATGGCCCACAATTTGGCGGAGCTGGTGGAAGCGGCTTCGGAGGATTTGGAGGATTCGGCAATGGCAGCTACACATATACAACAAGTGGTTTCGGCTTTGACGATGTTGTGGATGACTTCGTATCATCAATATTTGGAGGAGGAAGACGAGCATCAAGTGCTAGAAATGCAAATGCACCACAAAAAGGTCAAGATCTAAGATGCAGCATTGACATATCGTTTGAAGAATCATTTACAGGAGTTGAAAAAGAATTTAATATAAGCAAAAATGTAAAATGTGACATTTGTGATGGAACTGGAGCAAAAAAAGGAACAAAAGTAGAAACATGCCCAATATGCCATGGAACAGGTCAAGTCAGAAAAAATCAATCAATAGGAGGATTTGCATCATTCCAAACTGTTGGCCCATGTGAAAACTGCAGAGCTACAGGAAAAGTAATAAAAGAGCCATGCGAAACTTGCAAAGGAAAAGGAACAATAAGAAAAACAGTAGCAATCAAAGTAGAAATTCCAGCAGGAGTGGAAGATGGTCAAACTTTAGTATTAAGAGGAAGAGGCGACCCAGGAAAAAATGGTGGAGAAAATGGAGACATTTATGTAGACATACGAGTTAAGAAAAGTAGCATATTTACGCGTAATGGAAACAACGTAGAATGCATAATTCCAATAACAATTACACAAGCAACATTAGGTGCAAAATTGAAGATACCAACAGTAACTGGAGAGGAAATGATGTATGATCTTGATAGTGGAACACAATCAGGCTCTAAATTCACAATAAGAGGAAAAGGATTTAAGAGAATCAACTCAAATAGCTGTGGAGACTTAATATTTACAGTACAAGTACAAACTCCAAAAAGATTGACTAAAGAGCAAAGAGACTTATTCGAACAACTTGCTAAAACAATGAATGAACAACCACCAGTAAAGAGAAGAGGAATTTTCGGATAATATAAATACTTTGAATTAAATTAAATATAATAATATGAGAATATAATTATAAAAAATGAAGAAACACTGAATTTAAGTTAGAATGAACTTGAATTTGGTGTTTCTTTATGTATGCTAAAAATCAGAATCTATTTTATATGGTAGATTTAGATGCTGATAGGATATTATAGAATTAACTAGGTTGATAAATTAATTTTTTATGGAGTTAGTATATATAAGAATATTATACGAAAAGATAATACACAATAGAAATGATAAATAGTAGATTTTTTATAAATTAATATTAATAAAAAAAGAATCTGTGAAATGACCGAAAATGCAGTATAAAAAAAATAACAAGAAAAAAATCAAAAATTGTACCATTG
>ERZ773178.1867-NODE-1867-length-20948-cov-4.948356_pt1 | contig 20948 bp, 20 predicted proteins | sample MGYA00580533_ERZ773178 | MGnify/ENA primary metagenome ERZ773178 (study PRJEB29015, sample SAMEA2737859) | human gut metagenome | biome: human gut; feature: human-associated habitat; material: faeces | place: China | collected 2012 ...
GAGCAATCCATGCGTAGGGGGCGATTGAGCACATCGCCCCGGCAAATAAACCCGATTTTACGGAAATCTCCGGCGAATTCGTAATTGCCATTGGGGCGATGTGCTCAATCGCCCCTACGAAATCAGCCTGCGTGTCAAAAACGACGCAGTGGGAAGTGCTCTGCTTCGCGATGGACGTTTTGGCCAAACGGAACGGGTGGGAGTAGTACATAACGACGAAAACAGGAGTGGTGACCGTGAGTAGAGTGAATTGCTTGACGTCATGGAAAAGGCGCGCTGCAGAACTGTTTATTCTGCAACGCGCCCTTCCGTTTTTGTATGCTGTTCTGACGTTTTTCAGCGCCCAAAGAGCTCCGTGGTTTTCTGCATCCGTTCCGCGATGGGCACGCCGAAGGGACAGCGCGATTCGCAGGCATGGCAGCCGATGCACTCAGATGCGGTATGCTCCAGCGCTTCATAGTGGGAACGTACCGTAGCGGGCACCTCCGGCTGCATGGTTGCAAGGTCGTAGAACTTGTTAATCATGGCGATATCGAGCTGTGCAGCACAGGGCTTGCAGTGTCCGCAGTAGGTGCATTCCCCACGGTAGGAGTGGAACGGCGCATTGGAAAGCACCGACGCGTAGTCCGTTTCGTCATTGGACGCGGTTTCATAGGCTACCGCCTGATCAACCTGCTCTTTGGTGTCGTAGCCGCACATGATGGCGCTGACAGCCGGACGCGTCAGCGCGTAGTGAATGCACTGCACCGGACTCAGGCGCACGCCGAACGGAGAACGCTTTTCGTCAAACAGTCTGCCGCCGGCGAAGCCCTTCATGACTGTGATGCCGACGTCATTTTCTTCACAGATGCGGTATAGCTTCGCGCGGACTGGGTCCGTTCCCTTGAGTCCCGCGTCAAATGTTTCCGCAAACATCGTGTCAATATTCTCGCTCGCGGGCAGCATATCAAAGGCCGGATTGATGCTGAAGAGAATCATCTCCACATACCCGGACTCGGCGGCTTTCCTGGCGACCTTTGGGTTGTGGGAGCTCATGCCGATGTGGCGGATCACGCCGCTGTTTTTAAGCTCCATGACGTAACCCAGATAGTCCGAGTGCTGCATCTGCTCCCACTCTTTTTCGGAGTCCACATAGTGAATCATGCCGAGGTCAATATAGTCCGTCTGCAAGCGACGCAGAAGGTCCTCAAACGCGGGGCGGACATATTTCATGTCGCGCGTCCTGAAATACTGCTCGTCCTTCCATGTAGAGCCGATGTGTCCCTGAATGTACCATTGTCTGCGGTTATCTTTGATACCTTTGCCGATGATGTCTCTCGACTTCGGGTCAGGCATCCAGCAATCTAAAATGTTGATGCCCTGCGCGGACGCATAGTGAATCAGGTCGATACCGTCCTCCTCCGGGTGGCGCTCCAACCACTCGCCGCCAAAGCCAATTTCGCTGACTTGCAGTTCCGTTTTTCCCAATCTTCTGAGTTTCATGTTCTTTTCTCCATCGTATTCTATTGCATTCTTATTTATTTCTCTTTTGACCTAATTTTCGGCTGATATTGCATGTTCGACACGTTATAGACGGTGATAAATGCCTTCGGGTCTTCGCGGTTGATAAACGTCATCAGCTTCTGATACTCACTTTTATCGACAATGGTGATAATCTCATTGTGCTTTTCAAAGTTATACGCGCCGATAGCCTCATAGATCGTCGCGCCGCTGTGCAGGTCGTTGATGATAAACTTCCGGAGTTCTTCTTCCTTCTCGGTGATGATGCAGACGCGGCGCTTTTTGTTGTGGTCGAAAATAAAGTTGTCCAGAACAATGCCGTTAAAATAGGTACCGAGGACGCTCAGAACCACGGTTTTCTTGTCGTAGACAAACGCGGCCGAAAGCGCCACACACATGCCTGCCAGCGACATGGCTCTTCCCAGCTCCACGTGCAGATATTTGTTTAGAATCTTCGCCACGATGTCCAGTCCGCCGGAGGACGCGTTCCGGTTAAACAGGATGCTCAGACCGATGCTGACCACCAGAATGTAGCAAAGCACATCGAGCTCCTGACTGCCCGTCATGGAACTGAAATTCGGGAACACAAGTTCAAACAGCCCTATGAATAATGGCAGCAGGATACTCGTATAGACAGTCTTTGCGCCAAACTCTTTTCCGCAGGTTAGAAACCCGATGATCAAGAGCACCACGTTCAGAATCATTGTGATGGCTGACAGCGGCAGCGGAATAAAGTTGGACAGCACAATGCCAAGGCCTGAAATGCTGCTGACGGACGTGTGACTCGGCACCAGAAAAAAGAAGACCGCTGCCGCGATAATCGCAACCGCCACGGTCAGGATTATAATTTCTTTGATCAGTTCTGCGTAATGCAGCTTTTGATTTTGCATCGCTGCGCCTCCGATGTTTGTTTTGTATTTATATATCATATCATACTTTTGTTCCGGTTACAATGTGCCGCGAACACGCCCAGTGTGCATTTTGTCTTGCAATCTCTATTGCTATGATGTACAATATTATCTATAAATTAAATTTGATTGAGCAGATATATATGACAGAACCGTGACTGATTTGGGAGGTTGCGCATGAACGAACCTGTGAAAAACGAGATTCAGCTGTTTGAAGATCAGAAGATCCGCGTGGCGTGGGACGCAGAGCGGGAGGAATGGTATTTTTCCATTGTGGACGTGGTTACGGTTCTGACCAACAGCACAGACCCAACGGCATACTGGCGCAAGCTGAAGCAGCGGCTAAAGGCAGAGGGCAACGAAACCGTGACAAACTGTCACGCTTTGAAAATGCGGGCGGCGGACGGTAAAAACCGCCTCACCGACGTTGCCGACACCGAGCAGCTTCTGCGCATCATCCAGTCCATTCCCTCCAAGAAGGCCGAGCCGTTCAAGGCGTGGCTGGCGATGGTCGGCCGGGAGCGCATTGAGGAGACCATCGACCCGGAGCAGGCGATCGACCGCGCGCTGGAAACCTATCTGAAAAAGGGTTACTCGGAAGAGTGGGTACATCAGCGGCTGCTTGCTATCCGCATCCGAAACGAGCTGACGGACGAGTGGAAAAGTGCGGCGTGCAGAAAGGCAAGGAATACGCCATTCTGACGGACGAGATCACCCGTGCGTGGTCGGGCATGAACACGCGGCAGTATAAGAACCTCAAAGGTCTGAAAAAGGAAAATCTCCGCGACAACATGAGCAATCTGGAGCTGGTTCTGACCATGCTGGCAGAAGCGTCCACGACCGATATTGCGAAAGCGGAACAGCCGCAGGGCTTTGACGAAAATCAGAAGGTCGCCCGGCGCGGCGGCAATGTCGCGGGTGTGGCGAGAAAAGCGCTGGAAGCCGAAACCGGCAAGCCTGTCGTCACCGCGCAGAACGCCGAGAGCTTCCGCCAGCTTGTCACGGACATTGTCACAGACGCGGCGCAGCTGCCGGAGCGGACGGAGGAGAATACAGATGGGAAATGAGCCGAAAAGCAACTACCGAGGAATCCTCGGCAGCTGGCGGCAAACGGAGCAATATCTCAAGGGTGAATGCAAATGATTGAACGCTTTGACATTGCGGGGTATGCCCGCATTTCGGTCGATGAAGAGCTCGACCGCGACAATGTGTCGATTGAAAACCAGAAGTCCATTATTGAGGATTTCGTAAAAACGCACTTTCCAAACAGCACGCTGACATTTTTTGAGGACCGCGACCGCTCGGGGTACACGTTCGAGCAGCGCGAGGGGTATCAGGAAATGCGCCGGGGGCTGATGCGCCACAAGTACGACATTCTCATCGTCAAAGACTTCTCGCGCTTCTCCCGCCGCAACTCGCGGGGACTTGTAGAACTGGAGGATTTGCGCGACGCGGGCGTGCGCATTATTTCGATCGGCGATAACATCGACTTTCCGAATGACGACGACTGGCTCAAAATTCAGTTCCAGTTTTTAATTAACGAAATGCCGGTCACGGACACGTCGAAAAAGGTGCGCAGCGTCGTGAAGCGGCGGCAGGAGGAGGGGCGCTGGCTCTGCGCCGCGCCGTATGGCTATATTCTGAACAAGCAGCAGGTCTTTGAGGTCGTGCCGACCGAGGCCGAGGTCATTCGGACGATTTTCAAATTATATCTGGACGGCTGGGGCTACAAGAAAATTGCCAACTATCTGACAGACAACAACGTGCCCACGCCGCGGATGTCCGAGTGTGAGCGCCGCGCCGCCGCCGGGGAGCCTGTCCGCCGCAAGACGAAAGCGGCATGGGCGATTGTCACGGTGCAGGGGATTTTAGATAACGATTTTTATATCGGCACGCTGCGGCAAGGGAAGTTCACGCGCGTGAAAATCAACGGCACAGACCGAAAATTGGACGAGAGCGAGCACCGCATCTTTGAGCATCACCATCAGGAGATCATCGACTACCGCACGTTTGCGACCGTGCGCGCGCTGCGCGAGAGCCGTTCGACGAACAACTATCGCGGCGTGAAAGTCAATGACAACGTGTACTCCGGTTTGCTGGTTTGCGGCGACTGCGGCAGTCCGATGTTCGCGATGAGCCGGAGCGATTTAGCGCCGGCCTACACCTGCGGAACGTATCACAGGCGTGGACTCAAGGGCTGCACGAGCCACCATATCCGCGTGGAAACGCTCGATGCGCTGGTCAAGGACTATGTGCGCAAGGTGCGCGACAATTCCAGCAGCATGCTTGAACGGCTGAACGCCGATTTAGAGAAGGAACAGGCCGACATTGCGGAAACGAAGCGTACGGAGGAAAACTTAGAGGCTTTGCTGCTTGACAAGCAGGAGGAGCTGAAGGCCACGAAGCGTCAGCGCATTCGGGACATCATGAAGCACCCGGAGCAGGAGGAACTCTTGGAGGAAACCTACGACGAGCTGGAAGCGGAGCTGACGCAGCGCATCGCGGGCATTCAGCACCAGATCGAATTTGCCAGCGACAAGCGAAATACGATTATCCGCATCAACCGCGTGGCAAAGACCGCCATCGACGTGTTCAATGACATTCTGGAAAAGCCGGCGCTTGACCGCAATGACCTGAATTTAATGATCGAAAAGATCAAGGTCTACGAGGATCACATCGAGGTGCAGCTCAAGGCGGACATCGACAGCCTGCTCAAAACCGGTGCGCTTCCGGAGGACACCGGAAATTTTAAGTCAGACACGGAGAGTAACGAATTACCGCGGGTCGATGTGGGCATCGACCCCTACGAAACCGAAATCGTCCAGAGGGCCAAAAACCATGAGGACAAGGTTTTCCGTGTCAGTGTTATCAGCAGCGGCGACCCGTTGGAGATTTATACGGAGAAGGACGGCGAGGTCATTTTTAAAAAGTACTCCCCGATGGGCGATCTGACGGACTTCGCCGCGCAGATCTGCGAATCCATCGGCAAGAACACCGGCCACATCGCCGCCGTTTCCGACCGGGACGCGGTCATTGCGGCCTACGGCGTGCAGCGGCGCGAGCTCATGGACAAGCACTGCTCACAGGAGCTCGAGCAGCTTATGGAGGCCCGAAAAATCTATCGCTATCAGCCGGGGCAGGCAAAAATTTACCCCTCCGACGCTTCGGAGCGGTACTATCTTGGTGTGAGCGCGCCGATTTTATCCGAGGGTGACCTGATGGGCTGCGTGATGCTGCTTCTCGAGGAGCAGGACGCGCCGCTTGGGGAAGCCGAGCAGAAGCTCGTGCAGACCGTCGCAGGCTTTTTGGGCCGGCAGATGGAGAATTAAACACGCATCCGGGACGTCCGTAGGGGGTGATGTGGGCATCGCCCCCTACGCGTTGGTTTTCGGATATCCCGTATACGCGCGGAAAACCGCAAAATCCCGGAAGTGCGGCTTTTTTCGTGCGTTCTATTGATATTCTGCGTCATTTGGACTAAAATAGTCGCAGAAGGTTCAAAATACGTCGGGAGGCGGAGAGAAAATGGACTATGTGACAGAAGCGAAGGCGCTCGGGTTTACGGACGCGGCGCTCATGCCGGTACGGGAGCTTGTGATCGTGCCGGAATACCGCGTGTTCTGCGAAGAAAATCTCTGTGGGAATTATAACGTTCTGCCTGCCTGTCCGCCTGCGAGCGGGACAGTCGAGGAAATGACGGCGCGCGTGCGGCAGTATGAGACGGCGCTCGTTCTCATGGTCGAGCATACGCCGAAGGACTATACCGATCGTCAGGAGCAGAAGGCGGCCAAGCGGCACCAGAACGAGCTGACCGAGCAGCTGATAAACCGCATGCACGAAAACGGCACAACGGATACGCTCATGATGGGTGCGGGCCCCTGGAAAACGGCGTCCTGCATGTCGGCCTACTGCGTGAACGCGCAGAAGATGGCGGACTTTGTGGGCATGAAGTGCTGGGATAACGACGGGAAAATCCGCTATTTCTCGCTGATTCTGTTCTGAACGCTTGATTTGCAGGCCGCTTTGCGGTAGAATCAAAAAGAATACGGCGCAGAATCTGCGCAGACAAAAGCAGGAAAGGAATCAAGATGGACTTAAAGGATATCGAATTGCAGATCTGCCCGCACTGCGGCGGAGACGGCATTCTGGAGGATGAAAACGGCTGGTGCTGCTATGTGACGTGCATGGACTGCGGCGCGCACACCGCGCAGGTCGATTACCATACGCCGGACGAGCGTCTGGATGCGGCCAAACGCGCCGCCACGCTCTGGAACATCGGCAAGGTCGTCTCAAGTCATCCGGGCGAATAAGAAACCCAATACGTACAAAAATCCCGTCAGCGACATGCTCGCTGACGGGATTTCTTTTTCTATTAACCTGCCGCGCTCTGGGAATTGCCCTCGAAGGTTTCGATGCGGCGGATTTTGCCGCCGATGGCGGAGAATTTGCCGATGATGTCCTCATAGCCGCGCTCGATATAATGCGCGTCCTCAATCGTCGTTGTGCCCTCGGCGCACAGCGCTGCAATCACCATCGCCGCGCCCGCACGAAGGTCGCACGCACGCACCTCGCAGCCGTGCAGCTGCGTCACGCCGTCGATGACCGCCGTCTTACTTTCCACCTGAATGCTCGCACCCATGCGGTTGAGCTCGGCGGTGTAGCGGAAACGGTTGTCGTAAATGCCCTCGGTCACGAGGCTTGTCCCTTCGGCCAGCGCCATGCACACGGCGATCTGCGGCTGCATGTCGGTCGGGAAGCCCGGATACGGCATGGTCTTCACGTTCGAGCGGCGAAGACGGTGGTCAGCCTCTACGCGGATCGCGTCGTCGTACTCCGTGACCTTTGCGCCCATCTCGCGCAGCTTCGCGGTGATGCAGTCGAGGTGCTTCGGAATGACGTTATCGACCGTCACATCGCCGCCCACGGCAGCCGCCGCAGCCATATAGGTTCCGGCCTCGATCTGGTCGGGAATGATCGTGTAATTGCCGCCCTTCAGCTGGCCAACGCCGCGAACCTTAATGACATCGGTTCCCGCGCCGGATACCTTCGCGCCCATGGCGTTCAGGAAGTTCGCAAGGTCAACGATATGCGGCTCCTTCGCGCAGTTTTCGATGATCGTCATGCCGCTGCAAAGAACGGCAGCCAGCAGAATGTTCATCGTCGCGCCGACGGAAACAATGTCAAGGTACACATGGCCGCCCTGGAGGCCGCCATCGGGCGCATCTGCGCAGACATAGCCGCCCAGCTGCTCGACGCTCGCGCCCATCGCCTCAAAGCCCTTGATGTGCTGGTCGATGGGACGCACGCCGAAATTGCAGCCGCCGGGCATGGCGACGCGCGCGTGGCCAAAGCGTCCGAGCTCTGCGCCGATGAGATAGTAGGAAGCGCGGATGCGGCGCACAAGATCGATGGGTGCCGTAGCGTTGCGCACGTGCGAGCAGTCGATCTCGAGCGTGTTCCGGCCGAAGCGGCGGATGTTCGCGCCCATATTTCTTAAAATTTCAAGCAGCAGCCGGACGTCTGAGATATCCGGAACATTTTCAATGCGGCAAACGCCGTCGACCAGCAAGCTCGCGGGCAGGATCGCGACCGCCGCGTTCTTTGCACCCGAAATATTGACATGACCAGACAGGCGGGTTCCGCCCTGCACGATATATTTAATCAAAGTTCAAATCCCTCGATCGGAAGTATTTCCTGAAAGCTCAGAAGTTACGATGCCAATTCATCCATTTGCATGGAAATTTTACTTGCGCACCCCATAAGAATACCACAGGCGTGCGGCAATGTAAAGGAAAAATGACAATTCTGGAACAAAATTCTTCATAAATTTTTAAGAATTTCGACACGGACGTTCGCGCCCTTACGACACCAGCTGACGTACCTCGCGCGTAATACCGCTGACATGGAACGTGCCCGCGTCCGTTTCGATCCGCCAGACCGGTACAAAGCGCATCGCGCTCGAGGCCGTTTCCGAGTGAACGTACCCCTGCTCACAGGAGAGAATTTCGCTTCCCACCCAGCCGAGGCTGTCGCGGCTCGAAAGCAGGCACACCAGAGCGTCCGCGCAGGAGATGCACGCGCTTTCCGATACGCGCACTGTCTCGCCCGTCGGGTAAAACGTCCCATCGACGCGGGAAAGGGCGCTGTTGCGGTAGGTGAACGTGAGCGCGCTTTCAAAAACGGGCACGCCGCAGAGGCTCTGCACCGCCGTCACGCTGTAGACCCCGGCGGATTCGCGCAGCGGCTCGGAGATGGCGCTGAGATCAAAGTCCATCGAGCGAAGATAGCGCCTCGTCGCGCGCGCCAGATCGTGCGCCTGCGTTGCGCCGGTCAGCCTTGCGGTCAGCTCCCCGGAGCGGCTGAGCTGCATCGAACCGAGCTCAGAGGTGTAGCTTGCAAGCCCACGGGCCGCCGTCTCCTGCGATACCGCCTTGCTGCCGAGCAGCGCCTGCGCGGCATTGGACGCGTCCGGGTTTTCGAGCTCGATGGCATAGAGCGTCTGGCTGTCGGGAAGGCTTGATGCGTCCAGCGTCAGGCCATAGGAGCTGTAGAGCTCCTCGAGCTTTTCGTGGACGTTTCGCTCCGCGCCCGTTCTGGCCGCCTGCGTCGGCACAACTGCGGGCAAAAGCCCCAGAACGCCGAGCAGCAAAATGAGCAGAATCAGATTTTTGATCTTGGAAGCAGACATACCGGCACCTCCCCTACGACCGCCATCCGGCCGTCACGCCGGAGGAGGTATCGCTGTAGATGAGCCCCAGCTCACTGCCGTCCGGCAAAATTGCCGCCGCCTGCGCGGGCGGGAGAACGGAGACGGTCTGGGTCGTGAGCGTATACGTGCGCAGAAGGAGCCTCACCTGCACGATGGACGCGCCCGAGAAGCGGATTTCCGCGCCGTGGCCGCCAGAAGGGTAGACGGGAATGCCGTTTAAATAGTAGTCGAACGTGCAGACCGTTTCCGAACCATCCTTTTGAAGCCCGGTCAGATACAGCCGCGCGTCGCCGGAAGCGCCCGCCGTCATTGTGGAAAGAAGGCTTCTCGCGCATTCAACGAGGTCGGCTTCCTCACCCGACGCGGCGCGAAAGCGCGTGACCTGCCCGTCGGAGCGGAGCGTGAGCTCGCCCGCAGCAGAGATGGAGAGGGCGTAGCCGGTTTCCGTATAGGTTGTGTTGCCCGCGTCGTCGGTGTAGCGCGCGTCGCCGTAGGGGTTGAAGCCAAGGCTCGAGGCAAGCGCGTCCGAAAAGCGCGCGTCGCAGGGATTTGCCGCCGAGGCCTCGTGAATGGCGGGCGTCTGCCCGGGAAGCAGGCTCAAGGGCGCGAGCGTGTCAAAGCGGGACTGCGCGTCTTCAAAGGCGAAGAAGCTTCCGTCCGGCGTGCAGCTTTGCAGCAGCTGCTCGAGGCTTTCTGCGCGCATCTGCGTCTGGCAGGAGAAGAGCTCCTCGCCCGCGAGATAGAGCGTCACATACACGCCGTCCCCGGCCAGAATGAACCAGCGGCTCTGCGTGTCCAGATCAGTATCCACATGCAGCCATGAAGCGGCAAGCGTGGATGAGATTTCGCCCGGATAGCAGAACGCAACCGAGGTTTTCCCGAGCGCCTCCTGCACGCGAAGCGCGCTTGTCCGCTCTGCATCCTGCGCCGTTTCCAGCGCCTGCCCGAGCGCCGCGCCGAACTGCTCAAACGACGTGTCCAGTGTGGAGAACGAATACTGAAAGCTCGTCCGCCCGGCGGGGTTTCGCACAGAGATAGCTACCGGCTGGGCGGCACCCGTGACGCTTCCTGCGTCCGCCATCGGCGTGTCGGTCAGATCGCCCTGCGAAATGCCCATCAGCGAGGCAAACGGGCGCACAAGAGCCGCCAGCCACGGCGTATCGGTCACCGTCTTGACCGGCAGCGCCAGCACCGTCAGCGCCAGCAGGATCACCGCCAGCAGCGCAATGAGCACGTTCTTTGCGCGCTCGACCCAGCGACTATTGTGCATGGTTTGCCTCCTTTCTCGGATAATACGTGAACTGTTTCGATGGTGCTCGTAGGGGCGGACGCCTCTGTCCGCCCGCCGAAGAATTGTCCGAAACACGAAACCCATCGGCGAATTCGTTGGTACCCAAGGGCGGAAAGCCGCGTCCGCCCCTACGGATTTTTTTGGAGATTTCCCGGTTATGCGTAGGGGCCGATGCCCACATCGGCCCGTTGGAAAGTTCCAAATTCGTCGAGGATTACCATAAAATCGGTCCGTCCTGCCGGGGCGATGTTGGCATCGCCCCTACGCAATGGGTGTTTGTGCGTCGTGTAAATCGATCGCATGCAGTATTTGTGCGTCGCGAAAAACGCAAAACTACTTCTCAGGCGGGGCGGCGGGGAGCGTGATGCGCACGTCGGTTCCCTCGCCGTAGACGGAGTCGATTTTGATCTCGCCCTTGTGCTGCGAGAGAATCTCGCGGGCAATCGAAAGGCCAAGACCTGTGCCGCCCGACTCGCGGCTCCTGGCTTTATCGACGCGGTAGAACCGCTCAAACAGGCGCGGCAAATCTTTTTCGGGAATGCCGATGCCGTTATCCGTCACGCGGACGAAGACGGATTTTCCGCTGCTGCCCGCGTAAATTTCAATTTTGCCGCCATCGGGGGTATATTTGATGGCGTTTGAGACGATGTTCATGACCACCTGCTCGATGCGCTCGCGGTCGCCCATGACGTCCGGGATGTCGTCTTCGCAGTGGAAGCTAATTTTGTGGTGGTGGTTCTGCTCGGCGTTTAAGCGCGCGGCCTCGTAGACATTCGAGATGGCCTTCGCGAACGAAAAGCGGGAGATGTTCATCTCCATCTTGCCGTAGTCGATCTTGCTGAGCGTCAGAAGGTCCTGCACGATGCGGGTCATGCGGTCGGCTTCGTTGATGATAACGCCCATGAAATTATCGTGAAGCTCGCGGGGGAGCTCATCTCCCGCGGAGACGATCGTCTCGGCGTAGGATTTGATGTTCGTAAGCGGCGTCCGCAGCTCGTGCGACACGTTCGCGACAAATTCGCGCCGCGACTGCTCGCTTTTTCGCTGCTCGGTCACGTCGTGGATGACGACCAGCGCGCCGCCCTGCGTCTGATCGGACGAAAACGGCGCCATGAAAAGCTCCAGCTCGCGGTCGCCTGCCGTCTTCTGCGCCTCTAAGTATTGCGGGCGCTTTAAGGTCAGGAGCGTGTCGAGCTCGGCCTGATCGGAGAACAGCTCGTCGAACGTTGTTGTCGGGTCGAGCGGCCTTGCCAGCATCTGCGTCGCGGCCGGGTTGCAGTGAATGAGATTGCCCGAGGCCGAGAAGGCGACCACGCCGTCTGTCATGTGCAGAAACAGCGTCGAGAGCTTGTTGCGCTCGTTTTCCGCTTCTGAGATGGTGTCCTGCAAAACCTTTGCCATGTGGTTGAAGTTCCGCGTCAAGACGCCAATTTCATCCTGCCCCTCAACTTCAATGCGCTGAGAAAAATCGCCCGCCGCAACCTGCCGCGTACCGAGCGTGAGCGCGCGGATGGGCGTAATCAGAATCTGGGCGAGGAGGAAGGAGAGAACCACGCAGATCACAAGGCCGAGGCCAAGGGCACTCAGGATGATCGAAAAGAGCTCTCCTGTGAGCGCGTCGACCGTGGCGCGGCTGTCTAAAATATAGACAATATATGTACCGTTAGTCGATACGATCGGGACCGCTAAATCCATATAGGAACTCGTGATCGAGCCCTCCTGCCCGACTTCGCCGTTCATCGCGGTGAGTAGGTTCGCCGTCATGGAGACGTTCGTCTCCTGGTTGGAGCTTGCGAGGACGTTTCCGGTTTCGTCTAAGATATAGACGTTCCGCGTCGCAATGTCGATGCCGAGCCCGGCCTGCGCCATCAGAAGCTCTTTCATCCGCACAGGCGCGCTCTGTTCCTGCGCGGGGATGGTTTGCAGCTGTCCGATAAAATCGGGCGAGAACGTTTTCTCCATCTGCTCATAGAACTGGGAGATATAGAAGTTGCCGACGCCGTTGATCAAAAACGCGCCGATCACACACATCAGGGCCAGAATCAGAATGACCATGATCATGACCAGCTTCGTGCGCAGAGACCGCATCGTCCCGCCCTCCTCTCAATCTTTCAAATGCGCGGTTCCGCCGCGTTACGGCGCAAAGTAATAGCCCGCGCCGCGCTTGGTTAAAATATACTGCGGCTTGCCGGGGTCTGCCTCGATTTTTTCGCGCAGGCGGCGCACGGTCACGTCGACGGTCCGCATGTCGCCGAAATAATCGTAGTTCCAGACCTTCTGCATGAGGTCCTCACGCGTAAACACCTTACCGCGCTCGCGCAGCAGGTGCAGAAGCAGATCATATTCCTTCTGCGTAAGGTCGACCGGCTCGCCGTTTTTCGTGACGGAGAACGTCGACGGCTCGATGACGAGCTCGCCTGCCTTTAAAAGCGTCCCGACCGAGGCTCTCGCGTCCAGATCGAGGCTTCTTCTTCGGATGTTCGCCCGCACGCGCGCCATAAGCTCGCGCATGGAAAAGGGCTTTGTCATATAGTCGTCAGCTCCCGCTTCGAGGCCGAAGACCTTGTCCGTTTCCTCTTCGCGCGCGGTGAGCATGATGATGGGGACGGTGCTTCCCGCGTCTCTTAAATTCTGGCAGATTTCAAAGCCGTTCATCTTGGGGAGCATCACGTCGAGCAGGATTAAATCGGGGTCCTTCGTGCGCGCCAGCTCGAGACCGAGCTCGCCGTCGAGCGCCTCGAGCGTATCATAGCCCTCGCGCATGAGGTTGAATTTCAGAATTTCCACGATCGCCCGTTCGTCCTCGACGATCAGGATGCGTTTTTTCTCTTCCATGGAGCCTTCCTCCTTTTATGTCGCGCGCCGAAGCGCCTTGGGATAGTGATTTTTGAGAACCCGGCCGTCGCCCTTTGCCCAACCGAGACTAAGGCCATCGACCTGCACCAGCGTCCAGCCCTTTTCACCGCACGGCAGAACGTCCCCCGCGAGATAGCGGCGGATCTCCTCGCTCGACTCCGCGAACGACACGGCGTTCGGGAGGCTTTTTTGCCACAGCGCCCACGCGTGCGCGGGCTCGAAGCGGTTTTTGCGCACCTCGCCGAGCTCCAGACCCGCGCGCAGAACATGCAGCCCCTTGAGACTCGGAAGCTCGCTCGGTGCAAGATAGACGGTCTGGCCAAATAAGATGGGCTTTCCCTCCGGTATGGCCGCGCCCGTTTCCCGGCAGAAATCCGCCAGCTCTTTGGGAAGCTTTGCGGCAGGTTCCAGTGGGAGCTCCGCGCCGTCTCCGTTTCCCGCTTTGCGCAGGACTGCGCAGTAGTGCCCCTCGCCAAGGAGCCTGTGCGGCCAGAGGCGAAACGTTTGCTCCAAACCCGGTGCGGGACATTCGATCCAGTCAGGTCTCCCGGGCGAGAACCACGGCGCGTCGACCGCTTCAATCGAAAAGTCCGGATGCGTCTTTAAAAATTCGCTGACGCTTCCCTCGTTTTCCTCCGGGGAGAAGGTGCAGGTGGAGTAGACGAGCCGTCCGCCCGGGCGGAGCATGAGGGCGGCAGAATGCAGAATTTCCGCCTGCCGCCGCGCGCACATGAAGACCGTTTCTTCCGACCAGTCCGTGACGGCGGCTTCCTCTTTTCGGAACATGCCCTCGCCGGAGCAGGGTGCGTCCACAAGAATTTTATCGAAGAAGCCCTCGAACCGCGCCTCCAGCCGCTGCGGATGCTCGTTCAGGACCAAGGCGTTCGCGATGCCGAGGCGCTCGATGTTGGACGCGAGAATTTTCGCGCGTTTGGGACTAATTTCATTGCAGACGAGAAGGCCGCGCCCTTGCATTTTCCCCGCCAGCTGCGTGGATTTTCCGCCCGGCGCGGCGCAAAGATCGAGCACCCGTTCACCCGGCTTCGGGTCAAGCAAAGCTGCGGGCGCCATCGCGCTGGCCTCCTGCAAATAGTAAAGCCCCGCCTCATGATACGCGGACTTTCCCGGTCTCGTTTCCGGGTCATAGTAATACCCACAGGGCTCCCAAGGGACAGGCGTAAGCGAAAACGCGGACAGATCAGGAAGGGAAGTCCCTTTCAGGGGATTCAGCCGCAGACCGACCGCGCGGGGTCGGGAAAAGCTCGCGGAGAATGCGTCGTAATCTTCTCCCAACAGCCGCCGCATCCGTAATGTAAACTGTTCCGGAATCAAGCCCGTCCCTCCCCACGTTCGAAATAGTCATACAAGTTTATTATACTGCATCCGGCGCAAAATGAAAAGAACCGTTTTTGCCGCGCGCGCAAAAAGAGACTGTAGCGATGTCCTTTTCGCTACAGCCTCTGTGCTGTTTTTATGTTACGCGTGCTTCAGCTTCTCGATTTCGCGGCTGTGTTGACGAACGATGGTGTGCAGGAACGCGACCTCTTCCTCCAAATTTTCAAACCGCTCTCTCGGAATCTGCGTTTCCTGCAAGCTCTGAATGCCCTCGGCGAGCAGCTGGAACTTCGGCTCGAAGTAGGACTCCATCAACGCCGCCGCGCCCTGCATGGTGCGCTGTTCAGATTCCTTGATAGCCCCCATGGTGCGCTGTTCAGATTCCTTGATAGCTCCCATGGTACGTTGCTCGGATTCTTTGAGCTTGGAATCGATCAGCTGCGATGTCCGCTGCTCGGACTCCTGAAGCTTGGAATCGATCAGATGTACTGTTCGCTGCTCGGATTCCTGAAGCTTGGAATCGATCAGCTGTGCAATAGCCTGTAAATCTCTTTCGTCTAACATGTTCTCTCACCTCATGCTTCCATTATACGGCTTTTTCGGCGGTTGTCAATCCGCTTCCGCGCGATTTCCCAACCGGGCTCGTAGGGGGCGATTGAGCACATCGCCCCATTGGGAAGTTACGAATTCGCCGGGGATCTCTGTATCATCGGATTTACGCACCGGGTCGATGTGGGTATCGACCCCTACGCATATTTGGAAAATTTCCGAAAATCCGTCCGTGCGCGCGTTCCGGGAAATTTACCGGGTAAAGAATCGATGAAGCATGGCCGCGGCTTCGGCTCTGGTGGCTCCATTCTGCGGGTTCAGGCGGAAGTTATCGCCGCGCAAAATCGCCTCGGCGGCTGCCCACTGCACGGCGGGAAGCGCCGTCTCGCTTACTGCGCCCGCGTCCGTATAGCGGGAGAGATCGGCGCGCTCGATGGCCTGCTTGCCGAGGTACTGCGCGTAACGATACAGAATCAGCGCGAACTCTTCGCGGGAGATGGCCTCCTCGGGTTTTTCTCCATCGGAAATGCCGTTTTTCGCCGCCCAGTCGCAGCCCGCCTGATACCACGGGGTGCCCTTGGTATGGACCCCGTCGTGCCGCGCGAGGATGGTCAGCAGCATGCCGCGCGTGAAGCTATCCCTGGGCGAAAACTTGTCGTAGGCCGTGCCGGTGATCAACCCCCGGTCGTAGGCGTACATTACATCGTCATAGAACCAGTCGATCGCGCGCACGTCGCGGAAGGGGTTGTCGTCCCCTGCCAGCAGAAGCGCGCCCGCCGCCAGCGCGGGGAACGAATCCGTCTCTTCGGGTTCCTCCGGCGCTTTTTCCCAGCGCGCATAGAGCGTGATCGTCTGATTCTGCTGCACTTTGATCATGTCAACGTTCCATTTTTGATCAAACATAAACGACGTTCCGCCAACCGGATCTGTGTACCAGTCGGTGAGGACATAGCCGTCTTTTGTGGGGAGGGGCTTCGGCGGGGCAATGAGCGCTGAATGCTCAGGCGTACGATTTGCGACGGCTTTTGCCGTGACAGTTTCCGAGGTGCCGCCGTTTGCGTTAAAAATGCCGCCGTTTGCGTGAAAAATTACGTTCATGCTTACCGTGCCCTCGGCAAACTGAGACGCCACGCTGGTATCGAAGAACATGCCCGCCCAAATATTGTTCGTGCTTCCGTTGCTGCCAGCGGCCTGTACATTTTTGTAAAAAACACCGCCAAATACATTGCTCTGGCCGGCTCCGCAGAGAAACTTTGCGTCTTCGTGGAACACGCCGCCATATACAGTTACGCTGTTGCACCCCGCAGTGTTTACCGTGTTGTAAAACGTCCCGCCATTGAACTCAACCGCGTCGGTACTGCTGCGCGTTGTTATTTTCCCATAAAAGGAGCCGCCATAAATCTTGCATACATCATTCGGCGCGAGCGTGACTTCTTGCTGGAACTCCGCGTCGCCGTAGATGGTTCCGTTCAGTGTTGCCGGGCAGTCGATCACGCCTTCGCCGGTCAGATTCAGAGGGCGTGTTTCGCGCACATCTACGATCAGATTCCCGCCAAAGATGGTGTGCCCAGCCATGTCGATTGTGATATTGCCGCCGGAAATCGTCAGCGTTTTCTCGTTCAGGTTAATGTTGTCGGTCAGCTTGATAGGAGTTTTGCGTTGTCCAAGCAAGCTTTGCAGTTCTTCCGCCGTACCGGCTGTGTACGCATCGTCCGCCAGCGCGACGGTCGGCAGCAGCGAGAGCGCCAGCGCGAGAAGCAGCAGGGCGCAGAGCAGTCGTTTTTTCATCATACAGAGTCCTCCCTTTTTGATTGGTTGGGTTCGGTTTGGTGTACGTTGGCATGTGTGCCAACAGTATAGCAGAAAAGCGGTGGGCGCACAATAGCTTTGCGGAAATTTTTAAGATTTTCCCGTTACAGAAACATGAGCCCCCGCGCAAAAAAGCGGGAGCCCATTTGTAAGATGCGTATTCAGATGGTGATACCGGCCAGATCGAGGATCGTGGGGACGTTCTTCTCTGCGCCGATCGCCATGATGTGCACGCCGTCGCACAGATGCTCGTCTTTGATCTTCGCGATCATTTCGGCGGCCATTTCCATGCCGAGCTTCATCGGAAGACCCTTCACGCCCTTGGCCTTGCCCTCTTCGGCGGCGGCTGCCAGACGGTCGATCATCTCCTGCGGCACGGCAATGCCCGGCACGTTCTCGTTCATGTACCGCGCCATACCGGCGGACTTGAGCGGAATAATGCCGGCCATGACGTGCGTCTGGATGCCCGCTGCGTCAACCTGCTCCAAGAAGCGCTTGAACGCGTCGAGATCAAAAATGCCTTGCGTCTGGACAAACGCCGCGCCTGCCTCCACCTTCTGGCGGAGCTTGTTGATCTGGAGGAAAATCGGCTCGTAGACCGGGGTGACGGATGCGCCCTTATAGAGCTTCGGCGCGCCGCCTGCGATCTCGTTGCCGCCGCAGTCGCAGTTTGTCTGCTCCATTTTGCTCAGCATATGCAAAATGCCGACAGAATCGAGGTCGTACACCGGCTTTGCGTCCTTGCAGTCGCCGACGACGGGATGGTCGCCCGTGAGCGCAAGAACGGAGTCAATGCCGAAGCTGGCCGCGGACAAAACGTCTGCCATAATGGCCATGCGGTTGCGGTCGCGGCCGGTCATCTGCAAGATCGGCTCCACGCCAGCGTTTTTAAGCGCGATGCAAAGGCCGAGGCTGGATGCCTTCAAAGACGCGGACTGCATATCCGTAACGTTCACGGCGTGAACCTTCGGGGCAAGCAGCCTGCCGGCTTCCAATTGCTCGGTAAAATCATAGCCCTTCGGGGGCGCCATCTCGGCAGTCACGCCGAACTGACCGTTTTCGAGTGCTTCTTTTAATCTGCTCATGCCTTCTTCCCCCTCTGGTTGATCGTTCTCGGATACGCGACCTTCTCATAGCCCTTGTCCGGCCGCGTCATGGACAGCTTGTCGAGCTGGCCGAGCTGCTCGAGGCGCTTGTAGATCTGGATCCACGCGCAGTCGTTTTCAGGGTTCACCTCGCACTTGCCGTTCTTCTGGCCGCCGCAGGGGCCGTTGAGAAGGCTCTTGGCGCACTGGGTGATGGGACAGATGCCGCCCGTCGTTCCGAGCACGCAGTCGCCGCACATTTTGCATGCCTCTTCCCAGATGCCCACGCGCGCGACCTCGCCGAGGAACATCGTATTGTTGGCGGGATAGACGGGGATACCCGTGCAGTTTTTCGCGATGGTCTGTACGCCGTCACCGCAGGACATGCAGACGATGCACTCGGGAGCGGCCGCGGAGATCGCCTTGCACTTGGCGCGCACGCCGAGCTTCATACAGCACGCATCGGCCACATCCGTCACGACGACGGTCTTTCCCGCTTCTTCCAGAGTCTTCTTCATCGCCTCGACCTCGGGCGCGCCGCCGGTCTGGCAGGTGGACGCGCACAGACCGCAGCCGATGACGGCTACGGTTTTCGCATCGCCGACCATGGCCAGAACCTCTTCCAGAGGCTTTTTCTGTGTAATAATCATAAGATGTAACTCCTTACTCTTCATCCTGTACGCCGCACGTGCTGCCCGCAAACCGGGCGGCGCACTCTCCAAAGCCATCATATCGTATTTTTGTATGGAAATCAACGGGTTTTCCCGGAAAAACCTGTGAGACATGGCCGTGTCTCACCAAAATCAATGTGTTCTTGCGATGGACACGCCAGCGCTTGCAGATTCCCGCGTATGAGGCTGCGAGGACGGTTGCATTTTCACGCATTTTGTGGTATTTTGTTACCGAATACACCAAATACACAGCAGAGCGAGGTGGAGAAGACGAAACGGATCATCACACTTTTTCTGGCGATCGTGTGCGCGCTGGCGCTGTGCGTGACGGCGGGTGCGGCGGACACAAGCGTCATTACCGATATAAAGACCGACTGCGTGGTAGACGCGGCGGGCAGCTGCCAGATCACGCAGACCGTGACCATTGATATCGCGGGCACGGAGGACACGATCGAGCTTCCGCTGGCGGCGGGGGCCAAGCGCATCAGCGTCGCGGGCTACAAATACAAAAAGACGACCCAGGACGGCTATACGGTGCTCGTTCTCTCGTCAAACGGCGGGTTTGCCGGGAGCCGGACCTTTACCATCAGCTATACCGTCTCCGGGCTTGTCTCCGAGCAGGATAAAATCCAGACGTTGACGCTGCCGCTGCTCGCGCCGAAGTGGAACTGGGCAATTAACAGCTACGATTTTACCATCACCCTTCCCGCCGCCTTTGAGGGCTACCCTACCTTTACAAGCGGATACTACGGCGATGTGATCGAGGACTACATGAACTTCACCGTCCGCGAGGGCATGATCGGCGGCACGATCTCGACGGCGCTCAAGGACCACGAGTCGCTGACGATGACGCTGGACGTGGGCGAGGGGTACTTTGCGGGCCGTTATGCCAGCTGGTCTTCCGGCTGGGTGGAGACGGCGCTTGTGATCGTGTTCAGCGTGCTCGCGCTCTTATACTGGGCGCTGGCGCTTCGCTCGAAGCCGCTTCGCGCGTCCAGCCGCACAGCTCCCCCGGACGCGGTAGCTCCGAGCGATCTTCCGTATTTGCTCGCGGGCGGCGCGCCAGACTTCAACATGCTCATCTGCCACTGGGCGGCGCTCGGCTACCTCACGATCGAGATGGACGAGAAGGGACATGTGCTTTTGCACCGGCAGGTCATCATGGGCAACGAGCGCAAGCGGCTGGAATACAAGATTTTCTCGGCGCTTTTTGCCCGGGGCGAAATTTGCGACGGCGCGAGCCTTCCTTATAAAAATACGGCCCAACAGGCCATGCGCGCCATCAAGCGGTACTGGGACAAGCGGCTCTACGCGCGCACGAGCGGCAATCCGCGCATCATGAAGGCGCTCTGCGCGCTCGCGATGGGCGTTGCGTCGCTTGCCACGATGAGCCAGATCCTCCCCACCATGCCCGCGCGGGGACTGGTTCTGGCGCTGTGCCTGATTGCGGGCGCGTTTCTGAGTCTGCTCATTGCGCGCATCTGGCAGTTTTTCTATCTGGGAAATATCTCGGGAATGATCTTATCTGCGGCCTGTGCGCTCGTGTTATTGGTTACTTCGCAGCTCTCCGGGAGTGGCCTTCCGATGCTGGTCGCGACAGGGATGAGCTTTTTGTGCGGCTATCTCACGCTCCACGGCGGACGGTGCACGGAGCTCGGCACGCAGCTCATCTCGCAGAGCCTTGGCTTCCGCAAGGGCTTAGAAAAGCTCTCCACGCGGCACATGGAAATGCTCCTCTCGCGCGACGGCCAGTATTTTTACAAGCTCCTTCCCTACGCAATGGCCATCGGCATGGGCCCGGAACTCGCCCGCCGTATGGGCGATACGGAGATGGAGCCCTGTGAGTGGTACGTCACGCGCGTCCCCGCCGCAAGAACGGGACTCGAGTTCTACAACCAGCTCCGCCCCGCGCTCGAAATGCTGGAGCTTTCGATCAAGAAGTAATGCGTCAATTTGGCGTAAGGGCGGACGCGGCTTTCCGCCCCTGGGTACCATCGAATTCGCCGAAGATTTTCGCGTTTCAAAAGTGCTTTTTGCCGGGCGGACAGGGTCGTCCGCCCCTACGAGGCTTTTGAAATCTTCCCGTCTTTGCGTAGGGGGCGATGCCTACATCGCCCCATGGGTACCAACGAATTCGCCGGGGACTTCCGTAAAAATGGTGCATGCTGCCGGGGCGATGTGGGCATCGACCCCTACGGACCCCACTGCGACTGCGACATAGAAAAAACGCCATCC
>ERZ773178.1875-NODE-1875-length-20881-cov-4.597330_pt1 | contig 20881 bp, 16 predicted proteins | sample MGYA00580533_ERZ773178 | MGnify/ENA primary metagenome ERZ773178 (study PRJEB29015, sample SAMEA2737859) | human gut metagenome | biome: human gut; feature: human-associated habitat; material: faeces | place: China | collected 2012 ...
CTTTGCGCAGCTAAGAAGCGTGGGGTCGAAAAATGAACCGGCTGGCAGGTCTCTGCCAGACTAAATTGGCGCTTGCCGCCACGGACGGCAAAACAAAAAAGAAGGGCGGCTTTCGCCGCCCCCCTTCTTATTATCGTGGCACGATGATATTAATCGCCCTCTGATGATTGACGATCTCAACCTCTTTGACCGTCCCGCCGTACTCGCCGTCAAGCGTCCAATCGACCGGACTGTCGAACAAAAACTTCACCCGGCGCACCTTTTTGGAAACGATGTTCTCGTTCTCGCGGAAATCGCTTTTCAAAAGCGCCGTGCTCACATTGTTGAAATCAATCAGATTCTTGATATCCCGCACCAGAAGCAGCTCCGACTGCCCGTCGTTGAGGCTGATGCCGAGGCTGTCCAGAGCCAGCACGCCGCCGACTGACGTTGTGCTGCACACGAGCCCATCGAGAACGTCCAGCTCCAGCGCCTGATTTTCAAATTCCACACGCGCGTGAATCGGCTTGACCTCGCCGAGTGCCTTGACCCCGTGGAGAAAATATGCAAGCCTTCCCAAAACCTGCTTGTCCTCCTGCGGGGTCTGATACGATACGCCCGTAAACAGGCCGAAAGCCGCCACATAGACGAACCACCGGTTCTCCCCGAACGCACCCACGTCGATCGGGAACTCGCGTCCCGTCACAATGTCCTGTGCGGCGAGAATCGGGTCCATGCTCAGCCCCAGCGTCCGCGCCACATCGTTGACCGTTCCGCCCGGAATATACCCCAGCGGCGGCCGGGCAGACGGCGGCAGCTGCATAAGGCCCGACACGGCCTCATTGAGCGTGCCGTCTCCGCCCGTGCAGACGACAAGGTCAAAATCCGCCGCCCGCTTTTCAATCTGCCGCGTGAGATCGCGCGGCGCGCTGGTTGGGTGGACAGTCACCTCGTAGCCGCCCGCCGTAAAAATCTGAATGACCTGCATCAGGCTTCCCCGGATCTCCGAATGTCCGGCTCTGGGGTTGACAAAAAACAGCAGCTTTTTTTGCATCCACTACCGCCTCCTGTTTGCTGCAAGCGCCTTATTCGCCCGCTTCTTTCTGCGCCGCCGTATCCTCCGACGCATCTGTACCGCTTTCCTCGGTGGCCGCTTCGCTTGCCGCCGCCTCTGCCGCAGCCGCATTGGCCGCCGCACGGTCTTCCGCCTGCACGTCAAAAATTGCCGCGTTCTCCAAGTTTTCTGTCAGCGGATACTGCGCGCGAATCGACTCTTCGAGTGCGTTCTCCCGCTCGGTCTGCAAATCGCTCTTTGCCGCTTCGAACCAGAACACCGCTTCGCCTTTTGAGACATAATACATGACGTGATAGCCGTAGTCGGTCTTCACGATGCCGGTGTCACCGGGCTGGCGCGCGTCGTCAAAGCACCATTCGTCAAAGGGATCGACCATCTGGCCGGGATACACATCCTCGTACAGCCCGCCGTTGGAGCTGCTGCCGGGGTCCTCCGAGTTTTCGTTTGCCAGCGCGGCAAAGGAATCCTCCGTCGCCTCGCCTGCCTTCCACTCGTCCAGCAGCTCCTGCGCCTTCTGCTCTGCCTCTGCCCACGCTTCGTCGGTATACGTGCCGTCCTCGTTCTGCTCGGTCGGGATCACGAGAATGTGCCGCACGCTCACCATAGGCTTGTCGATCTTCTCGATCCGGCTCTGCGCGTAGTCCTCGGCGTGCTGGTCATAGTAATCGCTGATCTCCGCGTCGGAAAACTCCATCTGCTCAACAAGCAGCTCCATGTACCGCGAAGCACGCATCGAGTCGCGCACAAACGCCACATAGTCCTCTACCGTCACGCTCGGCCCGAAGACCCGCTGCAAATACGCAAGGCCGTCTTCCATGCCGTAATAGCCCGCCGTCGCGTCCAAGCTTTCCGGAATCGCGTCGAGCTGCGCCTGATCCTCTTCGCCGAGCTCGAAGCCCGCCTTGTCGGCCTCCAGATTGATGGCCGTCATCGAGTGGAACATCGTGACCGCGCTGTCCAAAAATGCCTGCTGCCACGTTTGGTCCTCACTGTAGGCCTGCTCGTCGAGTCCCTTTGAGGTGTCCATGATATAGCTCAGGTACGAGCCGTAGTTATTGACAAACGTATAGTACTGCTGCCAGTAATAAAACGCGAGATCGCGGTTCGTGAGGTCCCGATCGCCGCAGGAGGCGACGACCTTGGCGAGAACCTCATCGGTCAACTCGTCTTGCGTCACGGTGTAGGACACGAAGCTATCCGTGCTTTCCGCGTCGTCCGCGTTCTGGGCGTTTTCGTCGGTCGTTTCCGTCACGCCTTCTTCGGCGGGAGCGTCTGCATCTGGCTTGGCTGCGCTCTTTTTCCCGGCAAGGAAAATCGCCGCGACGATCGCAACGACAGCCAGCGCGCCAATCACCCACACGAGCGCCGACGGCTTTTTCTTCTCCGGCGCAGTCTCCTGCGGTTCATCCCCCGACGCAGAAGCCTCATCCTCAGTCTGTTCCGCGCCGTCCGTCTCCGGCTCTTCCTCGCAGGTAAAGCTTTCCGCTTCCGAATCGGTCTGCGCCGCAGTCTCCTCCGAGGCGGTCTGTTCGGTCGGTTCTTCCGCGGAAGCCGTTTCTTCTGTTACTTCCTGTCCGCACGCGGGGCACACGCCCTCTTCCTCGGGCACCTCCGCGCCGCAATGGTTACACTTTTTCATACGTTCCTTCCTTCTGCCGCGCATGCGGCATCATCTCAAAATCGCCTGTTTTCCGGCCGCAACGCGCATTTGCCGCCGGAAATGATCTGCTACAGTTTACCACACACCCTCCGCTTTTGCAACGACGAGGCCCCGGCCACGCGGTAAACAATTTGTGAATTGTGCGCCGTTTGCCGCATCCGCGCCCCGCCGTTCGTTGAAATGCGCCGGGTTTTCTGGTATAATACGCGCAAAATCGGCATTTTTTAAGCCGCGCCTGTGGAAAACTCCCGCGCGTTGTGTTATAATATTGTGCTACATTGAAATCGGTCTATCGGAGGGTACTTTTTTGGAACGTCACACTACCGTTATCTCTCAGCCGGAGCTCGACCGGCAGGCGGCCATCTGCCGCGAAATCGCAAGCTATTGGAAGGCCGAGGGCCGGACCCCGCTCGCCTTTGTCGATACCTACGGCTGCCAGCAGAACGAGGCCGATTCCGAGCGCATCCGCGGCATGCTGCTGGAATGCGGCTACCGGATGTCTGACACCGAGGAGGGCGCGGACTGCATCGTCATCAACACCTGCGCCATCCGTGAGCACGCTGAAACGCGCGTCTACGGAAATGTCGGCGCGTTGGTCCACACCAAAAACCGCCACCCGACGCAGAAAATTTTTCTCTGTGGCTGCATGATGGGCCAGCCCACCGTGGTCGAAAAGATCAAGCACAGCTACCACCATGTAGACGGTGTGTTTAACCCCCACCAGCTCTGGCGCTTCCCGGAGCTGCTGCAATCGGTCCTCACGCGACGCAAGCGCATTTTCGCGGTCGACGATTCGGCGGGCAATATCGCAGAAGGCATCCCCGTTGTCCGGGCCTCGAAGCTCAAGGCGTGGGTGTCCATTATGTACGGCTGCAACAACTTCTGTTCGTACTGCATCGTCCCCTATGTGCGCGGTCGTGAGCGCTCGAGACGGCCCGAGGAAATCATTGAAGAAGTCAAAGGGCTGATTGCCGCCGGCTATAAGGACATCACCGTCCTCGGCCAGAACGTCAACTCCTACGGCAAGGATTTGGACTGCGGCGTCGACTTTGCGGACCTCATGGCCTCTCTTGCCGAGCTCCCGGGAGATTTCTGGCTGCGCTTCATGACAAGCCACCCCAAAGACGCGTCCCACAAGCTTTTTGACACGATCGCGAGCCACGATAAAATCTGCAATCAGTTCCACCTCCCCTTCCAGTCCGGCAACGACCGCGTGCTCAAGGCCATGAACCGGCATTACAACCGCGCACAGTATTTAGAACTCGTCGACTATGGCCGGAAGGTCATGCCGAACCTTGTACTCACGAGCGACGTCATTGTCGGCTTCCCCGGCGAGACGGAAGAAGAGTTTGAAGACACCATCAGCCTCATTGAACAGGTCCGCTACGACGCACTTTTCACCTTCATCTTCTCTCCCCGCGGCGGAACCCCTGCGGCCAAAATGGAAGACCCCACGCCAAAGGAGGAAAAAAACCGCCGCTTCGACAAGCTCTGCAATGTGCAGAACCGCATTTCGCTTGAAATTCATCAGGCCTACGTCGGAAAAACAATGCGTGTTTTGGTCGACGGACGCGACGGCGAGAATCTCACTGCCCGAACCGAAGGCGGCCGCCTCGTGCGCCTGCCGGGCGATGACAGCCTGATTGGCCAATTCATTGATGCAAAAATCACCGGCTGCACCACCTGGAGCCTCGTCGGCGAAGTTTTCGACTAACCCTGCTGTGTACCGCAAACACACCTCACGCAAACTTTCAAAACTACGCGTAGGGGGCGATGCCCACATCGCCCCAGCAGAACGTACTGTTTTTACGGCAATCTTCGGCGAATTCGCAGCTTCCCAACGGGCCGATGTGGGCATCGGCCCCTACGAATCCAATTCCAAACACAAATCGGAGGTATCTCTATGGCTGAGCTCACGCCCATGATGCAGCAGTACCGCACCGTCAAGGAGCGGAACCCCGACTGCATTCTCTTTTTCCGCTTGGGCGATTTCTATGAAATGTTCGACGAGGACGCGCGCATCGCCTCCCGCGAACTGGACCTCACGCTCACCAGCCGCGACCACGCCAAAGACAAAGCGCCTGAGGACAAGGTCCCCATGTGCGGCGTGCCGTTCCATTCCTCCGAAAGCTATATCGCCCGCCTTGTCCAGAAGGGCTACAAGGTCGCCATCTGCGAGCAGATGGAAGACCCGGCGCTCGCTAAGGGTCTTGTGAAGCGCGACATCATCCGCATCGTGACTCCCGGCACCGTGACCGAGAGTTCGATGCTCGACGAATCGAAAAACAACTACTACGCCTGCGTCTACGGCGAAAACGGCGTCTATGGCGCGGCCTTCTGCGATATTTCGACCGGCGCGTTCAGCGCAACCGTCTTCTCCGGCAGTGATGCAGAGGAGGCCGTGTGCAACGAACTCGGAAGCTTCAGCCCGACAGAGCTCCTGCTCGGCGGAGACGCGGAAACGTCCGACGAGATCAAAGCCGTCGCAGGCTCCCGCCTTGGCTGCTGCATGGGCAGGAGCCGCGAGCACCAGTTTGATTTAAGCCTCTGCAAGGCCGCTGTCGAATCGCAATTCGGAAAGGCCCAGGATGCGCTCGGCCTTACCGGGCACGACGAGGTTATCATTGCCGCGGGCGCTCTTTTGTGCGCGCTCCGGGACGCACAGAAAAACGACCTTCCCCACATCCGCGCGCTGGATTTCTATGTCGCGGGCAAGTTCATGGGGCTCGATCTGACAGCCAGGCGGAACCTGGAGCTCACCGAGACGATGCGCACGAAGGAAAAGAAAGGGAGCCTTCTTGGCGTTCTCGATCAGACAAAAACAGCGATGGGCGGAAGGCTCCTCCGGTCGTGGATGGAGCGGCCCTTACTTAGTCCCGCGAAAATCGGAAAGCGGCTTTCCGCCGTGCAGGAGCTCGTGGACAAGACGATCGACCGCGAGGAGCTGCGGCTATCGCTTCGCGAGGTGTCGGACTACGAGCGCGTCATGGCGCGCATTGTCACGGGCACGGCAAACTGCCGCGACCTTGTCGCCCTCAGTCAGGGCGCGGCGACGCTTCCGGCGATCCACGACCGCCTCGAAACGCTCTCTTCCCCCCTCTTAAAAGAAATCTACGACCAGCTCGACCCATTGCAGGACCTCAAGGAGGCCATCGAAAAGACCATTGTCGACGAGCCCCCCTTCGTTCTGCGCGAGGGCGGCATGATCCGGGACGGCGCGAACGAAGAGCTGGATAAATTGCGCGAAATCCAGAACGGCGGTACGGGCATGCTCACCGCCATCGAGGCGCGTGAAAAGGAGGCAACCGGCATCCGGAACCTCCGCGTGGGCTACAATCGCGTGTTTGGCTACTATATCGAGGTCGCCAAGGGGCAGCTGAACCTCGTCCCCGACCACTACATCCGCAAGCAGACGCTCTCTACCGGTGAGCGCTACATCACGCAGGAATTAAAGGAACTCGAGTCGACCATCCTGGGCGCGAAGGACCGGATTGTCTCGCTCGAATACGAAATTTTCACCCAGCTGCGCGCGCATGTCTCCGAGCAGTCCCAGCGCGTGCAGAAAACCGCGCAGGCCATCGCTAGCTTAGACGTTCTTTGCAGCTTTGCGCACACGGCGGTCCATAACCACTACTGCCGCCCCGAGGTCGACCTCTCCGGCGAAATCCGCATCACGCAGGGCCGTCATCCCGTGGTCGAGCAGATGCTCAAAAACACGCTCTTTGTCCCGAACGATACCGTCCTCGGCGCGGACGGCTGCAAGGCCGCCATCATCACAGGCCCCAACATGGCCGGTAAATCGACCTATATGCGCCAGGTCGCGCTCATTGTCCTCATGGCGCAGATGGGAAGCTTCGTCCCGGCCGCGTCCGCCCGCGTCGGCATTGTCGATAAGCTTTTTACCCGCATCGGCGCGTCGGACGATCTGGCCTCCGGCCAGTCGACGTTCATGGTAGAAATGAACGAGGTTGCAGACATTCTCAAAAACGCGACGCCCCGCTCGCTTCTCATCCTGGACGAAATCGGCAGGGGCACATCGACCTTCGACGGCATGGCCATCGCAAAAGCGGTTTTAGAGTACGCGGTCGACCCCAAAAAGCTCGGCGCAAAGACGCTCTTTGCCACGCACTACCATGAGCTCACGTCCATGGAGCAGGAGATCCCCGAGATCCGGAATTTCAACATCGCCGTCAAGAAGCGGCAGGGCGAGATGATCTTCCTGCGCAAAATCGTCCCCGGCGCGGCAGACGACAGCTACGGCGTCGAGGTCGCAAAACTCGCCGGTCTTCCCGATAAGCTCATCGCGCGGGCAAGAGCGGTTCTCAAGGAATTAGAATCCGGCGCGCCGAAAACGCCCGCCGTACAAAAGCAAGCGTCCGATCAGGTGAGCCTCATGGACCTGCAGGCGGACGAAATCCGCGAAAAGCTTTCTGCCATCAACGTCGAAACGCTCACGCCCATTGAAGCGATGAACGTTCTTTACCAGCTCAAGCAGCTGCTTTAAGTTTTAGAAAGGAGCGCCGTCCATGGCAAAATCCTACTACTCGCTTGGCCGCAGTCTCTCGCGCGCCGAGGCCATCGCCGGATGGTGCTATCTGCCGTTTTATCTGGTACTGCTGAGCGCAGGCATCCAGTATCTCGCGGCGGCGCTGCATGTGAGCCTCACGGCGCTCACCATCAATATCATCTATTTTTCGATCAATCTTTTGTTTGTCCTGCTCGTCTTCCGGAATTTCCTCCTACAGCGCTTCTTCGGCTCCGGCTTCTGGAATTTCGTGCAGGCGCTGATCTTAGGCTTCGCGCTTTACTACGCGGGCACATGGGCCGTGCAGGCGCTCGAGCATCTTCTGGCCGGTCAGGTTACGATTTATAATAACGTGACGGTAAACGAGCTGATTTTTGAGAACCGGTACGTGATGCTCGCCGTGAGCGTCGTCTTCGCGCCTGTGATCGAAGAGACGCTGGTGCGCGGCGTGGTCTTCGGAACCATCCGCCCGGCCTCAAGGGTCCTTGCCTACATCGTCTCCGCGCTTCTTTTTACCCTCATGCACAACTGGCAGTATTTTGGGCTGTACCCCGCACTGTCCATTCTTCTTAGCTGCCTTCCCTATATCCCGGCGTCCGTCGCGCTTGCGTGGGTCTATGAAAAGGGCGGCACCATCTGGGCCCCCATCACGCTGCACGCACTCATCAACGCCATGTCCTTTGGTCTTCTGACCCTTTCGTAAAGGAGGTTCCCATGCCGAAAATTGTCCAGCTCAGCCGCCATGTCGCAGATCTGATCGCCGCGGGCGAAGTGGTCGAGCGTCCGGCTTCCGTTGTCAAGGAGCTGGTGGAAAACGCCATCGACGCGGGCGCAGCGCGCATCACCATAGAAATCCAGAACGGCGGCATGACCTTCATCCGCATTTCCGATAACGGCTGCGGCATGGCCCCAGAGGACGCGCGCACGGCGTTTCTGCGCCATGCGACAAGCAAAATCCGAAACAAGGACGACCTTGCCGCCATCTCGACGCTCGGCTTCCGTGGAGAAGCGCTCGCCGCGATTTCTGCCGTCAGTCGGATCGACTTACTGACCAAAGCCGCCGATACCCCCGGCGTGAGCCTGCACTTGGAGGCCGGGCAGATCACGCAGGAATCCCCCGCGGGCTGCCCGGAGGGGACGACAATTCTCGTGCGCGACCTCTTTTATAACACACCCGCGCGCATGAAGTTCATGAAATCCGATCAGGCGGAGGCCTCCGCCGTTTTCCTCGCCGTGCAGCAGCAGGCGCTCGCGCATCCCGAGATTGCCTTCCGGTTTTTAAAGGATGGGCAGGAGCAGCTCTCTACCGCAGGCTCCGGCGACCGCATGGCCGCCATCTACACCGTCTTTGGCCGTGAGATCGCGAACAACATGATCGAGGTCAAGGGCTCGTGGGAGCAGTTCACCGTGCGTGGGTTTGTTACCAAGCCCACCTGCACGCGCGGCAACCGCTCGTATCAGTACTTTTTCGTCAACTCCCGGTTCATCAAATCCCGGATGTTATCTGCCGCATTGGAAGAGGCATATAAGAACCAGCTCATGGTTGGGCGCTTCCCGGTCTGCGTGCTGGAGATCGATCTTCCCGTGCAGGCCGTGGATGTGAACGTGCACCCGGCAAAAACGGAAGTAAAGTTCCTGTCCGAGCGCGGCGCATTTGACGCAGTACATTACGCGGTCCTCTCGGCTCTGAACAAAGCCCCAGGTCGCCCCGCTGTCCAGCTGCCGAAATCCCGGCAGGACCAGATCGCAGGCAGCGTCTCATCCAATATTCCCGTCCCCAAAAAGGACTTCTTCCAGACCAAAACGGCCGAGGAATTCCGCCGCACAGCATCGGCCGCCGAAGAAAATCCCTTTGAAAAGCCCGTCCGGCCCGCGGCAAAGCCCGTTTCCGTGTTCGTCGACGAGCCGTCGTTCCTCTCTGCCGCGCTGTCGTCTCCCGTGCAGGTGCCGGAGCGCACCGTGAAAGCGCCGGAGGCTGCGCCGGTCGTCCCGAAAGCGGAACCGGTTGCGCCTGCGCCCATGGAAGCGCCCGCGCCTTTGGCATCCGCGCCGGAAGATAACGGCTTCCCACTCGGGCGGACAAAGTCGTCCGCCCCTACGAATTTAGCGCCTGCACCAGAAAGCGTGCCGGAACCGGCTTCTATTTCCATCCCCTTGCCAGAAGAACCGGAGTTGGAGCCGCAGCAGGCGTTTTCTATCCCGGCGGTCTCTTTCCGCATCATCGGCGAGACGATGGACACCTACATCCTGGTCGAACAGGGCGAGAGCCTGCTTCTCATCGACAAGCACGCCGCGCATGAGCGCGTCCTCTTCGAAAAATTAAAGTCCGAGGAGCACCCCGTCATGCCGCAGCTTTTATTGCAGCCCGTGCCAGTTCAGCTCACGAAGCCGGAGGCGCAGGCCGTGCTGGAGAATCTGCCGCTTTTGCAGTCGCTCGGCTTCGATGTGTCGGAGTTTGCCGATTTGCAGCTCGTTCTGCGGCAAATCCCCTCCGATCTCACTGAGGAAGACGCGTGCGCGGCTTTGGAGGCCTTCGCGGAGGACCTTCTCACCGGAAAGCGCCCATCGCAGGCGGATTTACGGGACAACCTCCTTCACACCATGGCCTGCAAGGCCGCCATCAAGGCCGGCTGGCACACCCAGCCCCGAGAGCGAGAGGCCTTGGTGCGCGAGGTTCTCTCCCGGGACGATATCAAATACTGCCCGCATGGACGGCCTGTGTGTATCGAGCTGACCAAAAAGGAGCTTGAAAAGCAGTTCAAGCGTACATAACATTCAAAACCAGGCCTGAAAGGAGGCAAGCCGTTTGGAAAAAATCATCTGCGTTGCGGGGCCCACGGCCTCGGGCAAAACACGGCTTGCCGTCGAGCTGGCCAAAAAATATGACGGCGAGGTGCTCTCGTGCGACTCCATGCAAATTTACCGCGGCATGGAAATCGGGACCGCCGCACCGACCATCTCAGAAATGCAGGGCGTAGCGCACCATATGATCGGCGCAGCAAGCCCGAAGGAGGATTTTTCCGTTGGAAAATACGTAGAGCTCGCCGAGCCCATTTTGCAGGATATCCTGTCGCGCGGCAAAACCTGCGTCGTCTGCGGCGGAACAGGGCTGTATGCGGACAGTCTGCTTCTCGGCCGCACGTTCGCCCCGTGCCCATCGACCGGCGTGCGCGAAAAGTTGGAAGCTGAGGTGAACCACACGGGAATCGAACCCGTGCTCGCGCGCCTCAAAGAGGTCGACCCGGAATCTGCCGCGCGCCTGCACCCGTCCGACCGGCGGCGCATCATCCGCGCACTGGAAGTTTACTTGGAGACCGGCGAGACGATCTCCGAGCACAACCGGAAAACAAAGCTGCTGCCACCAAAGCACGACGCCGTCTGGCTCGGCTTGAGTTTTGAGAACCGGCAGGATCTATATGACCGGATCGATCTTCGCGTCGAAAAAATGCTGAAAGCGGGGCTGCTCGATGAGATTCGCGCCCTTCTTTCCTCCGGCGTCCCCCCCACGGCGACGGCCATGCAGGCCATCGGCTATAAAGAATTTGTAGACGCATTGACAAACGGCGGCGATGTCGCCGCGGCAGCCGCACTCGTCCAGCAGCGCTCGCGCAACTATGCCAAGCGGCAGCTCACATGGCTGCGGCGAAACGAGCAGATCCATTGGATCCTACAGCCGCGCGAACCGGATTTTTCCGCCGTTTTTCAGCAGGCCTGCGCGAATATCCCTTTTTTTGCGTGAATAAAATGGTACGATAGGTGTATCCAAAAATAAAAGGAAGCCATGACGCTTCCGGAAACAGAAGGAGACATACCTATGCAGCGTACCGAAACCTATCAGGATACATTTCTCAATCAGGCCCGGAAGGAGCGCACGCCCCTGACCATCTTCTTGGTCAACGGCTTTCAGATGCGCGGGATCATCACGGGCTTTGACGCGTTCGTCATCGTGCTTGTCTCGGAAGGCAGGCAGCAGATGATCTACAAGCACGCGGTCTCGACCATTGCGCCGTCGGTTCCGCTGCGCCTGAGTCAGGAAGGATAGCGCCTTCCTGATGGGAAGGAGCCCCCATGAAGCAAGGCAAGCACTATACCAATCTTATTCTCTGGATTTTCCTCGCCGCCATCATCGCCTATTTTGGCTACAATGTCGCCTCGTCTCTCTCAGAGCCCTTGACCACGTCCACGGCCATCGAATACGAGGCGGGCGCGGGCTGCTACACGACGGGCTTCGTCGTGCGCGATGAGGAAATCCTCATCTCCGCCTATGACATCACCGTCATTACCTGCGCCGAAGGCGCGCATGTCGCTGCAAACGAGGCTGTCGCCACCGGATACCTCTCCGATGGCGCGCAGCAGCGCCAGAGCCGCATTCAGGACCTTCAAGAGCAGCTCACGCAGCTGCAATACGCGTGGAGCGCATCGTCAAGCCTTGCCGATCAGGCGGCGCTGGACACGGAGATTCAAAGCAATCTTCTCTCGCTCGCAAAATTCACCGCGCGCCGGGACATGAACTCCGCGCAGGATTTGTCTCCCGAGCTCAAGGGCCTCGTTCTTCGCCGCTCGGCGGGCGCGGGAGACACGGACGCGATTCATGCGCAGCTGGAAAACGTGCAGAACGAACTCTCTCGCTTACAGGAGCAGGCCGCCGCGGATACAAGACCCATCAGCGCTGACCACGCAGGCACCTACTCCGGTGTGGCCGACGGATATGAGACCGTTTTGAGCCCCGAAAAGCTCCAGACCATGACCGCGCAGGACTATAACCGGATCGAGCCCGAGACGGTCCCGGAAAATGCCATCGGAAAGCTCATCCGCGGCACGACGTGGTACTACGTGACAACGCTTCCGGCAAGCGAGCTCAAGGACGTCAAAGAGGGCGCGCGGGTGCAGCTTCTGTTTGCAAGAGACGTCTATGACCAGCTCGACATGACGGTCGAGCGCGTGGGAAACAACGAGGCGGGCTATAAGCTTCTCGTCCTCTCGTGCGATAAATACATGCAGAACGTGACGCTTCTGCGCCAGCAGTCCGCCGATGTCGTTTTCAACTCCTATCAGGGCCTTCGTGTGCCCAAGGACGCGGTTCGTGTCGAAGACGGCGGGCAAACCGGCGTTTATGTCCTCGAGGGCGCGACCGCCCGCTGGAAACCGATCACCATTCTCCACGACAACGGCGAGAGCTACGTCGTAGAGCTGGATAAAACCTCGACCGCCAATCTTTGGCCGGGCGACGAGATCATCATTCATGCAAAGAATCTATACGATGGAAAGGTTGTGGGCAAATGAGCACCATTGCAGAAAATGTCGCGAGCATCCGCGAAAAAATGGCCGAGGCCGCAAAGCAGGCAGGACGCGACCCAGAGAGCATCCGCCTCTGCGCAGCTACCAAAATGAACGACGCTGCCGCCGTCCGCGAGGCCATTGCCGCCGGGGTAGACTGCTGCGGCGAGAACCGCGTGCAGGAAATTCAGGAAAAGCGTCCGCAGGGCGCGTATGAGGGCAAACCCCTTCACTTCATCGGCCACCTGCAGACAAACAAGGTCAAGTACATTGTCGGCGTCGTCGATCTCATCGAGTCGGTCGACCGGCTGGAGCTTCTCGAGTGCATCGAAAAGCAGGCAGCAAAAATCGGCGTGACGCAGGATATTCTCTTTGAGATCAACATCGGCGCCGAGGAAAGCAAATCCGGCTTTACACCCGAGGAAGCTGCCCAGCTTGCGGCAAAAATGGGAGAATATCCCCACGTCCGGCTCCACGGACTCATGGCAATTCCTCCCGTGAGCGAAAAACCGGGCGATAATTGCAGATATTTTGCAGAAATGCGGAATCTTTTTGTTGACATAAGTGCAAAAAAATACGATAATGTGTCCATGGACTGCCTGTCGATGGGCATGAGCGGCGACTACCCGGACGCTATCCGCGAAGGAGCGACGCTTGTCCGTGTCGGCACCGCCATCTTTGGCGCAAGAAATTACAATAAAGTCTGACAGACAGATTTATTTGGAGGATATCAGAGTTATGGGATTCATGGATGAACTGAAGAAACTGGCCAAGCCCTACACCGAGGACGAGGACGATTTCGATGAATTTGACGACGACGTAAGACCCACACGGGCCTCGCGTTCTTCTTCCGCTCCCGCGCCCAGCCGCGCGCCGAGCTTTGATCTGGACGATACCGATGACGATATTTCGTCGAGCCTCGGCTCCGGCAATGCGTCCACCCGCCGCACCCCCGGCAATAACAAGGTCGTGAACATCCACACCACCGCCCAGATGCAGGTGGTCCTGGTCAAGCCTGACCGGTTCGACAACGTCTCCGACATCGCCGAGCATCTTCGCAGCAAACACGCGGTGGTTCTGAATCTGGAGGCAACGAATAAAGATGTTGCAAGACGGCTTGTCGACTTCCTGTCCGGCTGCGCCTACGCGCTCGACGGCAAAATCAAAAAAATCGCCATCAGCACCTATATCATCACGCCCTACAACGTGGATATTGTCGGCGATCTGATCGACGAGCTTGAAAATAACGGCCTGTACCTGTAAGCGTCCGGCCGGAAAGGAGAACCCGTATGTTCACACCTCAGGAAATTCAGGAGCAAACCTTCTCCAAGGCCGTCTTCGGCGGCTATGATATGCAGCAGGTGGACGATTTTCTCGAACCGCTCACCGAAGACTACATCATGCTCTACAAAGAAAATTCCGTGCTGAAGTCCAAGATGAAGATTCTGGTCGAAAAGCTCGAGGAATATCGCGGCCAGGAGGCTGCCATGAAGCAGCAGATGGCGCAGGCGCAGGCACAGTGCGACCGGATGATCGCAGAAGCCCAGTCCCGCAGCGCAACCATCGTAGCCGGCGCGGAAACAACGCTCCGCTCGCAGAGCGACGACCTCAAAAAGGAGCTCGCCGAGGAGCAGGCGCGCGTGGACGACGCAAAGAAGACCGCGCTCAATTTTATCGACGTCATCGAGCAGGACATCAAGGGACATCTGGAGCTTCTGGAAAAGCTCAAGTCCCGCGACCTGACGCTCTCGCAGCCGCAGGTCATGCCGCAGAAGACTGTGCGTGAAAAGCCGTATGACTGGCAGGCAGACCAGCCCGCAGCCGTGCAGCCACCCGTACAGCCCGCCGCGCCCGTGCAGCCGGTTGTGAGCGCTCCTTCCGAGAGCGCGGAGTCGATCGCCGAGGCCATCTCGGAGAACATGGAAAAGCTTGTCGGCGCGGACCCCAAGCCGGAGACCCCGCCCGCAAGTGCTCCGTCCGGCCAGAAGCAGAACACAAGACCGCTTCGCATGGACAGCGCAACCATTAAATTTACCGACCTCCAGTTCGGCAAGAATTACGACCCCACGAATGGCTAACATGCCTGCCCGAAAAGCAGCACCCCTACGCATAATTTAAATTTCCGAAAGAAAAACAAATCGAGAGGATCCGCTAATTTGCAGATTCTCTCGATTTTCTTTTTGCTTTATTTTCCGGTAGCCTGATCGACGAGGGTCACGGTCACCTCGTAGTAGGTGCCGCTGCGGTAGATGGTGAGCGTCACCTCGTCGCCCGCGGCATACTGGTTCTTCACCGTATTGAGCTCGTCAATGGAGCAGATTTTTTCTCCATTGATGGCCGTCACGATATCGCCCTCGCGGATACCCTTGGCCTTCGCGTCGCTTCCCTCGTTGACAGAGGTCACATACACGCCATCCGGCAGGCGGTAATACGTCCGGTAGTAGGACGGCAGGGAGTCTCCCGAAATGCCGATGGCGGGACGGCCGGCCACATAGCCATTTTCGATCAGCTCGTCGATGATCGGCTTTGCGACGGAAATCGGAATCGCGAAGCCGAGTCCCTCGACCGAGGCCGTAGCAGTGTAATACGAACTCATTTTCACCGTATTGATGCCGATGACCTGTCCGTAGCAGTTGATGAGCGGCCCGCCGGAGTTTCCGTTATTGAGCGCGGCGTTCGTCTGAATCAGGGTCATCGTCCGGTCTCCCACGGTGAGGTCGCGGTTGATGGCGGAAATAATACCGTTTGTCATCGTACCCCGGAGCTGCACGCCGAGAGGGTCTCCGATGGCGACCACGCTGTCGCCCACGCGGAGCTTCGACGAATCGCCGAACTCCGCCGCCTGGAGCCCCCGCGCGTCAATTTTCAGAACCGCAAGGTCACTCATCTCATCGCTTCCGACGAGTGCGGCCTCAAATTCCTGATTGTCGTTCGTGAGAACTGAAATGACGAGCGCGCCCGTGATGACATGGTGGTTCGTGATCACATAGCCGTCTTGAGACATGATGATGCCCGTGCCGCTGGACGTGCCGCTCGAGGTCATGGACGAAATGGAAACGACGGAGTCAATGACCGAGCTGTAGATATCCTGTAAGCACAGCGCGTCTTCCTCGTCGGAAAACGTCGTGTCGGAGCTCTCAGGTGCGGAGACGATATTGAGCCTTGTGCCCGAGCCGACATACGCGCCCTGTGTGGGCTGCTGCGTTGTCTGTTGCGGCGCGGCCGTCTCCGTGCCCGTCTGTGCCGACGCGGACGGCTCCGGAATCGGCTGCTCGGCCTGTTCCGGCTCTGCCTGTTTGCTCCGGTTCGTCATGGAGAGCGTCACGCCGTCTTCCGTTTTCTCCAGCCGCACGCCGACATTCCGCATCAGATAAAACGCACCGAAGCTGATTGCCACTACCAGCAGAACCGCCAAGATTCCCTTCAGCCATCCGCTTCTTCTGCGAGGACGGCGACTTCCCATCGGGGTCGGCTGTTCGCGCTGGGTCTGATAGACATTTGTCTGATCGCGCCAGCTCTGGTCGCCGCTATTATAATACTCGTTGTTCTGGTCATATCCCATAGGCAAGCACCTTCCTTGCGCTTTCACAATCTCTTATGGTCTCAGTATATCCGCTTTCGCGAGAAGAATGTTGAATAGTTTGTAAAAACAAATCCCGTACTTTTTGAACATGGTCTGCTCATCGGACCGCAGGCAGTGTAAAGGAAAATTCCGTCACGCCATTTTCGCTCGTCGCCCAAATCTCGCCGCCGTGCGCGCCGATGATCGTCTTCGCGATGTAGAGTCCAAGCCCCCAGCCCTCACGGTCGGCCGAGCGCGCCTTGTCCGCCTTGTGGAAGCGGTCAAAGAGCAGCGGCAGCTCCTCGGGTGGGATCGTCTGGCCGGTGTTGCGGATGCGCAAGCGCGCCTTTTGTCCGTCCTGCTCCAGAATCAGCCCCAGATTTCCGCCCACGGGGCAAAACTTGATGGCGTTATCGAGCAGGTTATACACGACCTGCGTGATCGCGTCCCGGTCGGCCTTTGTCCAGACCGGCTTTTCTGGCAGGTCGACGCTTACCTGCAAGCCACGCGCGTTGATCTTCTGCTCAAACGTAATGAGAACATCTCCCATCACGTCGCCGAGGTCAAAGCGCGTCTTGCGCGATTCGTCGATTCCCTGTGCCTGCAAACGGCTTAAATCCAGCATACTGCGCACGAGGCGGGAAAGGCGTCTTACCTCACTCGAGACAATTTGCAGATAGTGCTTCTCGTTGTCTTTGGGAATCGTGCCGTCCAGAATACCGTCGACGTAGCCGCCGATGGTCGTCATGGGCGTTTTGAGTTCATGTGATACGTTCGCGATAAACTCCTGCCGCCGCTGCTCAGACTGCTCGAGCGAGTCCGCCATCGTGTTGAATGCCAGCGCAAGGTCGTTGACCTCGCTGGTATTTTTGTCGGACTGCTCGGCGCGAAGTTTGGTTTCTCCGTAGCCGAACCTGCGCGCCACATCCGCCATCTGGCCGAGCGGCCGGACAAGCGAGCGCGACAAGAAGGTCGCCGCAACGAGCGCCAGGCCTAGCGCTGCGATTGCCGTATAGAGAAAAAACGTGCTGCTGCGGAGCATGTAGTCCGTTGTCTGGTTCATGGGCGCGGTCACAACAACGAAGCCCACAAGGTCCCCTGTCGTGTCGTTTACAATCGCCTGCCCGGCCAGAAAGCGCTTGTCCTCATAAATATCAGACAGCTGCACGTTTTTTTCATAGTACACGCTGTCTTGCAGCATCTCCCGCCGGTAGCTCTCCGGCACCTGCTTTCCCACATGGTCGCACGCCAGACTGTCGCACGAGCAAATGACAACGTATCCGTCCTCATCGCAGATGAGCGCGCCGACCTCGCCAACCTCGGAAAAAAGCGACAGCCCGATCTGGAAATTCCAGTTGCTCTCGAGTGCGCCTGATGAATCATACGCCTCGGCCAGGTCTGCCAGCGCCGACGCGTCCGCGCTCAGGCTCTTGCGCTTTTCAGATTCCACCCAGCTCATCATCAGAAACCGGAACGCGACTCCCGTGATGAGCAGGCAGAGCATGAGTAACCCCGCGATCATCGAAAACAGCCGGGAGAAGGTCGTTTTCATTGCTGCACGACCTCGAACTTATACCCAACGCCCCAGACCGTCTTGAGGCTCCACTGGTCAGACACGCCCTCGAGCTTCTCGCGAAGCCGCTTGATGTGCACGTCGACCGTGCGGCTGTCTCCAAAGTAGTCAAAGCCCCAGACCTCGTCGAGGAGCTGATTTCTGGTATACACCCGATTCGGAGACGAGGCAAGATGATATAAAAGCTCCATCTCCTTGGGCGGGGTTTCCACGCGCTTGCCGTCGACGATCAGCTCAAACGAGTCGAGGTCAATAACGAGCTTGTCAAACACGAGCCGTCTCGGCTTTTCCTTGCTGCCCTCGGCGTCCGACGCACGGCGAAGCACCGCCTCGATGCGCGCGAGAACCTCCTTCATTTCAAAGGGCTTCGTGATATAGTCGTCCGCACCCTGCTTGAGGCCCGCGACCTTGTCGATGGTCTCGCCCTTGGCCGTGAGCATGATGACGGGGGTCTTGCCGTCCTGCCGGATGGCGCGCAGCACGCCCCAGCCGTCCAAAACCGGCAGCATCAGATCGAGCAGCACCAGATCGGGCTTGAGCCGCCGGTAGAGCTCCACGCCCTTTCCGCCGTCGTCGGCAATGTTTACGGTATAGCCCTCTTTTTCAAGGTAGAGCCGCAAGAGCTCGGAAATATTCTGATCGTCCTCCACCACAAGAATGGTTTTTGCCATGGCGTCGTCCTCCCTGTCTTCTTTTGTTGTTCTATAAATAACCCAATCATTCTATGATTCCGTACGCATTTCGTACAAAAAAGCAACACTATTATTATATCCCTTCGCGCGGCCTTTGCGTGAACTTTTTGTAAAGGCTGGCAGTTTTCCCGGATTTCCGGCGCAAACCGCCGGATTTTTCGTTTTTCCCCGTTTCCGAACGGCGCTTTTTATGATATGATAGGCTCATGAAAATATCATCGATGGGAGATTGCCATGGAATATACAGCCAGAATGAACGAGCACGCCCTCGTCAGCCGCGCGGCCGCGGCCGGAAGCTGCGTGCTGCTCAAAAATGTTGAAAACACGCTGCCCTTTGCCGGAACGAAGGACGAGCCCGTGCGCGTCGCCGTCTTCGGCATCGGCCAGATCTTTACGCCGACCGGCCTTACCGGCATGGAGCCGTGGCGGAAGATTGGAATTCTCGACGGCCTCACGGCGGAACCCACCGTCAAGCCGGACGCGCTTCTGGCGCACAAATACCGCGCGTGGGCGCTCGAGCACCCGGAGGGAAGCGAACTGCCGCTCGGAAGTCTCAGCATGGAGGAGTTCGCCTCCATGAACGACGCAGCCATGATCGTTCTGGCGCGCTCGGCGGCGCACTATGACCCGAAGCTCACAAGCTTTGAGCAGGACATGATCCGGAAAGTGACCGGTGCGTTCTCCCGCGTCGCGCTCATCATTGCCGCCCCAGGCTATATGGAGTTACATCCGGAGGCAAGAAACTGCGGCGCAATCGTCTTCCTCGGCCTTGCCGGGCAGGAAGCGGGCTACGCGCTGGCAGATGTCGTATCCGGCAAGGTCTGCCCGTCCGGCAAGCTGTCGTTCAGCTGGCCGGAGACGCTGGAATCGTTCGGTCTTGCCGCGCAGCAGCTTGACGGCTTCTTCGGCTACCGCTACTTTGACACCTACGGCGGAAGCGTCCTGTATCCGTTCGGCTACGGCCTTGGTTACGGCAAGGCAGAGCTCAGCTCCGTGAGCGTGGGACTGGACGGCTGCGATGTGACCGTGAGCGTCGAGGTTGAAAATACCGGCGAAACATACCCCGTGCAGGAGGTCGTACAGGTCTACTGCTCCCGGCCGGACAGCGGAAAAACAGGCGCGGCATGGTTCCTCGATACCTTCCAGAAGACGCAGGTGCTCGCCCCGGGCGAGAGCCAGACGCTTCATCTGCGCTTCCCCGTGACAGAGCTCGCGCTCTTCCGCAAATCCGCCCTCGCTTACGTTCTGGAGGAGGGCTATTACGATATCCGCGTCGGAACAGGCTCTCGCGCAACGTGCCTTGCCGGTTCTATCCGTCTGACGCGCTCCGCCGTCGTGCAGGCCGTGACGCCGTGCGACTTCCCGGACGCGGAGCTTCCGGCGAGAAAAGAGCCAATGCATTTATTTACCTACCCCGAGGAAGCGGAAGAACGCGAGACGGCGCATCGCAGAGCCATCCGCCTTTCCGACCGCAACCTTCCCCGCCGCAGCCGCAAAAAGGGCCGCCCGTTTACCGGCTGCCGGGGTGATAACGAGCGCTACACGCTCGCAGACGTAAAAGAAGGCCGGTGCAGCGCGTTTACGTTCATCGCGGGCATGGACGACGCAAACCTTCGAAAGCTCGTGTGCGACTTCGGCTTCTGCCCGACCGAGATCCCCGGCGCGCTCGGTGCATCGGCGGAGCTGCCGCGCTATGGGCTTTCGCCGCTGACGATTGCCTCCGGCGTGTGCGGTCTGGCGCTCAAAAAGGACATCGAACAGGACGACGGAACCTACCGCCATCAGTATACGACCGGCTTCCCCGCGCCGAGCGTCCTTTCCTGCTCGTTTGACCCAGACCTCATTTTCTCCGTCGGCAAGGCCATTGGCCGCGAGATGCGCGAATACGGCGTTTCGTTCTGCCTCGCTCCGGGCTGTGCGCTCCAGCGCACGCCGTTTGACGCGGTGTCGCAGGAGAGCTGGTCGGAAGACCCCGTTCTGACGGGGCGCTGCGCGCTGTATTTCGCGAAGGGCGTGCAGGTCTACGAAGCTGCCATTCTGCGCGCGGGAACGCTGCCGCGCAGTCTGGACCTGCGCCTTTCCTCGTTCCGCGATATCTACGGCCTGCCGTTTGAAATCGCCGTGAGCGCATACAAGGCCGTCCTGCTTCCCGATTCCACCGTCAACGGCGAGAGCCTCGGCGAAGACAGCGACCTTATCCGCTCGCTCATCATCGACTGGAAATTTGGCGGCATGTTCCTCTCCGACGGCGAGCGCTATAGCAAAGAGCCCGACCGCGTGACGCTGGAGCGCTCAGCGCTTCGCATCGTCCGCGTCCTCACGCAGAAATAACCAGCTACAAAATGCGCCCCGAACCTGCATCGAAGCAGGTTCGGGGCGCTTGTTTCATTTATATACCGTGGAGGCTCGTCTCTTTCGTCGCATGCGTCCGTTTTGTGCATCGCATCCGTCCGTCTTTGCGTAGGGGGCGATGCCTACATCGACCCAAGGGTACCGTCGAATTCGCCGGAGATTTCCGTAAAAACGGGTTTATTCGCC
>ERZ773178.1876-NODE-1876-length-20875-cov-12.706388_pt1 | contig 20875 bp, 19 predicted proteins | sample MGYA00580533_ERZ773178 | MGnify/ENA primary metagenome ERZ773178 (study PRJEB29015, sample SAMEA2737859) | human gut metagenome | biome: human gut; feature: human-associated habitat; material: faeces | place: China | collected 2012 ...
GGCTCTTTTTTAGTGCCCCGGGTTGCGGCTCCCAGCATCCGCGTGTGCCTTGGGCGGCACGTGCGTTTTGCTGGCCGTTGCCCCAACAACTCCTCCCTGCATCGGCCACTGGCCGCGGTCGTCGTTGTTGCAAGTCCCATCCTGTAGGAATGTCTAATGTGGTTGCTGCCGCTGCATTCGCTCGGGGGATTTTTAATTTGACCCGTACGGGAATTGCAGCTGAGCTGACCGCCGCCAGCGGCGGAAACAGGGCGGCGGTGCGCCTTCATCTTGAATACCACATGCCATTTTATGGATAAAAAGCCCGGCAGGGGAACACGTTCAGGTGCTCTTCTGCCGGGTTTTTCTGCATTTTCCGTAAATTTCCGGCCTGAAATAGTAACAAAATTATGTCAATGAGACATCAATCCTCCATTTTTAACTGCGAAAATTGACTTGCACACCAAAAAATCCGGGATATTCTGGCACTTTCCATATAAATTCATGACAAAGTTTGGTAGAAATAATATCTTGTATACAGGCTGCACTTACGTTACAAGACAGATGATATACCAATTGTACGAGCAGAAGGGAGGAAATGGAGTCCACAAGGGCGGTTTTCAATCACGAGTACGGGCCGATGGCGGATGCAGCGTGCAGTTTTTGCATCATCTGCTCCCATCGCCTGATGCTTAGAACGGGAGGATGTCAATGGAAGTCTTTTTGCAAGCACTGGTAAACGGGATCCTGCTGGGCGGTTTCTACTCCCTGATGGGTATGGGCCAGAACATCATTTTCGGTGTTATGAACATCGTCAACTTCTGCCACGGCGAAATGTTGATGGTGGGCATGTACATCACCTATGTTCTGTATACCTACTTTGGGGTGGACCCCTATGTAGCCCTTCCCATCGTTGCAGTGCTCATGTTCGGTCTGGGTGCGCTGATCCAGTCCACTCTGATCACCCCTTCGCTCAAGACCAAGAGCTTTACGAACCTTTTGTTCCTTACCGTCGGTCTGGGCCTGCTGCTCACCAACGGCGCTCTGGTCATCTTTGGTTCCACCTATTATAAGATTATTACCCCTTATTCGCAGACCTACATCCCGCTTGGCCCGGTCACCATTGCGCTGCCGCGTCTGGTCAGCTTCCTGATCCTGATCGTGGTTGCCATTGCACTGTTTGCCTTCCTCAAGTATTCCACCACCGGCAAGCAGATCCGCGCCGTATCCCAGAACCCCATTGGTGCTGAGGTCGTGGGCATCAACGTCAAGAAAATTTACATCCTGACCTATGGTCTGGGCGTTGCTCTGGCCGGTATCGCCGGTTCTCTGCTGACCCAGTTCTACACCATCTATCCCACCGCAGGCGCAAGCTTCGGCTTCCGCGCACTGATCGTCGTGGTCGTGGGCGGTCTGGGCTCCATCCCCGGCGCATTCTTCGCCGGTATTTTCCTGGGCCTGCTGGAGCAGATGAGTGCATTGTTCATCAGCCCGTCCTACAGTGATATGATCGTGTTCGTCACCTTCATCATCATTCTGGTCGTGCGTCAGGTCATGATTCTGAGGAGGCGATAAGATGGATACCAGAAAAGCAGTTAAAACCTATCACCGCAATCTGGCGATCGTTCTGGCTATCATCGTCGCCATCTTCGCAGCGATCCCGCTGGTCGTGGATAAACCTTATATCATCAACATTTTCGTTCTCACCTTCTATATGTCCACCCTGTCCATGGCGTGGAACATTCTGGGCGGCATCACCGGCCAGAACTCGCTGGGTCTGGCCGCTTACATGGGTCTGGGTGCCTATGTGTGCTGTCTGGTGGTCACAAAGACGGGCATGAACCCCTGGGTGGCCGCTGTGCTGGATATGCTCGTTGTGGGCGTTGTGGCCGGTGTCATCTTCTTCCCCAGCCTGATCCTGCGCGGCCCCTACTTCACGCTGGTGTCCATCGCGTTTGCCGAGTCCATCCGTCAGTTCATCATCAACTCGGAGTTTTTCGGCCGCGCATCCGGTGTGGGCCTGCCCTTCGGCAAGGACTCCTTTGCGCAGTTCCGCTTTACCAGCAAGGTGCCGTACTACTACATCGGCTTCATCATGATGGTGGGCGTTTACCTCATCATGAAGAAGATCGGCCGCTCCAAGCTGGGCTTTGCGCTGCGCACCATCCGCGAGGATGAGGACGCAGCCGCCGCCATCGGCATCAACCCCACCAAGTACAAGGTCATTGCCGTTGTCATTTCGGCTATCATTGCCGGTCTGGTCGGCTTCTTCTACGTCAGCTACATCCGCTACATCGACCCCGATATTATGATCCAGTCCAAGTCCACTGAGATCGTGCTGCCGGCAGTCGTGGGCGGCGCTGCCTACATCGAAGGCCCGCTGATCGGCGGCCTCATCATGATCCCGCTGAGCGAACTGCTGCGTGCAAACTTTGCCGCCATCCTGCCCGGCATCAACATGCTGATGTATGCCATCGTGCTGATCGTGGTCATCCGCTTCCGTCCGTCCGGTATTCTGGGCTGGTACATGAACTCGAAGGTCAAGACCTTCATCGATGAAAAGATCCTCAAAAAGCCGTCTCTGGACGTGCTGGAAGAGTATGAGCTGATGGCAGACAAGGGAGGGAAGTAATCATGGCAGAAAAGCCTATTATTGAAGTCCAGGGCCTGACCAAGCGGTTCAAGGGTCTGACCGCCGTGCATGATGTTTCTTTCTCGGTGGAGAAAGGCTCCATCACCGGCATGATCGGCCCCAACGGTGCTGGTAAATCCACCACCTTCAACATGATCTGCGGCTACTACCCGCCCACCGAAGGCAAGATCTTCTACAATGGTGAGGACATCACCAACAAAAAGGCGTATGAGTACACCAACATGAAGATCGCCCGCACCTTCCAGATCATGAAACCTCTGAAGAACCTGAGCGTTCTGGATAACGTCACCGCCGCCGCCTACTTCGGCCACGCCGGTGCAAAGAGCGAAAAAGAGGCCAAGGAGCGCGCCATGGAGGTGCTGCACTTCACCGGCCTGTACGAAAAGCGTCATGTGATCTCCAAGGACATGGGCACGCCGGACCAGAAGCGTCTGGAGATGGCCCGCGCTCTGGCCACCAAGCCCGAAGTGCTGTTTCTGGACGAGAACATGGCAGGCTTGAACCCGGCTGAGACCGAAGAGGCCATCCAGCTGATCCGCAAGATCAACGAGTCCGGTGTCACCATCCTGCTCATCGAGCACATCATGAAGGCGGTCGTGAGCCTGTGCGAGAAGGTCATCGTCCTTCACCACGGCGAAAAGATCGCTGAGGGCACGCCCGAGCAGGTCATGAACGATCCTTACGTCATGGAGGTGTACCTGGGCACCAAAAAGGAGGGCGCAAGTGCTTAAAGTTGAAGGTCTGAACGCCGGTTACGGCTCTGTGAACATCCTGTGGGACATCGGCTTTGAGGTGAAGGATGGCGAGATCGTTGCCATCCTTGGCTCCAACGGTGCCGGTAAGACCACCATGGTGCGCACCATCACAGGCATGGTCAAGGCCAGCTCCGGCAAGGTGGAGTTCAACGGAGAGGACCTCTCCGGCAAAAGCTCCCGCGTTATTCTGGACAGCGGCATCGTGCAGGTGCCGGAAGGCCGTCAGCTCTTTACCGAGATGACCGTGCTGGAAAATCTGGAACTGGGTGCATTCAATAAGGAGACCAAGGCGCATTTTGCAGAAAATCTGGAAAAGTGCTATAACTGGTTCCCCAAACTGCGCGAGCGCGCAAAGCAGGCTGCCGGCACTCTGTCCGGCGGCGAGCAGCAGATGGTGGCCGTGGCCCGTGCGCTGATCGGTATGCCCAAGCTGCTGATCCTGGACGAGCCCAGTCTGGGCCTTGCCCCCAACATCGTGGACGACATTCTGGAAGTGGCCAAGACCATGGTGAAGAATGACGGCATCTCGGTGCTGCTGGTGGAGCAGGATATCACCAAAGCCCTTGCAGCGGCTGATCGCGGCTATGTTATTGAGAATGGCCGCGTGGCACTGGAAGGAACCGCCGCCGAACTTTCGGCAAACGAGCACGTCAAGAAGGCGTACCTCGGCATCTGATTTTGGAAACTGGATGTCCGGCGGGCACTACTTCACACGGTGCGGCGGGGCATCTCGGATTAACAAGCTGTTTTTTACAAACAGAATTGGAGGACAATTATGAAAAAGATCTCTCGTAGAAGCTTCCTGAAGGCATCCGCTGTTCTGGGCAGCGCAGCTGCTCTGACCGCCTGCGGCGGCTCTTCCGCTTCCACCAGCACTGCAGCATCTACCAGCACTGCAGCATCCGGCAGCACTGCAGCAGCCAGCGGTGATACTATCAAGATCGGTACCATCTACGCAATGTCCGGCGGCAACGCAGCCATCGGCGAGAACATCCTGCGCGGCATCGACTTCGCAGTGGATGAGATCAACAAGGCAGGCGGCGTGAACGGCCAGATGCTGGAAGTCGTCCGCGGCGACCACGCAGGCGACGCAGCCACCGGTAAGTCTGAGGCAGAGCGCCTGATCACCCAGGAAGGTGTCAACGTCATCATGGGCTGCCATATGTCCGTTGTTACCGAGGTCGTGGCTCAGGTCTGCCAGCAGTACGGCATCCCCATGATCACCGCTATCTCCACGCTGGACCGTCTGACCGACGAGGACCACAAGGACTACGATTACTTCTTCCGTCTGTGCCCGCTGAACTCCGTCTACGTGGAAGATATGCTGAAGTATCTGCAGGACTCCAAGGAGCAGACCGGCAACGAGATCAAGAAGGTCGCCATCTTCACCGATAAGGCTGCCATCGGTCAGGAGCTGATCCGCTGCGTCAACCTGTTCGCACCCGATTACGGTCTGGATGTTGTGGCCGAAGTGGACTACAGCTCCAACGCTACCGACCTGTCCTCTCAGGTCCTGGCTCTGAAGCAGGCTGATCCCGATGCCATCCTGTGCGACTCCTACATCGGCGACGCTACTCTGTTCGTCCAGACCCTGAAGGAGCAGAACTACAAGCCCAAGATGATCGTTGCCAAGGCAAACGGCTTCACCGATCCTTCCTTCATCCCGAACCTGGGCGCATCCGCAAACGGCGTGGCTTCTGTTGTCGAGTTCAACCCCGACCTGACCAACGGCGTGGAGATCAACGAGGACTTCAAGAAGGTCTACAATGTCAACATGAACGGCCACTCTGCTGAGTCCTACACCGTTGTGTGGCTGTTCAAGACCGCCATCGAGAAGGCCGGCTCCACCGACGGTGCTGCCGTCCGCGACGCTCTGGCAGAGCTGTCCATCGACGGTGCATTCGAGGGCGGCCGCAAGATCGTTCTGCCCTACTCCAAGATCGAGTTCACTCCCGAGTACGAGATCGGCGGCGCAAAGCACTACCGTGACAACACCTACGCTTCTGTTGCTATCGCACAGGTGCAGGATCAGGAGTGGAAGACCGTCTGGCCCTTCGAGTTCGCTTCCTCCAAGATCCAGGAAGTCACTCTGGGCTGATAAAGTTACCCCAAAGAACACAAAAGGCGAGCCGTCCAATGGGCGGCTCGCCTTTTTGCGTGTTGCTTCCCGTGCAGAGCGTATTCGAGTAGGGGATAGGCTGTGTGGCTTTTATGAAGTCGTTCTCCGCCGGGTATGTTCTCTTTTGCGTGCCAAAAGAGAACCAGAAAAGCACCCGCTACTTTCGAAGCGCGGGAGGCACGAATTAAGGGCTACTCGCCCTTAATAATCCCAAAGCAGTAGGCTCCACCCCAAAAAGCTGGAGATTCCCGCCTGTTCGGCGTGAAGATCTCTTAACCGCTTTTTGAGGTTCCGCCAATCAGAAGTCGCTGCGCGACGGCCGCAGGCCGACAGCAGCAGATGCCGCTTCCCGCCACGACCCTACCCCGTGAAAAAGCAGCTCAGAAAAATCCGCAGATTTTTCTGAGCTGCAAATAAAAATAAATTTTCCGCTAAACATGCCCAGAGTAAAACGGAGGGCATTCTAAATCGTCAACCCTTCTGGATATAGGTAAAAATATCCTCCGGCACTGCCGCCAGTGCATCCGCACCGGCAGCGGTCAGTTCTGCGCGGCCCCGGAAGCCCCACAGCGCGCCCATGGCGGGCAGTCCGGCATTGTGTCCGGTGAGGATGTCCACATCGCTGTCGCCCACAAAAAGGGTGGCAGAGCGGTCTGCACCGATCTCGTCCATCAGCGCATACAGCCCGGCGGGGTCCGGTTTGGTGGGCACGCCGGGCCTGCTGCCGCGCACAGCGGCAAAGCGGCCTGTGCCGAAATAGTGGGCGATGATCTTGCCGCAGAGCGGGTCGGCCTTGTTGGAGAACACTGCGCACTGAACACCCTGTGCCCGCAGCTCGTCCAGCAGCTCCGGGATGCCGGGATAAGGGGCCGTCTTGTCCTCCTTGTGGGCATCGTACCGGGCGGTGAACTCGGCCAGCGTGGCTGCCAGCTGCTCCGGCGTGCGGGCATTTTCCGGCGAGAAGCGCTCCACCAGCTTCGGGATGCCGTTGCCCACCATGTGCTTGAACTGTTCCACCGTAAAGGTGGGCCAGCCGTGCTGTGCACACACCCAGTTGCCTGCATCGGCAAGGTCGTCGATGGTGTTCAGAAGGGTGCCGTCCAGATCGAATAATACAGTTTTTATCACAGAAAAAGACTCCTTACAGTTTCAGAAAAGCAAAAAAGGCAGTTCGCTGCACTTTACGCTGCGCACCCTGCACTTCACCCCGCCCGGAAAGGTGAGGGTGAGGTTCGTGCGGTGCACCGCCGCAGCCCACGGCGACTGCATGGCCGTCAGGGCCGGAACAGGGCAGAGCACGCAGATGTCGTGCAGATGGAAGCCGTGCTGCCAGCGCAGGGTCAGGCGGCCGTTTTGCAGCCAGATGCCCTCTTTGCGCCAGCCGTTGTACGCACCCACCAGCAGGGCGGCAAACACAGCAGTGACCACCAGCAGCGGCACCGTGAGGGCGGGCAGGGTGTAGCGGGATACCGCTGTCAGCAGCAGGCACAGCCCGCAGGGGATGCCGGCAGGCAGAAAAAACGCCGGGATGCTGCGGCCTGCGGTATCCACCGGGGCTTTTGGCGGCAGGACAAAGCCGGGCAGCAGCTCCTGTAGAAAAGGGCCGTCCTCCCGCCAGACCAGCAACGGGATCTCCGGCTGGCAGCTGCCTGCTGTAACGAACACCGGGCAGCAGCCCAGCGCCCATGTGGCAGGCGAGCGGCGCAGGTCCGCATAGCTCAGATGTTCCAGCGCAAGGCGCATCTCATACCGGCGCACAAAGCCGCCCCTGCTGCCAAGGTGACTCTCGGTGCGCCACACGGTGTAATGGGCCGCATGGGCCGCACTGCGCACAAGGCTTGCGCAGAACAGCACACCGCCCAGCACCAGCAGCCATGCTGTGCCCATGGGCAGCCAGCGCGCCGCCCACGCCGCAATGCGGTTCAGGTGGGCAAAGGCCGCCGTCTGGGCATCCGGCGCATAGGGCCTGCTCTGTTTGATGGCCAGCGCCAGCAAAGCAAGGGTGGAAAGGCCGTTGGCACCCAGCACCGCAAAGGCCAGCTTTTCGCCGCCGCGCGGGGTGTGGGCCACAGCATCCCGGCGCGGCATCATGCGGTCAGCTAAAAACTGCGCGTTCTGCGCGCTCAAAAGCAGGGTCAGGGTGCGCTTCTGCCCGGCAGGGTACAGCACCACCCGGCTGGCACCGGCCAGCCGGTAGAGCAGGGGCCGCTCGATGGTGAGCGCTGCCAGCTGGCTGGCTTTCAGGCAGCGGTCCAGCCGCACGCCCAGCCGCCAGCGCACCCGCAGGGTTCCCTGTGCATCCACCCGCCAGCGGCCTGCGTGCAGCACGGCGGCGCTCACAGCGGCAAGCACTGTCAGCAGCGCCGCGCCCTGCACCAGAGCCGTGCGCAGCGCCGCCCAGTTGCGGGCAAACAGCACCTGCAAAAGCGGCAGCAGATAGAGCAGGATGGTCTTGCGCAGAAAATGCAGCACCGCAAACGGGTGGAAGCCGCGTTCTGTCATGGTGTTTCCTCCATCAGCACAGCGGCAAGGGCCTGCGCCTGCAGGGCATCCACGCCCGGCAGGAACAGCTGTACGCCCGGGCCGTGCACCACCAGCACGCTGCACCCGGCCAGCCACAGAAGCGGCGTGCGCAGGGTCCACACGCCAGTCACGGCCCGGCGGGGAAGCTGCCGTGTGATGGGAACGGCGATACCGGCCCGCACGGCAGTGTTCCGGGCGGTGAGCACTGCGGTAAAGCTGCAGGCTCTTGCCCACGCGGCGAACACAAGGCACGCCCACAGGGCACAGAAAATACACCCGGCAAACAGGCTCTGCCAGAACACAAAAGGCGCGCAGAACACGCCGGGAACAGCGGCCCAGACGCACAGCACGGCCCGGCCCTTGGGCGGGATGATCAGCGCCGTGCGCAGCAGGTCACGTTCGGTCATTTGCCGGAAAGGCCCCAGGCATCCATCAGCAGGTGCAGGGTGTCATCCTGCGTCAGGCAGAGGATGCGGTCCCACGGCAGTAAGGTGGTATTGCCGTGGGGGATGATGAACTCCGCATCGCGGGTGATGCACACCAGAATGACGTCGCCCGGCATGGGGATGTCCTTGACCGCCTGCCCTGCAAACTTGAAGTTCTCCGGCAGCAAAATTTCGTTCAGGCTGGCAGTGCCGCCGCCCAGCGAGAGCAGCTGGCGGATGGTATCCGTCTCGATCTCGCGCTCAAGGATGTGGCTCAGGTTGTCGGTGCCGCACACTACGGTGTCCACGCCTAAGGTGTGCAGCAGCTCCCGGTTCTTGGGGTTGGAGGCCCGGGCCACGGTGCGGTTCACGCCAAATTCCCGCTTTGCGATCTGGCAGGCAACAAGGTTGTTCTCGTCCGCACCGGTCACGGCCACAAAGGCATCGCAGCTGGCAACGTCGGCCGTGCGCATGGTGTCAAAGCTGATGGCATCGCCGCAGATCACCGGGATATCCAGCGAATCGGCCAGCGAACGGCACAGCATTTCCTGCGGTTCAATGATGGTCACTTTGTGGCGGTGGGCCAGCAGGCTCTGGGCCAGATACATGCCCACCTTGCCGCCGCCTGCGATACAAACTTTCATATGCTTCCCTCACTTTTTACTTTGCCAGTGCGCGGAACACCGATTGCTCGGTGAGCACCGTGGGGCAGATGGTGTCGATCTCGTAAGCCTTGTGGTACAGCACCTGCAGGTGCGGGTCGGACACGCGGCAGATCACCTTCTCACGGCGGAAGATGCTTTTTGCGATCTGTGCCGCCATCAGGTTTACCGAGTCGTCCTCGCTCACAGCGGCCACGGCATCGCAGCTGTCAATGCCGCCCTGCCGCAGGGTATCCGGGTCGGTGGGGTCGCCTACCAGAGCCGTGCCGCCAAAGCTGTAGTCGTCAAAGGCATCCAGACGCTTGAGCTGTTCGGGATCCTTTTCGATCAGCGAGATATCATGGCCGATGCGTTCCAGATCGCGGATGAGGGAAGCGCCCACCTGGTCGCAGCCGATCACCAGAATATTCATATGGATTCACCTCGTTGTAGAATGGTTCAACAAAAATACCAAGGGTGTTTAAACTCTGTTTTGATTTGCGGATAAAATAGAAGGAAAAGGGTCTTTGCATCAGTATAACACATTTCCCGGCGCAGTAACAGCCTGCAGGGCAAAAGTGGCGGCGGGCGTAAAAATTTTCGCATTCTGCGTGCGTGCAGAGACATAGTATGGTATACTGGAAGAAAATAAGCTGCTGTGCCTTTGTGCACAAGGAGGGGTACTTACGTTTTTTGAGATCATCAAAGCCATCCTGATGGGCATTGTGGAGGGCATTACCGAGTGGCTTCCCATTTCATCCACCGGTCATATGATCCTGCTGGAACAGATCATCAAATTCAACGCAAGCGAAGAGTTCATGTCCATGTTCCGTGTGGTCATCCAGCTGGGTGCCATCATGGCCGTGGTGGTGCTGTTCTGGGGCAAGCTGTGGCCCTTTGGCATGAAGCAGGGCAGAGTCATTTCCAAGCCCAGCGTGTGGAGCCTGTGGTTCAAGGTGGTAGCGGCCACGATCCCGGTGCTCATCATCAGCCCGCTGGACGACTGGATGGAAGCTCACTTCTACAATTACATCACGGTTGCCGCGATGCTCATTCTGTACGGCGCGCTGTTCTTTGTTGTGGAGAACCGCCGCGCCGCGCCGCACGTGAGCCGGCTGGAGCAGATCACCTACCGCGATGCCATCATCATTGGCCTGTGGCAGTGTCTGGCCATCATTCCGGGCACCTCCCGCTCCGGTGCCACCATCGTGGGCGGCCTGCTGCTGGGCCTGTCCCGCGCCTGTGTGGCAGAGTTCACCTTCTATCTGGCCATCCCGGTCATGGCGGGCGCATCCCTGCTCAAGGTGGTCAAGTTCGTTGTCGGCGGTTCTGTGATGACCGGCACCGAGGTGGCTGTGCTGGCAGTGGGCTGTGTGGTGGCCTTTGGCATGAGCCTTGCCGCCATCCGCTTCCTGATGGATTACGTCAAGCGCCACGATTTCAAGTTCTTTGGTGCCTACCGCATCGTGCTGGGCATCATCGTGCTGGCAGTGGCGGCTGCGACGGCAATCTTCTGATTTGGAATGCTTCCCGCAGGGAGCCAGCGCTGCAAGATGCCGCTGCCCGCCACGATTCTTTCCTGTGAAAATAGAAAGCCGGAAATCCGCAGATTTCCGGCTTTCTTTCGTTAGGAAATGATAGTTCCGCTAAATATGGCCAGAGCGATCAGCGGAGGCCATTTTGATCGTGGGACACAGAGGTGTGCCCGCCGCCCTTTACGACAGCACTTTTTCTTTGCAAAAAGATGTGCTATACTACAAAATAAGAGAGTATGCGGCAGCGTGCCGCGCAAACAAAATGGAGGAAACTGCTATGGAAGCATCCAAGGTCTATTATACAGATTTCCGCTGTCCCGTGGGCACCAGCCTGCTGGACAAGCTGCGCCGCGTGTGCATTGCTGCCGGCATCAAGGACATTGATATGGATGGCAAATTCGTTGCCATCAAGATGCATTTCGGTGAGCTGGGCAATCTGGCATTCCTGCGCCCCAACTACGCCAAGGTGGTGGCTGACCTGTGCAAGGAGCAGGGCGGTCTGCCGTTTCTGACCGACTGCAACACCCTGTATCCGGGCAGCCGCAAGAACGCACTGGAGCACCTCACCTGTGCCCAGCTGAACGGCTTCTGGCCCATGACCACCGGCTGTCAGGTCATCATTGCGGACGGCCTGCGCGGCACCGATGAGGCAGAGGTGCCGGTGCCGAACGGCGAATACTGCAAGACGGCAAAGATCGGCCGCGCCATCATGGATGCGGATATCTTTATCAGCCTGACCCATTTCAAGGGCCACGAATCCACCGGCTTCGGCGGTACTCTCAAGAACATCGGCATGGGCTGCGGCTCCCGCGCAGGCAAGATGATACAGCACGCCGCCGGACACCCGGAGGTGCAGCAGAGCCTGTGCCGCGGCTGCCACCGCTGCGCCAAGGAGTGCGGCTCCGATGCCATCACCTATGATGCAAACAACAAGGCCGTCATTGATCAGACCAAGTGCAAGGGCTGCGGCCGCTGCATCGGTGCCTGCAACTTTGACGCTATCTATTCCCAGTGCGACAGCGCCAACGAGATGCTGGACCGCAAAATGGCCGAGTACGCGGCTGCCGTATGCGCAGGCCGTCCCTGCTTCCATGTTTCTCTGGTGCAGGACATCAGCCCCAACTGCGACTGCCACTGCGAGAACGATGCACCCATCCTGCCGGATATCGGCATCTTTGCGTCCTTCGACCCGGTGGCGCTGGATCAGGCCTGCGTGGATGCCTGCCTGAATGCCGCCCCGCTGCCCAACAGCCAGCTGGGCGCAAACCTTGCAAAGCCGGGCTGGAACTGCTACCACGACAACTTCAAGGACTCCAACCCCAACATCGAGTGGAAGGCCACCCTTGAACAGGCCGAGAAGGTGGGCATGGGCACCCGCCAGTATGTGCTGAAAAAGGTATAAAGACAAAATGGGGCGCTGACCACACGGTCAGCGCCCCATTGCGCTTTAAAGTTGCGTTTAAGCCTCGCCGTTCGTCTCCGGCACGATATCGTCCAGCACGCTTTGCAGCGCCTGCCAGTTTTTCAGGGTGCAGCCGGGCAGGGTGTCAGCGTCCAGCCCTGCGTCCGTGATGCGGCCGGTCATGCTGTCCTTGTCGCTGAGCAGGTCCAGCGCGGCGTCCTTAATTAGCGGCCATGCCTCGGCAAAGCCCTCCTGCTGGTTGTCGGTCAGGCCGTCGTACCAGCTGTAAAAGGCATCCTGAATGGCCTCCGGGGAGCGGGTGGACATCCGTGCGTCCTCGGCCCAGTGCAGCAGCGATGCTGCCGCGATGACCGATTTCAAAGAGCAGCCGGATACCCCGGGGCCCCAGCCAAGACAGGGCGCAAAGGCGTTGGATGTGCCAGTGATGGAGAACACCGAGTTCTCGTCAAAGTTGCCGGGGTTCAGCTCTCCGGTGTTGGCTTCTGTGGTGGAGGAGGGCAGCGTGCTGCTGCCGGAAGCGGATGCGCTGTCCGAGGCGGGTGCAGCGCTGGATGCGGGGCTGCTTGCAGAGCCGCCGCAGGCTGCCAGCAGACAGCCCAGGAAAGCGGCGCACAGCAGCAGCGCAAGGGGACGGATATATTTCGATGTCATAAGAAAAACCTCCGTAACTGGTGCCCCGGCAAGCCGCCGGAGCAAAGCGGAATCTACACCCTAAGTATACGTTCTGCGCACGGCGTTGTCAATCGTTCTGCGCAGGACGAATTTCAAGCAGACCTGTGCAGGATATACAAAAATGCAGCTTGAATTTCGGGCAGTTCAACGCATTGACATTTTCCGCGCTGGCCCGTATAATCAAAAGCAGACAAGTGAATTTATCAGTGCGTGTAACTGTTCGATCAGGCATGAGCATCAGAGGGAAGGCGGCAACGGCATCCCTTTGGTTCTTGTGCCCTTTTCTTTTTCACAAGAGCTGCGGCATGGAAGCGGAGGAGTGCGGCGATGCAGGCTGTAAAGGTATTCAATAACAATGCGGTGTCGGTGGTCATGCCGGACGGCAGGGAAGCCATTCTCGTGGGCAACGGGCTTGGGTTTGGCCGCCGCCCGGGGGACGTGATCGACAAAAGCCGCGTTTCCAAGGTGTACTATGTGCAGAACGAGCTGCAGACCAAGTTCCTCAAGATGCTGGATAACGTTACCCCGCAGGTGATGCAGGCCGCCGAGCGCATCTCGCTGGCGGCAGAGGAGCAGGGCATCCTGCTCAGCAGCAAAAGCACCATCTCGCTGGTGGACCACATCAGTTTTGCGCTGGAACGTGTGGAAAAGGGCACCTTTCTGCCCAACCTCATGCTTTCGGAGACCCGGATGCTGTACCCGAAGGAGTACGCAGTGGGGCAAAGGGCGCTGGAACTTGTCCGGCAGTTCTGCGGCGTACAGCTGCCGGAGGACGAAGCGGGCTACATTGCCCTGCATCTGGTAGCCGGTGCGGCGGACGGTGCGCTGGCCTACGATACCGTAAAGTTCGTCAAGGCGGTCAAGGAGATCATCTGCGATACCTATCACTGCACCTTTGAGGAAGAAAGCCTTGAGACCACCCGCCTGACCGTACACCTCAAGTTTCTGGCGGCGCGCATCCTGCGGCACACTCCTTGGCAGGACGCCGGGCTGGAATCCATGTATACGGTGCTTTTGCAGCGCGACAGCCGCAACGAGGTGTGCTTACAGCGCATCAATGCCTATCTGCGGCAGGAATTTGATTACGAGCTGGATCATCAGGAGCAGGTCTATCTGCTCATCCACCTGACCAAGATCGTTGGTTAAAATGTTTCAACAGGGCGTCCGGAAGCTCTGCGGAATAGAAATCATCCCCCAAAACAGTCAAGTCAAAAAGTGAGGAGTATTACACGATGAAAGAAAAAGTCATGAATGGCTTGGAAAAGTTCTCCAAAGCCATGCTCTCACCGCTGTCGTATATCTCGGCAGCAGGCCTGATCCTTGTGCTGGGCGCATTGCTTACCAGCACAAGCCTTAGTGCGATGATCCCCGCTCTGCAGTGGACCCCCATCAAGCTGCTGGGACAGCTGATCTACAACTGCATCATGGTCATCATCAACAACCTCAGCCTGATGTTCTGCGTGGGCATTGCAGCGGCGCTGGCCAAAAAGAACAAGCAGCAGGCTGCCATCATCGGCCTGATGAGCTATTTTATGTACCTGACCGCCGGCAACGTCACCCTGACCCAGCTGGGTATGCTGGCCGAGGCTGACCCGATGGTAGGTCTGTACGGCACCGGTCAGTCCACCGTGTTCGGCATCCAGACGGTGGACATGGGCGTGTTTGGCGGCATTCTGCTGGGTCTTGTCTGCGGCTGGGTGTACAACCGCACCTGTGAAAAGCAGTTCAAGGGCATCATCACCCAGATCTACTCCGGCAACCGCTGGTCCTTTACCTGCATGGTGGTCTTTTCCATTCTGTTCGGCTTTGGCTCCTGCTTCTTCTGGCCACCGGTGCAGAACGTCATCAGCGCACTGACCGACCTGATCGCCACCTCCGGCAACTTCGGCCTGTTCCTGTACGGCTTCTTGGAGCGCTTCCTCATCCCCACCGGCCTGCACCACCTCATCTACACCCCCTTCCAGTTCTCTGCACTGGGCAACAGCCTGACCGTGGGCGATGCCACCTACACCGGCTCCTACATCGTCATGATGATGGAGTACAGCATGGGTCTGCCCTTCTCGGACGGCATCGTGTGGATGTACACCGGCTTCACCAAGACCTTCGGCTACTTTGGCATCGTGGCGGCCTTCATCTTCTGCGCCCGCAAGGAGAACCGTAAAAAGACCGCTGCCGTTCTGGTGCCGCTGGCCTTTACCGCTTCTCTGGCCTCCATCACCGAGCCGCTGGACTTCATGTTCTGCTTCACTGCTCCCATCCTGTGGGTGGCACACGCCTGCATCTCCGGCCTGTTCATCGTGCTGCTGCACATCTTCCATGTCACCGGCTTTACCACCAACCTCCTCGGCTCGATTCTGATGAACCTTTCTGCCGGTGCAGATAAGACCAACTATCCCACCCTGTACCTGCTGGCGCTGTGCCAGATCGCAGTGTACTTTGTGGTGTTCACCCTGCTGATCAAGGCCTTCAACCTGCACACCCCCGGTCGGGAAGAGGTGAGCACCGAGACCGCGGGGAGCGATGCACCCGCCAAGAAGGCAAGCGTGAAGGACGCCGCCGAGGTGCAGTGCGTCATCGACGGTCTGGGCGGCAAGGAGAATATCCTGTCGGTGGACAACTGCTTCACCCGCCTGCGGGTAAACATCAAGGACCCCGCAAAGCTGGACGAAGCTGCCATCAACAAACTGCCGAACAGCGGCATCGTGAAAAAGGGTACCGATATCCAGATCGTTTACGGTCTGCAGGTAGCCGATATCAAGCGTGCTGTGGAAGCACAGCTGGAAAACCAGTAAACCGCTTTTCCGTGTCCCGGCGGATTGCGCCGGGCTAACCTGAAAAATACAAAAAAGGAGCGTTTATACTATGGTCATTACCATTGCTGGCGGCGGTAGCACGTTTACCGCCGGTATCGTCAAATCCATCGCCCTGCGCCGGGAAGAACTGGAAGTGGACGAGATCCGTCTGTTCGACATCAACAAGGAGCGGCAGGACAAGGTTGCCGTTGTGGTGGACTGGGTCCTGCACAAGGAGCTGAATACCGACATCAAGCTGGTGGTCACCACCGATGTGCAGCAGGCTTACACGGATGCCTCTTTTGTGTTTGCCCAGATGCGCGTGGGCGGCTACGCCATGCGGGAGCAGGACGAAAAGATCCCTCTGCGCCACGGCTGCGTGGGACAGGAGACCTGCGGCTGCGGCGGCATGGCCTACGGAATGCGCACCATCTTCCCCATGATCAAGCTGATCGACGATGTGGAAAAGTATGCCAAGAAGGACTACTGGATCCTGAACTACTCCAACCCCGCCGCCATCGTATCCGAAGCCTGCCGCAAGCTGCGCCCGAAGGCACGGATCATCAACATCTGCGATATGCCCATCGCCATCATTGACGTGGTGGCAGCTGCCATGGGCATCCAGAACAAGAAGGAGATCGTTTACGATTACTTTGGCCTGAACCACTTCGGCTGGTTCACCTCCATCCAGTACCACGGCGAGGATCTGATGCCCAAGCTGCGCGCCTACATCAAGGAGAACAAGATCCTTCTGCCGGAAAGCTACCTCAAGGGCATGGGCGCCCTGACCTCCTCCAGCAGCCAGAACCGCCACACCAAGGGCAGCTGGTACTATGTGTGGAAGGGCGAGTACGAGATCATGGAAAACTTCCCGGAGTACCTGCCCAACACCTACCTGAACTACTATCTGCAGGCCAAGGAGTTCGTGGAGCACTCGGACCCGAACCACACCCGCGCCAACGAGGTGGAGGAGACCCGCGAAAAGAACCTGTTCGACGGCATCGACCACTACCTCAAGACCGGCAAGGTGGACGCCAACACCTTCTATGCCGGCAGCCACGGCGACTGGATCGCAGATCTTTCCGCTGCGCTGAAGAACGACACCAAGGCACGCTTCCTCATCATCACCGAGAACCGCGGCGCTATCCCCAATATGCCCTATGACGCAATGGTGGAGCTGCCCGCCTACATCGGCAAAAACGGCCCGGAGGTCATTGCCCGGGACAACATCCCGCTGTTCCAGCAGGGCTTGATGATGCAGCAGCTCAACAGCGAAAAGCTGCTGGTGGAGGGCTGCGTGGAAGGCAGCTACGAGAAGGTATTGCAGGCCTTTACTCTGAACAAGACTGTGCCCAGCATGAGCGTTGCCAAGGCCATTCTGGACGATATGATCGAAGCCAACAAGGGCTACTGGCCGGAGCTGCACTGAGCAGCCGACCTTACAGCCGCCGCAGGCATTGCCGCCTGCGGCGGCTTTTTTGTGCGCATTGACCTTTGCACAGCAAGGGCTTATAATGAGAAAAAACCAGTAAAAGCGAAAGGAAGCACACCCATGCAAAACCAAGTCCCTGTATCCCAAAACCGCCCGGTCACCGGGCGCTTTGCGCCCAGCCCCAGCGGACGGCTGCATCTGGGCAATCTGGCGTGCAGCCTGCTGGCATGGCTCAGCGCAAAAAGTCAGGGCGGGCGCATCGTGCTGCGCATCGAGGATCTGGACGCCGAGCGCTGCCCCCGCGTCTACGCCGACCTGCTGGAGCAGGACCTTGCGTGGCTGGGGCTTACGTGGGACGAGGGCGGCAGCACCGGCGGCGCACACGCACCCTATTACCAGAGCGAATGCGGGGACATCTATACCCAAAGCTACCGCAAACTGGAGCAGAGGGGGCTGGTGTACCCCTGCTTCTGCTCCCGCTCCCAGCTGCACGCCGCCAGCGCACCCCACACCTCGGACGGCAACGTCATCTACCCGGGTACCTGCCGGGGGCTGACGCCGGAAGAGATCGCGGAAAAGCGCAAAAAGAAAGCCCCTGCCTACCGCCTGATGGTGCCGGACGAGGAGATCACCTTTACGGACGGCTGCATGGGCACCCACACCGAAAACCTGCTGCGGGACTGCGGCGACTTCTATCTGCGCCGGGCAGACGGGGTGTTTGCCTATCAGTTGGCGGTGGTGGTGGACGATGCCCGCATGGGCGTCACCGAGGTGGTGCGCGGGGCAGACCTGCTTTCCTCCACGGCGCGGCAGCTGTACCTGTACCGGCTGCTGGGCTTGCAGCCGCCCCGCTTTGCCCACTGCCCGCTGCTGCTGGCGGCGGACGGGCGGCGGCTGTCCAAGCGGGACGGCGACCAGAGCCTTGAAAACCTGCGGGCAAAATACACCGCCCCGGAGATCATCGGCAAACTGGCGTTTGCCTACGGCTTGCAGCCGGAGCCGGCGCCCCGCACCCCGGAAAGCCTGGTGCCGGACTTTGCGTGGGCAAAAGTCCCCAAGCAGGATATCTGCCTGCCCGAGGGGCTGTTCTGAAAAAGGAAATGAAAAAAGCGACCCCTGCCAGCGCCAAAGGCGCTGACAGGAGTCGCTTTTTCTTTCTTCCTTAGGCTCTCCGCACCTGCGGCAGCTGGCTGCGCTCGAGGGCGGTAAAGGCACTGTCCAACGCCAGTGCCAGCAGCGCACCCAAGGCTACGTCAATGCAGCTGTGCTGCTTGAGCAGCACGGTGGAGCAGACGATGGAAACGCACAGCACAGCGGCGGCGGGACGCATCCAGCGGCGGCGGGGCGCATCAAAGATGCGGCTGCGGTAGTACGCCAGCAGCAGCGTTACCGAGTTGAACACATGGATGGAGGGGCAGACGTTGGTGGCGGTGTCGGTGCGGTACAAAAAGCGCACCACCCGCGCAAAGACATCGCTGCCCGGCACCCAGTAGGGGCGTAGGTCCAGCGCCGTGGGCAGCACTGCGTAGCACGCCAGTGCAATGGTCATGCCGGAGAACAGCGGCAGGCACAGCCGCCAGAAGTCCTCCCGCGGGGCCTTCCACAGCAGATAGAACAGGGTAAAGGGGATCCACGCAAACCATGCAAAATAGGGGATCACCGCATATTTGCAGAAGGGGATCAGATCGTCCAGACGGCAGTGCACCAGAATGCTGCGCAGGGGGACGTTTGCCTCCAGATAGTGAAAAACGGAAAGATAAAATATAGAATACAGCGCCATAAACCCGACCGGGTGGCGCGCAAGCCAGCTGCGTTTCATAGAATAGCCTCCTTTTGCAGAAGAGCAGAACTCGATAGCATTGAGAAATTATACGCCCGAACGATGAAGATTGCAAGAACGAAAGGTGAAAACTTTGTCAAGCGCTGAAAAAATAATTTGTGGAACCTGTAAAAAATACCATCGCTCTTCTGTTGATAATACGAATCAAAGCGGCGCTTTCCTGCAAAAAGAAAAAATCCACCCCGTTTTCGCCGGTCTTTACAGACCGGGAAAGGGGCGGATATCAAAAATTCAGATCACACTCTGCTCCAGCCAGCTGCCCCGGCGGAAGCGCAGGTAGAAGCACAGCGAGCGGAACACCCAGTCCAGATACATGCCCATCCAGATGCTCAGCAGCCCGCCGCCGAAGCAGAGCACTGCCAGATAGCAGAAGCCCACCCGGAACGCCCACATGGACACGATGCTCACGGTCATGGTAAACCGGGCGTCACCGGCGGCGCGCAGGATGTTGGGCAGGGTAAAGCTGGACGGCCACACGAACAGGGAAACGATGTTGAACCACACCATGATGTCCAGCGCCATGGCCTGTGCCTCCGGCGAAAGGTTGAACAGGGACACCGCGAACCGGTTGGCGAAGAAGAAGGCCGACAGGTTCATCACCCACGCGCCGCAGTAGGCGGTCAGCATCAGGCGGCGGGAGTAGTACACCGCCTGCTCCTTTTCGCCCGCGCCCAGACACTGGCCCACCACGGTCAGGGCAGCCATGCCCACGGCGTTGGCGGGGATGTTCAAAAAGGTGGTGGTGGTATTGGCCACTGCGTTGGCGGCAATGGCTGCCGTGCCAAGGGTGGAGGTCAGGCTGGAGACCGACAGCTTGCCGATCTGGAACATACCGTTCTCGATACCGGCGGGGATGCCCACCCGCAGGATGCGCCGGATCAGCCCGCCGTTCGGAGCCATCGCCCGCAGACTGTCCACCCGCAGCGCGCAGTCCGGCTTTTGCAGCAGGTACAGCACCACCGCGCAGGCAATGGCGCGGGACACAAGGCTTGCCAGCGCCGCACCCATGACCCCCATGCCAAAGCCGTAGATCAGCACCGCGTTGCCGCCGATGTTCACCACGTTCATCACCAGACTGGACAGCATACTGATCTTGCTGTTGCCCTGCGCCCGGAACAGCGCCGCACCGGCGTTGTACAGGCCGATGAAGGGGTAGCTCAGCGCCGAGAGCAGGAAGTAAGTCTCAGCGTAGCGCATCACGTCGGCGTCAATGGAGCCGAAGATACCCCGCAGGATGGCGTGGCGGCCCACTACGACCACGGCGGCCACCACCAGGCTGAAGCTGGCCAGCACAAACAGGATCTGTGCAGCGGCGGCCTTGGCGTTTTTGGGCTCCCGGTGGCCGATGTACTGACTGGTGACCACGGCACCGCCGGTGGCAAGGGCGCTCATCACCTGGATCATCAGGGTGTTGAAGCTGTCTACCAGGCTCACGCCGGACACGGCGGCCTCGCCCACCGAGGACACCATCAGGGTGTCGGCCAAGCCGATGGTCACGCTCAGGGCCTGCTCGGCGATGAGCGGCAGCAGCAGTGCCACCAGCGCCTGCCGGGTGAAGAGTGGGTTGATTGGTTTTTGGGTGGTTGACATGGAAAACCTCCGCAGGATGAAAGGAACTTGATTCAGACACCTTTATCATACAGCGGATGGCGCAGAATTACAAGACGTTGTATACAAGAAATGGCAAAAAAGAATGAAGCTGGGTGCGTTTGCTCTACTTTACCCCCGCAGATAATTGTGCTAAAATAAATCCACAGCCTGTGTGTTCGTGCAGGGAGCACACGGCCGTACAACATGATAAGAAGCAGACCCGAAAAAAGGGGGAGAATTATGCCCAAAACAGCCCATAAAGTCGTGGTCATCGGGCACCGCAACCCGGACACCGACTCCATCTGCTCGGCCATTGCCTATGCAGAGCTGAAAAACAAGACCAGCGATCTTGTCTGCGAGGCCCGCCGCGCCGGCAAGATGAACCAGGAGACCGAATTCGTGCTCAAAAAGTTCGGGGTCAAGCCGCCGCGCATGTGCACCGACGTGAACCCCAAGATCCGCGATGTGGACTACCGCGAGATGCCCGGCATCCCCG